>Ga0315554_1001998_pt1 | contig 11963 bp, 12 predicted proteins | sample SalMarSW160370MG_FD_202114 | JGI IMG/M metagenome (GOLD analysis project Ga0315554, IMG submission 202114) | Salt marsh sediment microbial communities from the Plum Island Ecosystem LTER, Massachusetts, United States - Salt Marsh Sediment SW1603-70 ... | reverse complement strand
CGCTCGGTCCGGTCGAATGGGCTGACAAGATCGGATTGAAGCAAGTGGTGGCAGTGCTCTCGGCTCTCGAGCGCGATCTTCAGGAAGACCGGTACCGCAGCTCCCCGCTCCTGAAGCAAATCGCGCAAAGCGGAGTCTGGTGGAAACAAGCGTAGTTCCAATCTATCAAGAAAGGCTGTGACGATGAAATCACTTAGCTCGATTGCTCGGTTGGCCCTCTCGCTCGTGACGGGATGTGGGTTCCTCGCGGTCTGTTTCGCGCAGGTCGGTGCAGGCCGCCCGGCCTTTGAGGGCAAGATCGAATTCAAGGTTCAGACCACCGTGCAGGTGCAGTATTACAACTTTCTCGTGAAGGATGAACGGATCCGCGTGGAGACTGCGGAGCCGGATGACGATTCGCCCACTATCCTCGTCGACCATGCGTTCAAGAAGATTTACATCCTGCTCCCCCGGAATGAGCAATACGTCGAGATTCCGAATGACCTGGAGGCCTCCGCCGGACCGCATCGTGAACCGACAGGCCTTCAAAGAACAGGTGAGACTGAGAACATCTCAGGATATTCGTGCGACCAGTTTCTTGTCAAGACGGAGGGTGGAGAGGTCGAAACCTGGGCCACCAAGGGCCTTGGGACGGCCGGCACGTTCCGAACCTCCATCGTCGATCCGTTGCCCGGGTCGAGCCAGTGGCAGAACGAGATCCTAGCGCAGGGATACTTCCCCCTCGTCATGATCGAAAGGGACAGTGAAGGAGATGAGCTGGCGCGCCTCGAGGCCACCTCTTTCGAGAAGCAATCGCTCAGCGAGTCGCTCTTTCGCGTTCCGTCGAGTTACGAAGAGATCAGCATCAACCAGCTTCGCGCAAGATCCGCACCCAAGCCGGGGAGAAACAGATAGACGCACCGAAGAAACTGTCGAGGCCACCATGAAATGTATCAGCTTAGCGGTACTGCTCTTTGTTTCGCTTTCCGTCGGTAGCTCTCAACCGAAGGTCTCGGTTAGTAAGTCAACCGTTGATCTTGGCGTCATCTACAACGGCGCGATCGCGAAAGCCCGGGTGACTGTCAAGAACGTCGGCAGGGATACGCTGAGGATCCTCGGCGTGTACACGTCGTGCGGATGTACAACGGCCAAACAACTCAAGCCCGCACTGCGAGCCGGCGAATCGGATGTTTTGGAAGTCGAGTTCAACTCGACGGGGTACCGCGGACACGTCACAAAACATGTGACGGTCTCGACGAATGACGTGACCTCGCCTCAGACCGAGATTGCCCTCAATGCTGATGTGATTGACGAACTAGCGCCGCTCAAGGGGACGTCCGTCATCTGGCTCGGCACGATCCCTCTCGGGAAAGAAGTGGATCAGACCGTCTCCTTCAAGAACGTCTCCGGAAAGACGCTCACACTGAAAGGCTACACAAGCTCCTCCCCGCAGGTTGTCGCATCATTCAGTCAACCGAGCGTGTTGCCCGCTGATACCGTCCAGATATTCGTCAAAGTGACGCCAATCAAGACGGATTACTCCAGCGAGCAGATCTTCCTGGAGACCGACAGCCGGAAGCAGCGTCAGGTTCCCCTCAGAGTCACCTTCATAGGGGTGAAACCGAATTGAGCCGGTTGCGGATAGCGTTACGCGAAGCCGGCTTCCTGCTGCTCGCCGCGACCGCGCTCGGATTCATTTATTCTGCCTCGATGCAGAAGGGAGTTTTCGGACCTTCCCTCACACCGCCCGAAAAACGGTCCGTCGCATCCGCGTCGGCGCCTGTGATGATCCCCCTCGATACTGCAAGATCCTACTTCGCCGCCGGGGACGGGCTCTTCGTCGACGCCCGGCACGAATTCGACTACAAACTCGGGCATATTAAGGGTGCGATCAATGTTCCGTTAAGCGAGTACGACGCCAAGAAGAGCATTTTTGCCACGGTCCCGAAGAACAAACTCATTGTGGTGTATTGCGACGGCGCCGAATGCAACTCCAGCATCGAGTTCTCTGCAAAGCTGTTCGCCGACGGGTTCACCGACGTGAAGATCTTTTTTGGCGGATGGAGAGAGTGGGAAGCAGCCCACCTCCCCACGGGAGTATCGGAGAGATGAAATACCTCCTATCGAATCAGTATCTGGTGCTCCTGACGAGGATTTTCCTCGGTTTGATGTTTGTGATGGTGAGCCTCGAGAAGATTGTCGAGTCCGCCGCCTTCGCACAATCCATCGCGAACTACAACATTTTCTCTTTTCCGATTTCCTTGGTGCTCGCGACGATCGTTCCGTGGGTTGAGCTCGCGTGTGGTCTCTGCATTCTGTTCGGACTCTTCCTGCGGGGCAGCTCGCTCCTGCTCTCGGGCATGGTGGCAGTCTTCACCCTCGCCGTCCTCTCCGCCCTGCTGCGCGGCTTGGACATCGCGTGCGGGTGCTTCACCCAGGATCCGACCGTCGGAAGAATCGGATGGATGAAGATCATCCAGAACCTTACGCTGCTCGCCTTGAGTTTCTTCTTGTATTTCTCCACGAGCGACAAATTCTCGATCGAGGCGTATCTTCGCGGCAAACCACTCCAGCAATGAAGAGAGCCTCAGAAGCAGTCATCATCGATGCCATCCGAACCCCCATCGGCAAGTACGGGGGAGCTCTCAAGGATGCGCGCCCGGACGACATGAGCGCCCTCATCCTCCGGACGCTGATCGCCCGCTCGCAGCTCAACCCGTCACTCGTCGAAGACGTGTACTGGGGGTGCGCGAACCAATCGGGCGAGGACAATCGAAACGTCGGGAGGATGGCCCTCCTCCTCGCGGGCTTCCCGTTCAGCGTTCCCGCTTCGACCATCAACCGCCTGTGCGGATCGAGCATGGATGCCCTCCACCAGGCTGCACGCGCGATCTGGTGCGGAGCGATCGCGCTCGGGCACCCTCTCGGCTGCAGCGGCGCGCACATCGTGACGTCGCTCGTTCATGAAATGAAGCGCCGCGGGGCTCAACGGGGCATCGCGACGATGTGCATCGGCGTCGGGCAGGGCATCACGACGATCATCGAACAAGTGTAGTACCACTCGTGCGACGCGAGAGTTCGCTTGCGTCCCGAGAACATTCTAACTTCAATTCCGTTTCCTCTCCCACTTCAGGAAGGAGATCTTCGATGAATCCACCCAACACTACTTTCACTCACGATTTCAATCGCCGCGACTTCCTTTCGATGGTCGGCAAGGGAGTCGGTCTGGCAGCGCTCTCATCAGCAACGGTCGGCGCGTGGCTCGAGAAGCTCCACGCGGCCACGAAGCGAGTGGAGCATCTCTCGCCGGAAGAAGTCGCCATGAACGAGGATTTCTGGTACGACATCCAGAGGTCCTTTTCGGTCACCCGGGGCATCACGAACCTGAACAACGGTGGGGTCTGCCCATCCCCCCGGATCGTCACGGAGGCATTCTGTCACTACACCTGGGAGCAGGAAGACGCAACGGCATACACCATGTGGTCGATCCTTGAGCCGCAGTGCGAGACGGTTCGCACGGGCCTGGCGGACGTCTTCGGGTGCGACCGGGAGGAGATCGCAATCACCCGCAACGCCTCCGAGTCGCTTGAGATCCTGCTCATGGGCCTGGACCTGAAATCAGGGGACGAGATCCTGACGACAACACAGGACTATCCACGCATGCTGACGACGCTCCGCCAACGCGAGCAACGCGAAGGATTGGTCCTCAAGATGATCCAGGTGCCGGTTGCGCCGAAGGACATCGACGACATCGCCGCCGCATTTGACAAAGCGATCAACGCAAGAACGCGCGTCATCCTTATGTCGCACGTCATCAATCTGACTGGCCAGATCACGCCGGTCAAGACGGTCTGCGATATCGCAAAACCCAAAGGCATCGAGGTCATCGTGGACGGCGCCCATTCCTTCGCGCACTTCGCTTTCAAGCAGAGCGATATCGGCTGCGATTATTTCGGCACCAGCCTGCACAAATGGCTTCTCGCGCCGAAGGGGACGGGATTGCTGTTCGTCAAACGCGACAAGATCGAAAAGATCTGGCCCTTGATGGCGGCCGACAAGAGTCAAAAGAACGATGTCCGGAAGTATGAGGAGATCGGGACTCACTCGGCGGCAATGAAGCTCGCAATCGGCGAGGCGATCCTCTTCCACAACGGCATCGGAGCGGACCGAAAAGAGGCCCGGCTGCGTTACCTCTCGCGATACTGGATGAACAAACTGAAGGACCTCCCGAACGTTCGCTTTCACACGTCGTGGGATCCGAAGCAGTCATGCGGCATCGCAAACGTTGAAATCGTAGGAGTTGATCCCGGCGCCATTTCTTCCTACCTCATGGATAAGCACAAGATCATGACGGTAGCGATCATCCACCCCGAGTTCAAAGGCAATCGCATCACGCCGAACGTCTACACGACGCTGAAGGAACTCGACCGATTCTGTGACGTGATGGAGACGATCGCGAAGAAAGGGCTGCCGAAGAGCTAGGTTCACCCTTTTGCCTCGCGTACGTATCACACCACGCAACGGTGCCAGGAGGGTAGTACACGCCGGCATTGCAGACGGAACCCTGCAATTGCCGAATCAGAATATTCCAACGGTCTTCCGTCAACCATTAAAAGGAGAGGCACCCATGAAAAAATTGCTTTGCGTGCTTTCGGCCGTCGTTCTCGTCGCGGCTCTGGCGAGCCACGAGGCGTTCTCTCAGGCCGCGCAGTCGCCGCCGCTACCGATGCTGCGAGTTCCTCGCGTCAGTCAGGGGGCGAAGATCACTCAGGTCATCGGCCTCAGCGACGTGACAATCTCCTATCATCGGCCCGGCGTGAAAGGAAGAGAGATCTGGGGCAAGCTCCTGCCGTACGGAGAAATCTGGCGGGCCGGAGCCAACGAGCCGACGCTCTTCACGTTCAGCGACGAGGTGATGATCGCAGGAAAGAAACTGAACGCAGGAACCTACCGGTTCGTCACCATTCCCGGTCCGAAGGAGTGGACTGTCATCTTTAATTCGGAGGTGAAGAACTGGGGAACCGTGTATGAGCCGCAGTACGACACGCTCCGGTTTAGGGTCACGCCGGAGACCGGCCCGCAGGAGGAGTGGCTGTCGTACAGCTTCACCGACCTCACGCCATCATCTGCGCGTGTTGTGCTGGCATGGGAGAAGATGCGGATCGGGTTCAAGATCGAGTTCAACACTCTGGCGAAGATGCAGTCTTCTGTCGGCACCTGGCAGGTCCTTAACGCCGCTGCCGGGTACGCCCTGTCGCAGAAGGTTTACCTGAACGAGGCAATGGGCTGGATCGCTCGCTCGATAGCACTGGACAAGAACCCGCGTAACCTGCAAACGAAGGCGGATCTGCTGGCTGAGGCGGGCAAGGTGGACGACGCGATTGCAACGGCGGAGGAAGCGGTGAAGTTGGCCAAGCAGCGCAATCCGAACGCAAACACTTCCGGCCTCGAAAAACGGATCAGCGATTGGAAGGCGAAGAAGTAGCCCTGGCTCCAGCCAAGTTGCGACGGGCTTCAAGAGAAGTGAAAAGCCTCACCCGTTCATCGGTGAGGCTTTTCTGATGCAGAATTTCACACAAATTGCCAACCGGAGTCGCGGGCGATTCAGCAGATCGCTCTACTCATCGATCAGACCCTCCTTCACGTACGACCATCGCCAATCTTGCCATGGCCGACAGAATCGCGCCTTGACCGGATTCTGGAGAACATACCGGACTATTCGCTCGAGCTCAATATCGTCACGGACTACATGGTCATAGCTTTCGTGCTGCCAGAAGGCACCGCTGCGCCCGAGGATTCGATTCGCCTTGACCGCAGTAAACGCTTTCAACGATTGAAGAATCCAGTAGAGCGAAGCGTCGCATCCGAAATCAGGTGGATGGGGATCGCTTCGCCCGGACGAGCGGATTGAGGAGCAATGCCACCCCAATGACCATGAGGCATCCGATCACGTTATACCAGAGCCACGGGATTGAGGTGAAAGCAAAGCAGTAGAGCACCACGGCCTCCCCTGCAAACGCGGCCCAGAAGGTCGCCGTCCCGCCGATCCACTTCAGGTAGAACGCGATGAGGAAGATCGCGAGCATCGTCCCGTAGAAGAGCGACCCCAAAATGTTCACTGCCACGATGAGGGACCCGAGGTTGCTCGCATACTGGGCGAAGAAGATTGCATACACGCCCCAGAGTCCCATCGCCAGCCGGGAGACGAGCAAGTAGTGCTTCTCCTCCCCCTCCTTCTTGATATGTCTCTTGTACACATCGACGATCGTGCACGTCGCCAGCGCGCTGAGCTCGCCGGAGGTGGAGGACATCGAGGCCGCAAAGATGCAGGCGAACAACAGTCCGACCAAACCGAGAGGCAGGTATTTCATCACGAATGAAAGGAAAATGTAGTTCGTGTCGCTCGCCTCGACGGCGGGATCATTCTGCTTGATGACGGCGATTCCCTCAGCCCGGATGGCCTCGGCATTCTTCGACGCGGTTTCGACCGCTTCTCTGGCCTCGCGAAGAGCGTTCTTGTCACCCGAGTGTGTGGCCTCGATGTAGTGTCGGACGGCTTCAGCTTTGCCCTTAAAAGCATCGTCATACCGCCGCTCGATCGCCTGATATTCGTCCGCGTGCTGGCTCTGCTCAATCCGCCGGGTCTCGACGGGATTGAAGAAGAGCGGCGGGCGCTCAAATTGATAAAATACGAAGACCATGGCGCCGAGGAGGAGAATGAAAAACTGCATCGGCACTTTCGCCATGCCGTTGAACAAGAGGCCGAGCCGGCTCTGCGTCACCGATTTTCCCGTCAGATAGCGCTGAACCTGCGACTGGTCGGTCCCGAAATATGCAAGAGCGACGAACGTGCCGCCGACGAGGCCGGACCAGAAGTTGTACTCGTTATGCAGGTCGAAGGAAAAGTCGATGACGTTGAGCCTTCCCATCCCCCCTGCGACGTGGAGCGCGTCGGTGAAGTCAACCCCCTTCGGCAGCAGGACGATCGTCATGATGAACGCAAGCACCATCCCGAACATAATAATGAGCAACTGCTGAAAGTCCGTCCAGTTCACGGCTTTCACTCCCCCCGTTGTGGTATAGATGATGATGATACCGCCGATCAGGGTGGAGGCAATTCGAATGTCCCATCCGAGCATAACCGAGAGGACAAGGGACGGAGCGTAGATCGTTATCCCGACCGCCAGCCCGCGCTGGATGAGAAAGATGATGCTCGTGAGCGTGCGCGTCTTCACGTCGAACCGGTGTTCGAGGTATTCGTAGGCAGTGTACACACCGAGCTTGTGGAAAATCGGGACGGCGGTGACGGAGAGGATGACCATCGCGATCGGGAGGCCAAAATAGAACTGCACGAACCTCATTCCGTCCGTGTATGCTTGGCCCGGCGTTGAGGTGAAGGTGATCGCGCTCGCCTGTGTGGCCATGATCGAGAGCGCCACCGTATACCACCGCATTTGCCTGTCGGCAAGCAGGTAGCCTCTGATGCTCCGGGTTCCTCGACCTTTGTAGACTCCGTACAGCGCGATTGACAGAAGCGTGAGACCGAGAACAACCCAGTCGAGCGTTCTCATTCGAATGCCTTCATGAACGCGTAGAACAAAACAATAAGGATTGCCAGCTCAACCAGGACGAGGCCGTATAACCGGCTCCAGGATTTCAGAAATGGTGGGTGTTCACTATCCGAGAAAGGCGATGGTGGGTCGACGTTCATGGGGTTCAGTTCCAAGTTGAAAGTTTCAAGTTCCACAGGTTCAAGTTGCCGCTCCAGAAGATATGATCAAGTCAGCTTGTACTTCGTGCCCCTCAACCCGGATTTTCTCAAATAGTTCATCAAGCCAGTAATCATTCGATTGACCTCTTTCGCCATCTCAGAAATTTCTTCTAAGGTTCTCACGTCAAGATATTCCTGATCCAGGGCTGCATAGAGTTGACTTCGCACTTCGCCACCTGAGCCCTTAGCCGCGGAAAGAAATTGTATAGATTCTCTCGTACCGCCTCTTTCATAACCTTCGGCAATGTTGGACATTACCGAGATACTCGCTCTTCGAATTTGGTCTCTTAAACCAAAATCTCTCGCGAAGGCACCTTTGTTCGAGACAGCATATATTCGTTTGGTGAGTTGCCGCGCTTTTTGCCATACTTCTATATCCTCAAAACGCTTAAAAGTAGCCATAACGCCTCCTGTCTTCAACTTGAAAGTCGAACTTTAAACTTGGAACTTGACACTTGAAACTCACTTCCCGATGGAAACCATATTCACAAACAACCGATACGCCCCCGCTACTCCCGCCGGCAACTGCCTGAAGAACGCATATCCCGTGTACACATAGTATCCTTTGCCGTACTGCGCCACGAGCAACCCTCCCCCCTTCGACTGCTCACCCGGGTCATTGCTCGCCAAAACCGTGGTGTATCTCGGGTCCCACTTGTCTGCAAAATACAGACCTCGCTCCTGGACCCAGCCCTCAAAGTCCTTCGCCGTAATCTTGTTGGGATAGTTCAGAAGAGGATGATCGGGCGCAAGAAACTCGACGGGGGCTTCCTCCACCGTGACTCGATCGTTCGAAACGTTAAAGGGATACGGGCCGAGGTTCTCCGATTGGGCGCCCCGACGCGTGACATATTGAACGATGTACGTCCCGCCGTTTTGGACATACTCCATCAGCTTCTTCTGATTCGCCCGCAGCTCGGGCCGGGTGTTGTAGGCCCGAATCCCGGCGATGATCACATCGAACCTGGCGAGATTGCCGTTCGCCAGGTCCTGGTCGGAAAGAAGCGTCACTTGATAGCCGAGCTGCCGCAGCGCAGTCGGGATTTCATCTCCCGCTCCCATGATGTACCCGATGCTCCTCTCGGGGAGGCTCATCTCGATCCGCAGCAACTTGCCTTCCGCAAGCGGGAAGACCTCCTGCGGAGGAATGTGAGAATAGTCGACCGTTCTTATGCCGACCCGCACCGTTCGGTTTCCTACGGTTGCCTCGACCGAGAAGACCCCTGATGAAGCCCCCTCCGCCGGCTGCAACGAAAAACTCACCGTTTGCTCTTCATTCTTGTTCGAAAGACTGAAAGGAATCGTCTCGGGCTTCACTTTCCAGCCCGCCGGCACGTGCACCGCGACGCTCCCCGAGACATTGGGCTCACCGCTTCGGATATTCACCAGCAGCGGTTTTTCCTCATCATTCGTAAAGACATAGACGTTCTCCGGCAGGTTGAGAGCCACGGGCGGTACCACCTCGAAGGGCCTATACTGCTCCCCTTCGACAGGATCGACCGACCGAAATCGGACCGGCACCTGGACATCAAGCCGGCCGTCGGGTGAAGAGAGCGTCATGGTGACCGAGAGCGCGGGCGGATTCTCCGGGAGCCCGATCATTTGTTGATCCGGCACGTTGTACGATCCGAGCTCCGGCTGCTCCCTGAGCCAGTACGGCTGCGTATACGGAAAATTCTCAGGGAGCCTGACGCTTCCGCTCACCTGGACCTGCTGATTGTACGGAAGCCGGACGTGAAGGAGTGTATCGGAAGCGCCCATCGAATAAGAGACCCGCTCGAGGACGAAGGGATAGTCCGACCGGTTCAAGGCAAGCGTCGTCAGTTTGACCTCGCCACCCGGAACCGCCGAGTAGTCAGAGGCAAGCGCATCCATCCACAATCCTCCGCACGACTTGATGGCTTCGACGAGCTCCTGCTTTTTCACCTCAACCCACGCATCGCCTGAGAGGCTCCCCATCCGGGCGTACGCCTTGAGTAATGTGGGGATGACCTTCGCGGGGTGTTCACAGTCGAACTCCCGCAAAGCACCTTCCAGGATCTTCCCGACAGGCTCACCTCCTCGCACTCGTGACCACGAAGTATTCACTCCATCGAACAGATCAACTTTCGCTGTGTCGCCTTCCACATGTTGGAAGTAGTTCACAAACTCGCCCCGACTCTGGCTCGCGCCGAACCCCTGGCTCTTGTGCATGCTCCGGCTCTGGCCGGCGATCTCTGTGAACGATTCACCGAGGAGGGGGCTGTATGTTCCAAGGTCAAGAGTGACGGAATTCTCGGGCCTCGCCGGGCGGTCACTCTGTCGAAAGCGGAACGTGTTCCACACCAGACGCTTCGGCTTCCAGGGCTTGACGTATCGAAGCTGTTCCGGAAACTTCTTCGGATCGCCCGCTGCCTCGAACGCTTCATCGGTCAGCTCCGCCGACGCCAGATGGTTTCCGTGCCCCCCCTGTGTCGGGGTGAAGCGTGTCACTACGACATCGGGGCGGAATTTTCTGATCACCCAAACGACGTCCGAGAGGATCCGCTCCTTTCCCCAGATTCTCATCGTCTCGTCCAGTGTCTTCGAGTACCCGAAATCGATCGCCCTGCTGAAGAATTGCTCCGCGCCGTCGATGCGCCGCGCCGCCAGGAGCTCTTGCGTGCGGAGGATCCCCATCAGGTCCCCCTGCTCCGTTCCAATGAGGTTCTGACCACCTTCTCCCCGGGTCATCGACAAATAACCGGCGCGCAGAAGTCGCCCTTTCGCCATGAAGGTAAGAAACGCCGTATTTTCGTCGTCCGGATGCGCACCAATGTACAGCACCGATCCCAGGATGGTCAGCTTCTCCAAGGCGACGCGCAGCTCTGCGGCATCGAGGAGCTTGGGCGATTGAGGCTGTGCGAAGAGGGAAAACGGATGAAGTGAGAAAAGAAACAGGAGAAAGGCGGCTCTGATTTTGCCGGTCATGTGAATGGCAATGGGTTTGTTCATCCTCGGTTCAATGGATAGTGGGATTGGGCTCGCACCTATCACGGATTTTCGATTTCGAAAATCGGCAGAAATATACCATTCCCCGCTAGAAGCCGCAACAAGAATGTGGGAGAGCGAGCCGGAAATCGGGTTTCCAATCGACGAGATCCCGGAGTGGGGACGACAGCCCAAGAACACAGATCTTCGATTCCTCGGGGCGTCTCATCTCTGGTCCGAGGCGGCGATACTTTGCCGTGGGATGAGGTCCGCGCCCTCGACGACCTGCTCTTACCTTGTTTTCCTTCCTGGTCCCCGGGAGACTCGAAGAAGGATCATCTCCCGTTTCCTGGGTGGTTGAGGAGCAAGCAGGCCTGCGTGCCGCCGACGCTGGCAATCTTCAAAGTTCGATCGTTCCGGACTTCCCGGACGCGGTACGGCAACATTCCATTCGTCTATCTTGTTCCGGAAAGTGTAGCGGTCAAAGCAGCTGACGTGGTCACGCGGCCGGATGGTGCGCGATCGGTATCAAATCCGAATGGCGACCTCGTTGGTGAACGACGTGTGGAAGAGGATGAAAGCTCACGTTCACGTCGTGGCAGCAAAGCAGTATGCCGGCGGCGGCTTGAATTGCCCGCGAGCGTCTCCCTCATTCGGCCCTTACCTTTTTCAATTCATTTTCCTATATTGTGCCGAGTTGAATCGAAGAGTACGAGCCTCGCGCAGCATTTGGTCCCCCACAATTATGAAAGATGCGAGATGAGAGTTTCGATCAGTTTCTTTTTCCATCTTCTTGGATTCGGCCTGGTCGTCACGACACTCGTCGCCGGTCTCGTGCTCGAGCGAAAATTCAGGTCCGAACAGGACCTCAGGTTGAAGCTCTACGTTGGAGGTCTTGCCAGGACGATGGGTCTTCTCTCCCCTTTCGCAGTCCTCTTGCTGCTCATCACCGGCATCGGCAATATCGTCAACCGCTATGCTGGCACCTCGGTCTCCTGGTATCAGGAGGGGTGGCTTGTAGCGAAGATCATCTTCTTCGTCATTCTTCTGTTGAATGGAATGTTGTACGGACCCAGGATCAGCCGGAACAGGACGAAATTGCTTAAGTCTCTTCAGGAAGATTCTGCGCCGGTTGGCGCTGAAAAGGGCCTCGTGTCTCTCAATCACCAAATGACGCTGTTCTATCTGGTCCAGGGCTTGCTGCTCTTGATCATCGTTTATCTTTCTCTGCTCGGCACAGGAAAACATCCAGGAGCCTTTTGAC
>Ga0315554_1001996_pt1 | contig 11968 bp, 7 predicted proteins | sample SalMarSW160370MG_FD_202114 | JGI IMG/M metagenome (GOLD analysis project Ga0315554, IMG submission 202114) | Salt marsh sediment microbial communities from the Plum Island Ecosystem LTER, Massachusetts, United States - Salt Marsh Sediment SW1603-70 ... | reverse complement strand
CTCAGCATTCTGGGAGAGTTCAACGCGAATCGGGACCTTGATCGAATCGACGATCCCCAGTCCCCAATCCGCGGCGGTCAGCCCCACGGTAGCCGAATCCTGGGTCACTGTGATCCGCCAGTCATCCCCTCCGTAGACAATCTCCTCGTAGCTCGACGGATTGCCAGGCGAACGGTTTTCCGTCCACCAGTCAAACGTGGACGTATCCCCGAGCACCGTCGTCCACCCGAGACTGCGGACTCCTGATCCCGCTACGTCCTCAACCTCCAGACGGAACCCGTCCAGGGCCGGCATGCCAGATCCACGCAACGGAAGATTGGCATATTCAAAGGTCTCCCCGCTGAACATATCGGTGAACCGGTTCGTACCGGCAGTCATGTCCTCGAGATTCGCCGTCGTCTCGGTAGCCTCGACCTTTTCGCCGTCGACGACCACCGAATCGCCCGCATCGTTGAACGTGAGCTGGTAGTCATGTCCGGTGAGTAGCGAAGGATCGACAACCTGCAGATCCACGGTCCCGTCCGCAACGAGTCCGTGAATCTCGGAGATCGTTCCGACGACTCCCGGCACGATATCTGCGGCACGCGTTCCCGGCACGACCGCGACAGCATTTCGGTCCGCGAATGACTGGCCGAGGGGAGATTCGTAGCTGGGTTCGGCGGAGAGCGGATCGTCCGGATCAAACGTTCCTTTGTCATAGGAAGCGATCGTGTACCACACCTCGAGGCCGTTTGTCACGTCCCGGTCAACGAAGGAGTGGCGCAGGCCGGTGTCGTCCCCGAGCCATACGTGTGCGGCTGGAAAATCGGGTCCATAGGCAGGGTCGAGCCCGGTGACGCTGTCCGCCAGATCGCACTGGAACAGAGGATCGAAGCCCACGGGATCCCCGAACCAGTTGGTGACCGGTTCGCCCCAGGTGATCCCTTGATCGGTGCTTTTATAAAGACGGTAGCCTTCGAAATCCTGAAGCCCGGTGATCGCATCGATGCTGCGTTCGGCGGCATCATCCCAAGTGAGCTGCACGTACCCGTCCCCAGCCGTGGCGTGCAGGTAAGGCGTGGCGGGCGGCCCGCTGCCCTGGTAAGAACTCGTCTTCGCCATCTGGTAAGCGGTGGCCACATTATTGGCCAAATCTGTCGAGTCCGCCCCGATGGCGATGACGATCGCAAATTCGCTGCTGTCACCCGCGGCCAGGTCAAACGGACCCGTGGCAAAAGTGAAGGTGATCTCGCTCCCCGGAAGGGCGTCCATGTCCACTTCCGACTGCAGTGTTAGGTCGGCGAAGGAGTCGTCCGCGCCGTGAAAGTACCACTCCGGATGTTCCACTCCGCTGCGGTCGTTCGTCATCAACGCCGCGAACTGGGCGTCGTTGACCGGGCTGTTGTCATCGTGGTAGTAGTGGAAAGAGGTCACTCCCACTCCGCTGGGACTGTCCACGAGCCCAATGCCGATCCAGCCCACCGGTCCAATCCAGTTGTCTCCGAAATGGCTGGAGTCGTCGCGCTGGGCGATCCCGTTCAGGTCCTGCTTGAAGAAGAACGATGGTTTGCCGGCATCGTAGGGATTCACCGCCCAGGCGCCGAGCCTGTCGTCCGCGAAGAAATCGGGCTTCAGATCGGCCTGGAAACCAGCGTAGACGCCGTCGTAATCACGCGCGCCGTCGTTGTGGACCTTGAACCTGAGGAAGAGGAAATCCTCGGCGTAGGGCCTTCCGTAACTGTAGCCGATCTGCTCGACGCGGATATTCTTCCCGAGCTTGTCGGTGATCACCGCGTAGATGTCGCGGTCGCTGGTGAACTCGCCCTGCACCTGTTGGCTGGGATCGGTCAGGCTCGCGCGGAACGGTCCCGGCCATGTGGCGACCCCCCCGATCACCGGCCAAGTGCTCGGCCTGTCTGAACTGGCGAGGAGGGGCGTGATTCCATCGGCAGCCGTGTTCTCTTCATCCCGCACGCTGTTGAAATAGAGCCCCAGGGAACCGTCCGCGGCTTCCCAGCTGAAATCGGTCGAAGCGGATGAGGGATCGTATACCGAGGAGAGCATTTCGCCGTCCACAAGCATCAGCAGGGAAACGCCGAATCCGTAATGCTGCACTTCCGTCCCATTGCGCGGCCAGTGGAGCGCCGGAGTCCCGAAATGGAAATCGGAGAGGATGCCGAAATTCGAAATCAGGTTAGAGAGCTGACCCTTGTCGAGCAAACCCACCCCGCGATCATTGACCGAGGCGGCCGAGCGATTGAAAAGCTCCTCCGCCTTGATCACGTGGTGGCCGGGCTTCAACGGATTTTCCACGGCTCCGGCGCGGGTCGGGGAGCACACCAGCAGCAGAGCGAGCGCCGTCCCCAGGCACACTGTGTTTCTCGCTGTTCCGTTCACATCGACCCCCATCCGGCCTTTCCCCCAAAGATCGACCACAGTTCTCCTCCCGGGATTGACTTTTAGCGTTCCAAGGTGATACCGGCACGGATCGTACGCGGTCGATCCACTCTGGACGGATCATGAATCTGATCATAGAGAATCTCATTGCCAACCAACGTAGTCTCCCACGGCTGCCCGGTGCGGATGTCCACCATGAGTGGATTGATGCGGTCGAAGAGGTTGTCGACGTTGGCGAAAAAGGTCACCTTGACCGGTGCGTCGAGGAGCAATTTTGCCAGGCGGAGATTGACGGTCACCGTCGCTGGCATCCGTTCGCTGTTGCGTTGTGCGAGCTGTTCTCCAGCCCCAGTGTAAGGAGTGTAGGGCAGACCCGTTGCGGCGTTGACGATCAGCCCGGCACTCGCTCCACGCAGCAGTGAGGTCCCGAACACGCGTGGATAGGATTGCCAGCCCGCCTGCCATGTCACCATGGCGTTGGCCACGTTGCGTCGGTCAAAATCCATGTAGTATTCCTGCCGGGCTGTAGGAATCCCCTCATAGGCGTCCCAGAAGCCTGTTGTCGGCTCCGAGCTGTTGCCTTTGGCAACGCTGTAGGTGTAGTTCGCCTGCAGACTCCAGTGGTCGGCGAGCGCTCGGGTAAGCCCGATTTCGAAACCGATCACGCTGGCATAGTCGATGTTCACGAACGCCGCGTAGTTGTAGGCGCTGCCGTACCGCACCTGGCGGGTGCCGACAAGATCGGTGATGTCCTTGTAGAAGGCTGTGGCGGTGAATCCCCAGACGTCGGTCATGATCCCTGTCAGTCCGACCTCATAGGCGACGGTTTTCTGCGGCTTCAGCCCCGGATTGCCGACCGCATCAAACGTGCGGTTGGACAGGGTATCTGGATTCAGATCGGCGCTGTTGAGAAACAGGTTGACATAATCCGGGAACTGGAAAAAGTGACCGTAGGCGAAATGCAGCGTCAACCGGTCGCTGATCGGATGCGCCAGTCCGATGCGTGGACTCACCTGCGACGAAGGCTTCACCGTCTCAAGCTGGAGGGTGGGATTTTCCGGGTCCGTCCATCCCTTCGCCCTCGGATCGACGTAGTCCCAGCGAAGCCCCGCGTTGACGATCAGGTAATCCAGCTCGATCTTGTCCTGGAGAAACGCTGCTCCCTCGATCGGATTCTGGGTGTACTGATCGCGAAGCCCGGACGGCCGATGTTTGGCGCCGATTCTCAATTCGCGGATTTCGTCGAGCTGGATGTCCTGCCCCTTGGCCTCCGCGCCGGCACGCCATTGATGGACCGGGTTCATCTGCCAGGTCAGCCTGGTTGAGGCGGAGGTGGTCGCCGTCCTCCCTTCACGCCAGGTATCCGACCAGTCGCTGTCTCCGTAGAAGTAACTGGCGAAGGTGAAGTCCTGGGGCTGGTAGTGGTGTCTGATGTAATCCGCCCACTTCTCGAAAATCTTGATGTCGTGCCTGCGCCAGTAATAGCCGCCCGAAACCTCATAAAAGAGGGAGTTGTTGACCTGGTGAGTCCAGTTCAGCGACCAGCGCGCAGTGGTCTCGAAGTGGCGGTGATAATGGTCCGGGACGTATTTCCAGGCGTGGTTGTAAATCTGGTAGTTTGATCCCCGGTAGCCGAAGCTAAGCGCGAGCTTGCCCACGGTGGGGCTCCAGGTCAGCTTGCCCGATGCGCTGCGGGCCATCCTGTCCCCGAACGGCAGGTAGCTGTCCTCCGCTTCGTGAAGGCCGTTGACAAAAAAATGAGCGTCATCGGCCAGCGGCAGCGGGCCGGAGAGCGTCGCGCTGAGGCGGCCGAGTGCGGGTATCCACAAATCCTGCGTGTCACGGATCGAGGTCGGTTCATACAACGATTTGCCGGTCACCGTGTCGCGCACCGCGTCGCTCCCCGCCCGAACCCAGTCCTGCTTGCGATAGGGGCTTGAATTGACCATCGGGGATTCGTACTCCAGGCTCCAGTGGTAGTGATCGCCACCCTCGCGCGTGATCAGGTTGACGATGCCGCTCATCGCCTCGCCGTATTCGGCGCTGAAGGTCCCGGAAAGAAGCTGCATCTCCTGCAGCGACTCTCGCCCGATCTCGGCCTGCTGCTCCCCGTAGAGAGGATCCTCCACTCTCATCCCGTCGATGAAAAAGCCCACCTCGCCGCTACGCCCGCCGCGAATGTGAAGCTGGCCGGAGGCGTCGGTGGCGACGCCCGCCTGGAAGTTGACCATCTCGTCCGCCTGGCGGATGGGCATCTGGCGCGCGATATCGCCCTCCACACTGATCCGCTGGCTCGTCTCGTTCAATTCCACCGGCGGTTTCTGAAAGACGACCGTCACCTCCTCGAGTTGCAGGGCCTGCTCCTTCAGTTTCGCATCCAGCATCGTCGTCTGTCCGGACCCCACGGGAACATCCGTCATCCGTAGAGTAGCGTGACCGAGCGCGCTGAAAACCAGCGTGTACCGGCCGGGCTGCAGGGCGAGAATGTAGTACCGTCCATCCAGATCGGTAGCTGCGCCGAGGCGCGAACCTTCGACGAGTACATTCGCACCCGCGAGGGGATTCCCCTGTTCATCGGTGACGACACCGGCGACCTTGCCCATCTGGCTCGCGTCGAGCAGAGCTGGCGACGAAAACAGCAGAAGCGTCAGCAGAAGCACGGGTAGTGGACGCCGCGGACCTTTGCCCGCCCCCCGAATGGGTTCGATCCGATCAGCCTGACGACAGCGGGAACGTTGGTTCATCTCTCCCCCTTGTTGCCCCCCGGCGAATCCGGCACCGACGCCGCGGCAAGCAATTTCAGACTCTCCAGCGGTGCCCAATGGTCGAAGGAGTGGCGGAACGCCGCGTCCAGGACCTGTTCGATTTCCTGCACGGCCTCCCGTCCCGGCCGCACCCGGGACACCTGGTTCCATGAACTCGCCGCCAGTGCCGCCAGCAGTTTCCAACTCCCGAGGTGGACCGGCATCCCCACTCCCTCCCCGCCTTCCGGCAGCCATTTACCGCGGGAAGGTACAAAACGTCCGCGTGACGATGCGCCGCCGGGGATCGTCAAATCCAGTTCGTACCCCAGCTCACGCAGAACCAGCAGGCGCAACCGCTGCAACAACGATTCGTACCGACCCCTGGCGCTTTTAACCGCGCGGATGTACTCCAAGGTGTGGTCGAACAGCTCTTCGTGAGATTGCTCGCCGGTCAATGTCCTGCCGAGCACTTCGAGACCTGCCTGAGTCCAGGCGAGTTTCTCAAAATCGCTGTGGATCGCCCCAAATCCGTCCAACAGCGACCATTCGCGCAGCAACTGCAACTCGGAGCGGGCAGACGGCCGCCAGATCAGCTCAAGCAGGACGGCCGGAACGAGCGGCACCGGTGGTTTTCGGCCGCCCGCACGCGCTCCCTTCGCAATAAACGGCACCCGCCCCGCTTCCCGTGTGAACGCGTGCAGCACAAGACTGGTGTCGCCGTGCCGGAACCTCCTGAGAATCAATGCCTCACTTTTAACAAGGGCTGCCACGGTCCACCAAATCAGTCTCCTCGCCGCTTCCGCCGTTTCGGGCCAGACGCCTATGCTCACGTAAGATAGACCTCGAAAAGAGAGCGCTCAACCGACTTTTACCACCGCGATCATCGCTTTGCCGGCTGAACCCCCAGAGACGGCCAGCAGGGTGCACTCCCCTCCCGGAACCCCTTTCCGGTTGGTACAATACTCCTTCGTGTGACGGATAACCAAATTAGGATAGTTAAAATTCACCAAAAACAAGAAAATTCCTTGAACGGCGGCTTGCAGTATCTAAGGTGTCGCTTTATTTTAAGTTGACTTTTTGTACTCAGGCGAACCCGGTTGTCAAGGGTATGTTGAGCACGGTTCACGGGACATGACTGCGCAGAGGCGCGGGGGAGTTAATTTGTGTATACCGAATACTGGGAGCTGAAAGAAAAACCGTTCGAGAACACCCCCGATCCCAGGTTCTTCTTCCAATCCAATCAGCACCGCGAAGCGCTGATGCGGTTGCTCTATTCGATCAATGAAGCGAAGGGAGCCGCGCTGCTCACGGGCGAGTACGGATGTGGCAAGACAACGTTGATCCGCACCGTGATCAACGAGATCGACCAGCATCTGTTCCCCGTGGTGCTGCTGACGAACCCCCGTTGGACCGCGGAAGAACTGCTCCGGGAAGTCCTGTTTCAGCTCGGGTCGGATGAAATCCCCGACCGGAAGAATGAGATTCTGCAGAAAATCAACCAACACCTGTACGACAGCGTCAGCGCAGGAAAACACACCGTGCTGATGGTGGACGAAGCGCAGGTGATCGATGATCCTGCGACATTTGAGGAATTGCGGCTGCTGCTGAATTTTCAACTGAACGACCGGTTCATGCTGACGCTGATCTTCTCGGGCCAGCCGGAACTGCGCGAGAAAACGCGCAAGTTACCTCAACTGATGCAGCGGATTGCTGTAAAATATCATCTTGTACCACTTGATCTCGAAGAAACGATGAAGTATATCGAATATCGACTTGCGCTGGCGGGAAACCTGAAAGAGATTTTTACCAAGGAGGCGGTTGCCGACATTTTCTCGTATACGAGTGGAACACCTCGCAAGATCAACAACTTGTGTGATCTCGCGATGGCGATCGGGGCCGGAAACCGGTTGGAAACGATCGGCCCCGATGTGGTTCGTTCCATTGTGGATACCGAGACCGCTGGAGGAAAGTTCGAATGGTGAGAATGCGGGATGTCCTGCGTTCCGTGAGTGACATTCGACGGCCCGGCCAGGGATCGGAGAGTCATCGAAGTGACGCGGAGGGGGAAGCGAAGGGACTGGAATTCCCCTCGACGCGTTCCACGGGATTCTCCGTGCCCCCCAGCCAGAAGGACAACGGATCCAGTCCCGGCGTGGAACAAGCCGGAACGGAGACCTCCGCCGCCGCATCACAGTCATTCACCCAGGGCAAGTCGCTCTACCATTCCGCGATTGATGCGGTGGATGCGTTCCACGAACTCACCCGGGAGAGCAAGCCGTTCACCCTCGACGACATACTCCGCCATGTGGAATTGTTTGCCGAAGCGCTCTCCGGGAGCGACCAGCTCTTCATGCAGGCTCTTTCCGCGCGTAAGACGATCACCTCGATGGCCCAGCACAGCGTAAACGTGACGATTGTGGCAATCAAGGTCGCGTACGGATTGAAATACTCGCGGCAACAGGTGATCGAGGCGGGTCTTTGCAGCATGGTGCACGAAGTGGGGATGGTGCGCGTGCCGGATTCAGTCCTGACCAAGCGCGGCGACCTCACCCCCTCCGAGCAGGAGCTGATCCGGAACCACCCGCAGTTTGGCTACGAGATTATGCAATCGGTCGCGGACATGTTCCCCTTCCTGCCCGAGACCATCCAACAGGAACACGAACGGTGGGACGGAAACGGGTACCCGAAAGGACTGAAGGCGAATGAGATACACGAGTACGCCCAAGTGCTCGGATTGGCCGACAGTTTCATCGCGCTCACCCACATTCGCCATTACCGCGACAATTTCATCGCATACAAAGCGATGCAGGCGATCATCGAACGCCGAAACGTTGATTTCTCCGCCCGTATGATCAAGGCTCTGATCGATGTGATCAGCATTTTCCCGGTCGACAGTCTGGTCAAACTGAACAACGGTGCGATTGCAAAAGTGATCAGGACGAACAAGAACTACCCGGTGCGTCCAGTCATCCAACTTCTTTCGGACACACGTGGGCTGAAGGTTGACGACGAACAGATCATCGATCTCTCCAACGAGCCGATGATCTATATCGTCAGCCCGGTTCTTGATGAGGCGGCCTATTCGTGATCAAACGGCGAGGCGCGACGAGATGGATGAGCAGAAAAAGAAAGAGCTGGATGACCTTCGGAAGCAGATCGACCCGGAAGTCCTGAAACGGGTTGCCGCGTCGATGGGTGTCAGCGACACCAACGCCGTGGCGGCGGGAGGCATTTCCGAACTTCCCGATCTCTCTCCCGCGAGAACCGGGCTTTCCGATTTGAAGGCCCGCATCCGCCGTCGCGAGAAGGAACTGGACGCCGAACAGAAGAAACAACCGGAGGTCAAGAAGGCCGTCTTCGTCGTCTTCGCTACCTCCCATTTCCGGGCAAAGACGCTCGGCGGCTATGTACAGCGGATGGGATTTTCCAATGTCGTCCTCTGCAGCGAGCCGCAGGGCTTTGTCAAAAGCCTGCTCAATACCGTGAACGACGCAAGCGTCGAGAAAATCGCCATTGCAGTTTACAACGACAGCTACACGGGCATTCAGGCGCTGCTCACCACGCCCGAAATGGAGGCCGTCAAACAAAAGCTGCCGAAATTATCGGAAGCCCCCGTCTTCGCCGTGCTCAAAGATGAGCAAACGCAAACACCACCCGAGGGAATCAATCCCGCACACATCCTGACGATGCGCACCAGCCCTGAATTCAACGGCAAACGCATCGCCAAGGTTCTTGACGTGAACCTCTAAATCCCTGCGGGAAATCGATGGCCCAATCCCCCGACAACACCAAATCTCCGAATGGAGACCTTTCCCGCTCCTCCCCTTCCACCGCCACCGCCGAGTACCACGAGATCGACGTGACTCGTTTCGACGCCGGTGCTTCACAAAACGAAGCGTACCGTTCGGCGCTGGAACATCTTTACGGCAGGCTCGACACGGAAGCACTCGCCCCGGATGCGTTCAACACGGTGGAGCGGGACTTGCAGGTGTACCGCTCGTTTCTCGAACGGCTCGGCGACCCTCACCTGGCGGTTCCAACAGTGCATGTGACCGGCACCCGCGGCAAAGGATCATTCGCAGCAAGCCTGGAGGCTATCCTCCACGAAGCGGGCTACCGCACCGGGGCCACCGTCTCCCCGCACCTCATCGAGGTGCGCGAGCGGATCCGCATTGACGGCGAGGATCTGACGCGCGATGAGTTCGCCCGGTTGTACAAGTCCGCGCTGCGGCCCGCGATGCTGGCAGAGAACCATCATGAATCCTACCGCACGGTGTTCGAACTTATCACCGCACTTGCTTTCCTCGCGTTCCGCGAAGCCGATGTGGATGCGGCGATTGTCGAAGTAGGGCTAGGCGGCAGATTGGACGCGACCAACGTTCTGGAACCGGCACTCTCCGCCGTGACGCGCGTCGGACTTGACCACACGAAGGTGCTCGGCGACACCGTTGAGAAAATCGCCTGGGACAAGGCGCACATCATCAAACCGGGCGTGCCGGCGGTGATTGGCCCTCAATCTCCGGGAGCGCTCCGGATACTGGAAGAGCGGGCGGATACCGTGTCCAGCGAGCTGTGGCGTTTCGGAAGTGAAATTCATCTCGAGGGAGTTCAAGTGTTGGATTGCGTGACACGCTTCCGGTTGAAGACGCCGCTGCGCGAGCACGGCGACCTAGCGACTCCGCTGCTCGGAGCGCACATGGCGGAAAACGTGGGCCTGGCGGTGGCCGCCGCGGACAGGCTGCACGCCGACGGGGAGTTTCTGATCCCGGAGAACGCCATCCGCAACGGGTTGATGAAAACCCGCTGGCCAGGACGCGGAGAGATCCTGAACCGCGATCCGCTGTTGATGATCGACGGCGCCCATTCACCGCAGGGAGCTGCCGCCCTGGACAGGCTGCTTCGCGATCTATGGCCGGACAAGCCGCGCGTCCTGATCCTCGGCGTCAATCGTGACAAAGATGTGCTCGGTTTTCTCGATGCACTGGGCGGTCCACCCGAGCTGGCGCTTGCCACGGAGGCGGACACGCCGCGCGCGCTTCCCGCCGGCGAATTGGCCGTGCTGATGCGTCAGCGTGGATGGCCTGTGCGGCCGGTTCCGCTGCTCCAAACCGTTGATGCGGCGCTCAGTGAAGCGGGCGGGCTCGGCGCGGTCGTCGTCGGCACAGGGAGCCTGTACCTCGTGGGGGCGCTGCGCCGCCTGTGGTTGACCCGTGCAGCCCCTGACCCTACCTTCGGCGCATGATTCATCCGGACATTTTCGGCGTACGCACGCTGATTTTCGACATGGACGGCACGTTGATCGCCAGCGGCGATACGGCGCTGGCTTCGCTGCGCGGCGGCCTGAAACGATTCTACAAGGAACTCGGCAAGAAACCTCCGGCTTATACCGACGAACAGCTCACCGCGGGGATCGGCGCGCCCTCCGACGACTTTTATCGGACCCTGCTTCGTCCGGAAGACCGCCGCCACCTTGACCGCTTCCGCCGCGAGATATTGCGAGGCGAAACCCGCTACATGAACACCCACCGGATCACTTACCGTGGGGTGCCTTCGACGCTTCGCGAGCTGAAACGGCGCGGATACCGGATGGCCGTGGTCTCGAATTGCCACACACCGTACCAGCAGGCTGTGATGGAAACACAGAATCTCGGACGGTTTTTCGACCGGATAAGCTGCATCGGAGATTTTCAAGGGGCGACCAAGGCGACGCTGATCGCAGACGCGGTGAAGGAGTTGGGCGGACCGGCCGTGGTGATCGGCGACCGGAAATACGACGTTGATGCCGCACTGTCAAACGGCCTGCCGACCATTGGCGCGCTGTACGGCTACGGGGGCCGGGAAGAACTGCTCGAAACTTCGACTTGGGTGGAGGACTTCCGCCACCTGCTCGAACTGCTCGACCCGGTGCAGGAGTTAGCGCAACGGATCGCGGCTGAGGTCACGGATCTGCGCCCGCTCGACCGCCCCTTTGTCCTCTCGCTCTCGGGCCCCCACCCCGCCATGACCCGCGAACTCTGTGGCCGTCTGCTCAGCGCACTCGCGGAGAACAACGTCCCCGCGACGCATCTCAAGCTCGAGCAGCATAGACGGAAGGTCTCATCTGGTTCGGCCGAGAGGCAGATCAGCGATGCTTTCGATTGGCGAAAGTTGGACGATGAGGTTCTCAAGGCACGGCTCAGCGGCCGTATCGACAGCAGCTGGCCAATTAGCCATGGCGAGGGCAAGGGCAAAGTCCGCCCCTGCCGTTCCCGAGCGGGGAGCGTGCTCCTCGTCGAGGGCCGCTACCTGCCCAACCGGCGGCTGGACGAGATGTTCGACCTCTCGATCTGGATTCAGGGGAACAGCCGGGACGTGGAGCGGGCGATTCCACGGGCACTGAAGGCCGATGAGCGTTCTAAAGCGAAGGAAACCGGCGGCACGATGCGAGAAGCGGATACAAAGGCAAGAGTCGCCGCGAAAAAAGAGGTTGAACGCTGGCGCAGCGTGGGGCCAAAGACGGCAGAGCTCTACGCCAAGAACGAGCTTCCCTTTTTCAGCGACAAATACCGTTGGAAGAAGACAGCGGCAGGAAAAATCCTGCCGTATGTCGTCTTATTCCAAGGGTAACTGCTACTCTATTTACCCATCAACTTTCGGGCGGTTTTGACGACGTTATCCGCCGTAAAACCCAGTTTTTCCATAATTAAGTCACCGGGTGCCGAAGCGCCGTAGCGGTCGAGCCCGATCGCCACACCCTGAGATCCGACAAAACGCTCCCAACCAAACCGAACGCCCGCTTCGATGCTCACACGCGCCTTGACCGAAGGCGGCAACACCTCGTCGCGGTAGGCTTGATCCTGTGTCGAGAA
>Ga0315554_1001995_pt1 | contig 11970 bp, 9 predicted proteins | sample SalMarSW160370MG_FD_202114 | JGI IMG/M metagenome (GOLD analysis project Ga0315554, IMG submission 202114) | Salt marsh sediment microbial communities from the Plum Island Ecosystem LTER, Massachusetts, United States - Salt Marsh Sediment SW1603-70 ... | reverse complement strand
GGGCCAAATGTTATAAGGATTTTATCCGTAAGGCAAAAATTGACACGGTACAGATATTACTGCCGGTGCCCGTCCCTGGCACGGAATTACGGGGCAGGCTGCAAAAACAAAAGCGGATTTACCCCCTTGAGGATATTGGTTGGGAATATTATGATGGAAATTTCCCATTGTTTGAACCTGATGAACCATTGAACTCTGAACAGATACAGCAAATCAGCAGAAGAATTATGGGCAGGTTCTATCAATTTGGATACATGTTTCTGGTGCCTGTAAATATCCTCTCCTTCACCGGTATCTTATTCTTTTTTCATAACATCCGATTGGGCTGGATGCGGTGGTATCGTTCGTGGCGCAACCATCTGGTTCGCTTTGGGGGGTGGATTATTTTGCGGAAATGGACTATAGCGTTTAGAAGAGACAAATTTCCACAAAAATTGCAAAAGGCTCGCCAACACCTGAACCGTATGCAGTGATTAATGTAAGCTTTATTGTTGGAAGTTCTTACTGTAATAAAAGCAATAATCGACTCAAAATCGCTGCCACGGGGCTTGTTATCTGTCGGATTCACACCTTCGTCTGCTCTACTGCTCGCATGGTCTGTTGGCCAAAGGCCAACCGGAGCAGGAGGGGTTCGAACCCTCGGTAGCTTTGGGGTGCAGGATTTTCCAAGCGGAATCTAAATTGATATGTTTTCGGTGCCCCGTCAAGCCAATAGAAAAATTAGCTTGCCTTCCGACCTCATTGCGGCAATAATATTGCAGACAAACGCACATTTGATTAGGAGGTCGGAAGTATGATTCGTTATACGACTATCATCACTATTGCAGTATTGTTTTCCGCGCTGTGTCCCGCTCAGCAAATGCCCACAGGTGTAACTCGCGGAAATGCCCTCTCGACCGGCAGCTTCAGTTGGGTAGCGAGTCCGCCGGTGCTGGAGCCGATGGAAATCGACGGCGAAAATTGGCTTTCCGTCAAGGACCCCTCCATTGTCCGCTACAAAGACAGGTGGCATCTGTTCTGCACCGTCCGCGGAACAAAACGAACGCATGCGATTATATATGTCACCTTTGAAAATTGGAGCCGGGCCAAAACAGCCGACCAGCAGGTCCTCAAGTGTCACCCCGGCTATTTTTGTGCCCCTCACGTGTTCTTCTTTACGCCACACAAAAAGTGGTACCTTATATGCCAGGCATCCGACGATTCCTGGCAGCCGAAATATCAGCCGGCCTTCTCCTCAACAGCCGATATTACTTCGCCCGATTCCTGGAGCAAACTCACTCCCCTCTTCAAAACCAAACCAGCCAATATCAACGCCTGGCTCGACTTCTGGGTCATCTGTGACGATACCAAAGCGCACCTCTTCTTTACTTCGCTTGATGGAAAAATGTGGCGCGCCCAGACGTCCCTCGCGCAGTTCCCCGCAGGATGGTCGACTCCCGTAATAGCACTCCAGGGTGACGTCTTCGAGGCCAGCCACACGTATCGGCTAAAGGGCTTGAACAAATACCTGACCCTGATTGAGGCACAAAACGGTCACGGCTGGCGCTACTACAAGGCCTACCTCGCCGACCGGCTCGACGGCGACTGGACTTCCCTCGCCGCCGAAAAGGACAAGTCCTTTGCCTCGATGCTGAACGTCAAACACCCTGCCGAACGCTGGACCGATGTAATCAGCCACGGCGAGCTGCTCCGCGTCGGATACGATGAAAAACTAATAGTGGACCCGCACAATCTGCGATTTCTCTTTCAGGGTGTCACCGACCGCGACCGCGCCGGAAAAAACTACGGCCAAATCCCCTGGCGGTTAGGCATCCTAAAACCCGCTCCCAAACCTACCCGATGAGCAGTATTCACACGGGTTCCACTGGTTGAAACACTTGCCCGACGTGTGTGGTTCTCCAAACGGCAAAACGGCTACTGTTCCCCAAGGGCTTCAAGGTCCGCCAAATCCCTCTTTCGGCCAAGGGACTTTTTGTTGGTTACAAAATCTTCCCTGCCTATAAAATAGACTTCTGTGTCACCGTAATGGCCCGAAACCTTCCCTGATTCGGCCTTCTCCCACCCAACACCGCTGAGCGATGTCATAATGTCAATACGTACCGGCGGCACACCAAGCTGGATAACATTGTCGCCGGAGGTAAAATCTGTCTCTGACAAATCAAGCGAGCCGAACCCGAATTCGGACAGCGCCGCGAGGATACGTTGTGCATTGTCGGCGTCCGGTTTGACAAACAGGTCGATATCACCCGTAAAACGCGGCGCACCGTGAAATGCTAATGCATAACCGCCTACGATGAGGTACTCAACCTTCTGAGCGTTGAACAACTCGAGAAGTTCTTTGAAGTCTTTTTGTATTTCCATAGAGCTGCCTTCTCAGCAAATCCACAGCCGCAAGGCGCTCTTCGGGTGCCCTGCTCAGCCAATGCTCAAGGTTCTGCTTGATTTCGAGATGCTCATCTAAACGATGCTTGTGTACCTTTTTCTCAATCATAAAACTTATTATACAACACCAACCCCATACGGCCAAATAAAAAAGCCCCGGCACGAAGCATACAAGTCTCGAATTTCGAGCAACGGCTAAGCACACGCACTGAAAGACTCATGTTTCCCTCGCCACTGGCTGATATTTTCTCTGTTTATGCCGGTTATCTCTGTCTAAAACAATCCTTTAATTGTATTTAACTGAAAAGCAACAGCCACCTGTTTTCAGCAAATTTGCATACTGTCAACAGATGGCTGTCACTACTCTGTCAAATGGTTATTCTCTATCCACTCAATCGGTTTTTTGGCTGGCCGGCTCGGTACTAAGCAGTCTGCACGCAAATCCCCACGGACCGCCGTAGTTTAGGATTTTCAGTACAAGCTGGTTCCTGCCCTTCTTGAAAGTCACCGGGACATGATCGCTGTCCGGCATAACACCCCGGCCCACCACGTTTTCGTGGACGAGTTCGCCGTTCAGCCAAACCTTGACGCAGTCATCAGAGCCTATACCTAAGACGCCCGTTGACTCCTCGGCCATATTAATCTGCGCCCAGGCGTAGGCGACCACAAACCACGTGTCAAATACCTGGGTTAGTTCAATAACACCGTATTCTGAATATAGAGTTGTCCATTCGTAATCCTTTTCACCAATCCTGACCTTTGGCTCGAACCGCTCAAGACCGAGCAACTTCGTATCAAAGAACTTATTCGAAGTTTCTTCATCTGGAAAAAAGCTCTCCCCATCCCAGGGAACATGGACAGGTCCCAGAAACAGCCACCTTCGCATGAACTTACCCGGTTCAAGGCCATCATACGTTGCCGCAATCAGATCCGCCTTGCCCTTCGATATCGTCACACCACCCGCGGCTTTGCTAACTGTGCTTTCCGTACTCTCTGTTTTCTTGCGACCGGCTTCAAGGCCTCGCAAACACCACTTACCGTCCTGATAGTCCATCACTAAAGTTGCTTCGCAAATCAATGAACCTTCTCTGCAAAGATAAACAGGGTGCTCGTAACCTTTTTCAGGCTCATCCGGCCAGTCCGGCGTGCCAAGGAATTCGTAATCAACTAAACGAGACGCAAATTCCATGATGTCATCCGTCTGTTCCGATGCAAATTCCCTTAGTTCGGGAGAAACCAGGTTCAGAAAGTCCTCGGAGTTCTTATGTACAGCAGCGCTGTAAACGCTAAGCAAAGTCTCCAAAGGTGTATTCTGTTCTTTGTAGGTTCCGCCCGAAAGGATTTTCGCAATTTCAAGTCGGCCCCTCTCAACAACCTCCTCCTCCGCCTTGTCGCGCAAGCCACGATACTGCGGAGGAAGGTCTGCAAGGGTTGTGCCGTCTTTTTCCGGCCAAAGAAAGGCAATCTGGTACATACCGTCAGCATATTCGCCGGTATAGTTCCTGATTGTAACCGCTGGTCTTCCATCTGAATCATCGGTAATCATCACCGGTCTGCTGGAATCAACAAAAATGGCTGACTTTGGGAGGATGATGCGAAAATAATTCAGACTGTTCTTTGTGCAGTTGCCAAGTCTGATGTTCCATAACGGTCCTTCCTTCCAGATTTCTTCCTCTGAAGCATTGAGTTTACTGACACTGATTATCTTAAACTTTTCGCCTGGTTGAACAGGCTCGGGAAAATGTAAATAATAGTATCCCTGCCTGGAATCAACCTTCTCCAGGTCGAAAGCCAACAGGTTGCCTTGCACATCATAGTACTGGGGTTGCTCTAAAATAGATGTGAGTCCAATACAACAGGTATCGCTCGGTTCGGATTTAAGGTTCGGCATTTCAAAAAGGTTTGCACCTTTTAGAAGGGTTTCGCTTTCGATTCTGTGAATTTGGATACTGGTATAGTCGATTTTTTCTCTTGCTGCTTGTTTTTCTGCCTCAACCCATTTGTAGATTTCTATGAGATCATCCACCATTGGATCGTCGACTGCAACGACAGGATTCTTGTCCGGCGCCAGGACCGCTTTTCGTCCCGCCTCGATAGCAACGCTCGTCATCTCCGTCGCCGCGATGACCTTTCCCTTCTTAACACTTACTTCCGTTTTTTGTGCGAATGTGATTATTGGCACCGTCAACAGAACAGCGGCGCACAGAATAACTGTTTTTGTTCTCATTCTTTGTCTCCTTCTGCCTCTTCTATACAGCGAAGCGACAGTTGTCTGGGTCTACTCGACCGTGACTGTGAATTCTGTTCCTAATGCCTCCACCCGGCCGTGTGGAGTGCTGACGAAAAAGGGCGGATGAGGACTCTCTAAAGCTGCCGTACATCTGCCGTACTCAAGAAAAAACTGGGTTTCCCCGTTACACAACTTCAAAACCAGCATGCTGTTCTGATTCACTTCAATCGTGGACTTATCTTTCATCTCCAGCACAAAACCCGACTTGGCTGTTGAGTGAAACGTGTCACCGAGATGAATGGTTGAATCGTCTTCCAAAACTCGCCAAGCATCCAGACCTTCGTGCCTTACAAGGACTGTCCCCTCGAGTCCCGTCACGCGCATCGGTACTTTAGCGCCGGTGGGCTCATCAGTGCTCGACCTGCCCATAGCAAAGCCTAATGTCAGGCCGATAGCTAACAGGATACCTGCTGCAATGGCCGCTCGCCTCCCGGCTAACCAGCCTAAATTATACTGGGTACGCCTCGCCACAGTTTTCGGCTCAGCACTCAGCCTGGCCATCACCGACGCCTTGCCTTCTTCAGCAGACATCCGGGATGAAAAGGCATCCCTGACCGCTTCCTCCAAGCCAACGCATTGCTCGAATTCCTCCCGGCACCGTTCGCACGTCTCTGCATGCCTCTTTAGCTCAGCGACCTGCTCATCGCTGATTGTACCCTCTATGTATTTTTCGATTAGTTTTTTGTATTTTTCACAGTTCATAATTATGTGACCTCCTCTAAAATCCCGGAAAGGTCTTTGCGTAATATTTTATAGGCACGGTGCAGCCACACCCTCACCGTACCCGGTCTTTTGCCCAATTGTTTTGCAATCTGCACCGCAGAAAGCCCCCCAACAAACCGCATCACTATCAGCTTTTGAAACTTCGCAGGCAGCCGCTGTACCCGCTCCCTGATGAAATAACTCTGACCCGCCGTCAATCTATGATTGCCCGGCTCTGCCGCCTCCGCCTCTATATCTTCAATCCTCATCGCCTTACACCCTAACGCCGTCTTGCACCGAATTCTTTGCCTGATGGTATTAGAGCACTGCTGCATAGCTATCTTGCTCAGCCAGCCCGCAAAACGCGATGGCTGTTGTAGGCTGTGCAGTTGTGAATAGGCCCTCATAAAGCTCTCCTGCGCGATGTCTTCCGCTTCTGCCCGTTCACCGATTTTGCTCATTGCCAATCCGACTACCATCTTCCAGTACCTTTCAACGAGTGTCCCGAATGCCATCCTACTCCCGCCTAACGTTTCGCTGATAAGTTGTTCGTCACTGCTCATAAATTGCTTGAACTCGTACGTCACAAAGGCTCTCCTGACAATAATCTGTTCCATTCTACAATATAGAACGCCGAACTGCCAAAACCGTTACACCCCCACGGCATAATTTAGTCCTGTAATCTCAAAATAGTGCCCCGCAGATTATAATAAGTAAGCAGCGACAAAATCCCTGCGAACCGTAAGCTTGGATTTTGAGTATAAATAAGTACAATAATATGGTTATTGCCAAACGATATAAGGTGCTGAACGATGAACAAAGAAAGACCTTTTTTCAGCAAAAGATACATATTTGTAATACTACTCTTGCTTATAGTTACAGCGTGGGGATTGGATGCTATATTGCAAGCCCGCAAACCCCTCAATAATCCCGATTCACTCCGAATGTCGGCTATAATGGGAGCCCTGCGGAGAATTGCTGAGATTTTCCTGGATGGGGCTGGACTTTCTAAGGACAATATTATGTACAGAAAACTTACTCCCGAGCAAGAGCGGATTATCGTTCACAAGGGAACCGAGCCCCCCTTCAGCGGCAAATTTTATAAGCATTTTCAAAATGGCACTTACACCTGCAGGCGATGCGGCGCGCCCCTTTTTGAGTCATCTTCCAAGTTCAAATCCGATTGTGGCTGGCCCAGCTTTGACGGCCAGATCGGCTCATCCGTAAAGAAACAGCCCGATGCCGATGGCCTCCGTACCGAGATTATCTGTGCAAACTGTGATGCCCATTTGGGCCACATCTTTTTGGGTGAGCGTTTCACGCCGAAGAATACCCGATATTGTGTAAACTCTGTCTCGATGGACTTCATCCCTGCCCAAAATAAGAAGACCAGCACAGCGATATTTGCATCAGGCTGTTTTTGGGGAACCGAGTATCATTTCAAACAAGCCCCCGGCGTTATTTCAACAACGGTCGGTTACACGGGCGGCAAGCTCGATAATCCTACATACAAGCAGGTCTGCACCGACAGGACAGGCCACGCTGAGGCCGTCGAGGTCGTCTTTGACCCTGCGAAAACCGATTTCGAGAAACTCGCAAAGCTGTTCTTTGAAACCCACGATTTCACTCAGATAAACCGTCAGGGCCCCGATGTCGGCACGCAGTATCGCTCTGTGATTTTTTATGTGACCGAGCAACAAAAACAGGTCGCTGAAAATCTCATGCAGCAGCTTAAGAAAATGGGTTACGATGTAAAAACTCAGATAGTTCCCGCCGCAAAATTCTGGCCCGCAGAAGAGTATCACCAGGATTATTACAAAAAGACCGGCAAAACCCCCTACTGCCACACTTACAGAAAAATCTTCTAAACCACGCTGGCCGGGATCGCCTTTATGTTTAGCCCCCAGACCTGTGCTGGGGGTCTTCCCTCCCCGCATTCACCCATCCACTCATTTACGCATTCTCGCCTTTATATTTAGCCCCCAGACCTGTGCTGGGGGGAATTTTTTGTTTTGTTCTTATCGAAATACGAAATACGACATACGCCATCCCGAGCCCTTATGCACCTGTGCTCTTGTGCCCTTATGCCCTTATGCTCTTATGCTCTTATGCTCTTATGCTCTTCATTCAGGTTTTTATTTATTGACGAGATTTGTAATTTGGGGTATTGTGTGGTGGGAAAGATGTATTTGACATAGGCCTGGGAATAGCAGATAATGGGCCGTTTAGAAAATTACTCGGTTTATCCATATTAAGAACGGGCACAGGGATGGCTACGCTTAATTTTAAGGGCAAGGCATTTGTTCAAAATCATCATTTGCTGGTCAAGTATCATCAATTAGTGCCGCGCAAAGAAAAATCACTTACCGAAAAGGTAAGTTTACAAGATAATCTTATAATTCACGGTGATAATCTAAAAGCGCTTAAAGCACTTCTTCCAACATACGCTGGTAAAATCAAGTGTATCTATATCGACCCGCCATACAATACGGGCAACGAAAGATGGGTATATAACGACAATGTCAATTCGCCGATGATGCAGGATTGGCTCGGCAAGGTAGTCGATAAGGAAGACCTCACACGACATGACAAATGGCTTTGCATGATGACGCCGAGACTAAAACTGTTACGAGATCTTTTACGAGAGGATGGAGTAATTTTTCTAACAATAGACGATAACGAGATCCATCATCTTAGGATGTTGATGGATACAGTGTTCGGACCGGATAACTTTGTTGCTCAAATCACATGGCAGAAGGTTTATAGCCCTAGAATGGATGCGAAAGGGTATAGTATCGACCACGACCATATTCTGGCATATCGGCGCTCGGATGAGTATCGCGTTAAGAAGGTTGCGTTTGAACAGAATCTTGCACAATTCACGGAGTTAGACAAAGCAACTGGTCAACGTTACAGAAGAAGGTCGCTCCGCAAGGAAGGAAAAAATTCTCGGCGACAAGATCGCCCTAATTTATTTTATCCCTTGAAGGCGCCTGATGGAACGGAAGTGTTCCCGATTCGATCCGACGGATCGGAGGGCTGTTGGAGATGGGCCCTATATAGATATGAAGATGCGAAAACACAAAAACTTATTGAATGGGTAGAAGGTCGAGAGGGTTGGCAGGTCTATGTCAAGCAGTACTACAATGAAGATGCTTCAAGGCCACCAAGTACCCTCTGGTTACATTCCCAAGTAGGACACAATCATGAAGCCAATGAAGAAATAAAGACAATCTTTGGTGAAACTGTATTCCCAAATCCAAAACCCGTAAGGCTTATAAAACACATCATATCGTTGACCACGGATCCAGAAGAAGAAGACATCGTCCTTGATTCGTTTGCAGGTTCTGGTACGACAGCCAATGCTGTCCTTGCACTGAATGAAGAAGAAGGAGGAAATACTCGTTTCATACTTGTTGAGTGCGAGGACTATGCGAACGAGATAACAGCAGAGAGAGTTCGACGAGTCATCAATGGTGTGCCCAAAGCAAAGGATAAGAATTTGAAGAAGGGGCTTGGAGGCAGTTTCAGCTACTTCGAGTTAGGCCCGCCTATTGAGATGGAGAGCATCTTGACCGGCGATAAGCTCCCGACATACAAGGAACTTGCTCGGTATGTTTTCTATACGTCCACTGGTGAGGAATTCGTTGAGAAAGCTGTAAATGAGAAGAAATACTTCATAGGTGAAAGCAGCAAATATCTTGTGTACCTATTCTATAAGCCCGATATGGACTACTTAAAAGCAACCGCCTTAACACTCGACAGGGCCAAGGCACTCGGACCATATAAAAACAAGAGACGCCTCGTGTTTGCTCCTACTAAGTATCTGGACCAGGAGCATCTTGACGAACTGCGAATAGACTTTGCTCAACTGCCCTTTGAAATTTACCAATTGGTAAAATGAAAAACCGAAAGCCCCCAGGTTTATCCTGGGGGTCATTACAAATGGAACCGAAAGAATACCAAGTAAAAACCCTCGACCAGGTGAAAAGATACCTTGACCTTCTATACGAATGGCGGGATAAGGCACTCAAAAATCCCGACCTCGAAGTCGATTTTCCCGCAAAGGCCTGGTCAAAGATAGAAGGTCTTTACGATGTCTATAGTTCCCGCAAAGACGGCCTTGGCAGACCACTTCCTTGCTTCTGTCTGAAAGTTCCAACAGGCGGCGGCAAAACGTTTCTGGCAGTGAAAACAATAGACCTTGTTAACACAGGCTACCGTAAGAGCCGGACGGGCCTTGTGCTATGGGTCGTACCGACTACACAGATTTATCGCCAAACGTTAAAGAGCCTAAGAGACCGAGATCACCCATATCGGCAGCATCTTGATATCGCAAGTGCAGGCAGAACTCTTATCCTTGAAAAAGGCGACAACTTTTCACCACTTGATGTAAGTGAGAATCTTATAGTTTTTATGCTCATGCTTCCTTCCGCTGCGCGAAAGACAAAGGAAGTCCTTCGTGTCTTTCGCGACAGCGGCGGCTTCGCGGATTTCTTCCCGCCGGAAGACGATGTCGAGGCAAATTTGCGACTCCTTGAAAAGATGCCAAATCTCGATACTTTTGAAAAACAATCAGCTTTCTGGGGTAAGCAGGTAAAGACATCTCTCGGAAATACCCTTCGACTTCTCGATGCACTTATAATCTTAGATGAAGGGCACAAGGCATACAGCAAGACGGCACAGGAAACATTAGAGGGATTTAATCCATCCATGATTATTGAGCTATCGGCCACTCCGCCAAAGGCAAGCAATATTCTCGTTGATATTACCGGCATAGAGCTAAACCGCGAAGAAATGATCAAATTTGACCTTCACATCTTCAACAAGGCAAACCCTGACTGGAAGGAAACTCTGCTCGAAACACATAATCACCTCGAAATGCTAAAAGATAAAGCCAGAGAGTATCATGCTAACAGCGGCAATTACATAAGACCTGTTTGTCTGGTCCAGGTCGAACGCACGGGAAAAGCTCAGCGAGGTAAGAAATACATCCATTCCGAAGACATTAGAGAACACCTCATAAACATAGTAGGCCTTCAGCCCGAAGAAGTTGCTGTCAAGACAAGCGAAAAGGACGAGCTAAAAGAAGTTGACGACGTCGGCGGCCTGATGTCTGAGAACTGCCGCATAAGATATATAATTACAAAGCAGGCGCTTCAAGAGGGTTGGGACTGTGCCTTCGCTTATGTCCTCACAATACTTACCCGCCCCGGTTCAAAAACCGCACTCACTCAGCTTGTGGGACGCATCCTCCGCCAGCCCTTCGCAAAAAAAACCGGCACCAAAGAACTCGATGAAAGTTACGTCTTCTGCTATCAGCAAAAAGGAGCTCTGCTTCTCGAAGAAATTAGGACCGGTTTCCGCGGCGAGGGTCTCGGAGATCTCACAGGACGAATCGCAATGGATGATGAAACCGCCGGAAAGGAACCCGAAGAAGTTACTGCACAAGTGCGTGAAAAATTCAAAAAAGCAGTCGACCAGATTATTCTCCCCGTTTTCGCAATCCGCGACGGCTCCGAATGGCGAAAAGTATCTTACGAAATGGATATCGCAAGTCAAATCCCCTGGGACAAGACCGACTTGTCCCCTCTTTACTCGCTCAATCTGTCAATGCTCGAACAGAAAGACCTCGAACAGATTGCTTCCGTTTCAGAAGACGTAAAACGCGTCGTTGAACTCAAGGAGCAACTCGAGTTGAAAACCGGCGCTCTTAAACTCGATTCCGTTTTTCTTGCCCGGCATCTGCTCGATATTGTCCCAAATCCTTGGGTCGCCTACGAATTCGGTAAAATCCTCCTCAATAAGCTGCTTACTAAATTCCCCGAAAAGGTTGTCATAAATAACTTCGTCTTCATTATCGAAGAACTTCGTAAGCGCCTCACATCTGAAAAAGACCGCCTTGCCGAACAGGTCTTTCGCACTATGATTGCTCAGGACAAAATGCACTTCCTCGTAATCGCCAACAAACTCGGCTACAAACTCCTAAAACCAAAACCCAAAAAGGTTACCTCACCTTACCTTACAAAGAGAACCGCCGCTCCATTGGAACGCTCTCTTTTCGACCCTGTTTCGGCAGACGAATTCAATGAGACCGAACAGCGGGTCGCTTGGTATCTCGATGACCAGAACAAACTTCTTTTCTGGTATCGAAACGTACCGAAGTCCGACTACGGCGTACAAGGATGGCAAAAGCACCGGGTCTATGCTGACTTCATCTTCACCGACATCGACTCCAACGGCAACGGTTTTAACCGTGTTTTTGTTGTTGAAACAAAAGGTATTCACCTAAAGGGAAGCGAGGACACAAACTATAAGACCGCCTTGTTTAACCTATGTAATGAACGTTCGAGAGAAACTACGCTAACAGAACTCGGAATGAAACTAAAAGCAAAGGACATACGTTTCCTTGTTATAGCCGAAGATGAATGGGTGCGAAGGCTTAACGAACTTTTTTACGTATAGTGGTAGGTGTTAAAATATTTAAATTGGCGATGCAAATTGACTAAGTGATCTTCTCCCACGGTGCCCGGGCAATACAAAACCCGCCGGCAGGGGCTGGCTTGAGCTTAGTCGAAGGGCATCCACATTTTGAA
>Ga0315554_1001994_pt1 | contig 11976 bp, 6 predicted proteins | sample SalMarSW160370MG_FD_202114 | JGI IMG/M metagenome (GOLD analysis project Ga0315554, IMG submission 202114) | Salt marsh sediment microbial communities from the Plum Island Ecosystem LTER, Massachusetts, United States - Salt Marsh Sediment SW1603-70 ... | reverse complement strand
TCGAAGACGTTCTTGGACATGGGGTGGTTGCCGAATCGCTGGTGGTCTCCGGACAAGCAGAGAAGGTTCTTGATTCCGAATGCGGCGGCTCCCAGAAGGTCGCTTTGAATGGCGATTCGGTTCCGGTCGCGGCACGTCATCTGAATGATTGGCTCCAGGCCCATGTCCAGGAGCATGATGCCGACCGAGATGCTGGACATTCGGACGACGGCGGTCTGGTTGTCGGTGATGTTGACGGCGTCCACATTGCCCTTCAGCAACGCGGCCTTTTCGCGAATCACTTCCGGGTCGGCGTTTTTCGGCGGGCCCAGTTCTCCGGTTGCAGCAAAGTGCCCCGCGGTGAGAACTTTTTCAAGGTTGCTTCCTACTTTCATATCACGGCTGTCCTTTCCATCCTGAATTCAGATGATTGCTTCAGTCGGTGAGTTTTAGGTCTTCACGGACAATCTTTCGCGGGCCGCCATCGCGGCTGGTGGACCAATCTTTTGACTCGGTGACGACCATGAGTTCTTCCAGCCGGCCCAGCGCCTTCATTCTGTCGTAGATTTCCTGCCACACACAAGGGATGTCCGGGTCGATTTCGCACACGCCGTTCTGGGACCCTCCGCACGGGCCGTTGAGCAGGCTCTTGGAGCAGCGAGCGATGGGGCAGATGCCGCCGGTGGTTGCCAGGACGCAGTTCCCGCAGGCCTGGCAGCGCTCGACCCAGACTCCCTGTTCGGTCGGCTGGCCCAAGAACGAGGTGTTCAGACCCGGCAGAGTTACGATTTCAGGAAACTGCTCGTTCATGGTCTGAACGCCGATGCCGCACGCCAGGGAGAGCACCGCATCTACCTCTTTCAGCGTCTCGGCCACGGCTTCGTTGTACTCGTACTCGCACTGGCGCTGGACTGTGGCCTCGAGTATCTCCTTCGGATCGCCATCCAGGCCGGTGGCCATGCGCAGGGCGGATGCAAGGATGGAGACCTCCTTTTCGCCGCCGGCGAAGCAGACGGTCACGCAGGTGCCGCAACCCGCGATGAGCACCTTCTGGTAGGGAGCGAGCATGGCTTTGATTTCTTCGAGTGGTTTCTGTTCAGCGACAATCATTCTGAAGGTCCTCCTTCGTTGTTAGGTGGGAGCGCGCCGCCGCTTCGCCCCAATGGATTGGGGCCCAAGCCGCGTATGCGCTCGGTCATTTCTCGGCATATTTCTGCGAATTTGGCGCCCTCGGAAGAGGAGAGGAAGAACATGTCTAAACGCTCTTCTTCCAAGCCAATCTGGCCCAGCAATTGCTTGACATAAGCTACCCTGCGTTCGGCTCCCAGATTACCTTCCAGGTAATGGCAGGTGCCCTTCAGTCAGCCAGCCACGAAGACGCCATCTACGCCGCGTTCGAAGGCGCGGAGCAGGTGGATGACATCTACCTTGCCGCTGCAGGGCAGGTGAATGATTTTGACGTTGGGCGGATACTGCACGCGCATGGAGCCCGCCAGGTCGGCAGCGGCATATGCGCAGTAGTGGCAGGCGAACGCGAGTATCTGCGGCTCAAACTGGGTCATCGGGCACCTCTCAGCCTGCTGTCAATAGTGCTTCAACTTTGGCAAGGACCTGTTCGTCCTTGTAGTGCATCAGCCGGATAGCGCCGGCTGGACATTCTGCGGCGCAAAGTCCGCAACCCTGGCACGCAGCGGCTTTTATCTCGGCTGCGCCTTGTATGCCTCCTATCCCAACCAGTGTCGGATTGATTCGCGGCGCGTCGTATGGGCAAATCCGCACGCAGGTGAGACATCCGGTGCAGAGGGCAGGGTCGACCTCAGCGACCACTCCTCCGACTTGTAGGACATCCTTGGACAGCACCCCCGCTGCTCGGGCCGCCGCGGCACGGGCCTGGGCGATGCTTTCCTCCAGCGTTTTGGGGTAATGTGCGGCTCCGCAGAGGAACAGGCCCTCCGCGGGAAAGTCCACCGGCCTGAGTTTCACATGCGCCTCGGCGAAGAATCCTTCCAGCGTGCACGAGAACTTGAAGGTCTCTGCCAGTGCCGCACTTCCTTCGGCTGGGAGCATCGCGGTGGACAGAACGAGCATGTCGGGCTGCATCTCCAGCGATTCGCCGATGCCGGCGTCGTACGCTTCCAGGTGGAGGTGCCCGTTGGTTGCGTCCAGCCGCGGCTTGTGCTGCTCGTCCATTCGCACGAAGAGGACGCCTGCACGACGCGCGTCTGTGTACAGAGACTCGTGCATGCCATAGGTTCGTATGTCCTTGTAAAGCACAAGCAGCATTGCCTCTGGGTTGAGGGCCTTGATGCGAAGCGCGTTCTTGAGCGCTGTGGCACAGCAGATGCGGCTGCAGTAGAACTCCTGAGCGGGGTCCTCGTCCCACGGCCCGACGCACTGCACCACGGCCACCTGGGCGGCCGGTTTCAGCAGATTGTGGTCGGGCTGCGCTCCCGCCTCCAATTGGGCGAGCAGTTCCTCCAGGTCGCCCTGGGTGACCACAGCGGGGTGTTCGCCCAGCTTGTATACAGGCCCCCGGTATTCGAGGCCTCCGGTTGCGATGATGGTGACGCCGTGCTCGAGCATGCGCTGTCGGGGCTCGTCGCTGCCCGCAACAGTGGTCTGGAAGTTGCCGATGAAGCCTTGTGTCTTGACAACGCGAGTCTCCAGGAATACCTCTATATCGGGATGGGCGCGCACACGAGCGGCCAGGCCGCTGATATAGTCCGATGGGTTGCCTCCGCCGATTCCGCGCGTCCAGTTCGCTGCCAGGCCGCCCAGACGTCCGGTGCGCTCAACAAGGTAGACCGGGAAGCCCTGCTCCGCCAGGCTCAGAGCGGCCGTCATGCCGGCAATGCCTCCGCCTACCACCAGGGCGCTGTGGAAGAGGCTTTGGCCCTGGGTATACAGCGGCTCCAGCAGGCGCGCGCGCGAAACAGCCATGCGAACCAGAAGTTTGCTCTTCTCGGTGGCGGCGGTCGAATCTTGGCTGTGAACCCACGAGCATTGGTCTCGAATGTTGGCCATCTCGAACAGGTACGGGTTCAGGCCTGCCTCTCGGATGGTCTCGCGGAACAGCGGTTCGTGGGTGCGCGGTGTGCAGGAGGCGACCACGACGCGGTTCAGTTCGTGCTCCAGGATACGCTCTTTGATGACCTTCAGAGAGTCGGGAGAGCAGGTATAGGTCGTGTTCTCTGCGTGAACAACGTTGGGAAGGCTGGCTGCGTACTGGGTTACCTCTGCGACGTCCACGACGCCTGCGATATTGCTGCCGCAACTACAGACGAAGACGCCGATGCGAGGCTCTTGTGTCGGCGTGACGGGCGTTTCGGGCGGAAGCACCCTGGCGGTAATCTGCGTGCCTCGCGCTCTGCCAATGACTTCCAGGGCCGCCGCTGCTGCGCCGCTGGCCTCTACCACGCTGTCGGGGATGTCCTTCGGTTCCGACAGCGCGCCGCAAACGAAGACGCCTGGGCGTCCCGTTTCCACCGGATGGAACGGGCGCGGTGTGACGAATCCGCTAGGCCCCGCGGTGATGTCCAGCACCTCGGCCATCTCGCGGGTTTCCTGCGGGATTTCCATGCCGACGCTGAGCACGACCAGGTCGAAATCGGCTTCTTTCAAAGTGCCGTCGTCGTTGGTGTAGGTGATTGCCAGGTTCCTGGTCTTTGGGTCCTCTTTCAGGCTGGAGATTCGGCACCGATGATATGTGATGCCCTGCTCCTGCGCGCGGGCGAAGTAGGCGTCGAAGCCCTTGCTGAAGGCGCGCATGTCCATCATGAAAACGTGGCAGTCAGCGCCGTGGACGTGCTCCAGGGTCAAGAGCGCTTCCTTGGTGGCATACATGCAGCAGACGGAACTGCAGTAGTCATGTTGCTGGTCGCGGGAGCCTACGCACTGGAGCCACGCGATGCGCTTGGCCTCGCTGCCATCAGATGGGCGCTGGACGCGGCCGCCGGTGGGGCCTGAGGCGGAAAGGAGCCGCTCGTACTGCATAGCGGTCACGACGTTGGGATACCGTCCGAAGCCGTACTCTTGAGCGTGTTCTGGATTGTACAGCGAATAACCGGTGGCCAGGATGACCGCGCCAACGGAGAGAGCGAGGTCCGCCGGTGCTTGCTGGTGGTCTATCGCGTCGGCTTTGCACGCGACCACGCAACGGTGGCACTCGGAACAGATACCGCACTCCAGGCATCTCTGCGCTTCGCGCAAGGCATCTTCCTCGCTGAGGGTGAGTTCCACCTCGGAGAATCCTTCGAGCCGCTCTTCGACTGAACGAGTGGGAAGCGTTACCCTTGGGCCTGGCGAGGCGCGACCGCTCTCAAACACTTCACGAATCTCTTCGTCTGTGAGTTCTGCTACTGGCAGCGGGATTTCCTCTCTGGGCGTCAGCAGGGGCTGGCCCTGCAGGTATCGGTCGATGGAGAGCGCTCCACGGCGGCCTGCCGCAATGGCCTCGATGAGCGCGCCTGGCCCTTTTGCTGCATCTCCACCTGCGAAAATGCCAGGACGGTTTGTCGCCAACGTCTTGGCATCCACCTTGAACGTGCCGTAGCGCGTGACCTCAAGGTTGTGGTCGGGATCCAGAAAGGAGATTTCGGGCGCTTGGGCGACGGCGGCCACCATAGAGTCGCACTCCAGAACGAACTCGCTGCCCTCGATGGGTACGGGGCGAGGCCGCCCGCTTCGATCGAGGTCTCCCAGACGCATGCGGATGCAGCGCACTCCTGTCACATGCCGGTTTTCGCTGAGCACTTCCACGGGGTTTGCGAGGAGTTCGAGGCGAACGCCTTCGTGCTCGGCCTCGTCAACTTCCCACGAATTGGCGGGCATGGCTTCCCTGTTCCGGCGGTAGACGATGGCGGCGTGCTCCACTCCCAGGCGCAGGGCCGTGCGAGCCGTGTCGATGGCCGTGTTTCCGCCGCCCACCACGAGGACGTTCTTGCCCAGGGGGGGCGTTTCACCCAGGGCGACGGAGCGCAGGAAGGGCACGCCGTGGAAGACGCCTTCGACATCCTCTCCTGGGATTCCCAGTTTCTGAGGCTCGTGCGCACCTATGGCCAAGAAGATGGCACGGAATCCTTGTTCGAACAGGTTGTTGATGTTCCGTATCGGTGTATTGAGTTCCAAATCCACACCGAGATTCAAGATGTTCTGGATCTCTCTATCCAGCACGTCGCGGGGGAGGCGATAGGCTGGGATGCCCACTCGCATCATGCCGCCCGCTACGGGCAGGGCCTCGAAAATGGTGACGGGATAGCCCATGCGGGACAGAAAGTGCGCCGCCGAAAGTCCTGCCGGCCCAGCGCCGACAATTGCGACGGGCTTGTCGCTGGCCCGGGGCGAGGGCTTGATGGCCGAAGCGCTTTCGGCTGTGCCGTCCAGGTCGTGTTCGTAGACGTAGTCGGCAACGAACCGTTTTAGCGCGCAGATGGCAACCGGCTCATCCACTTTCCCCCGGTTGCAATCGGTTTCACACGGGTGGTGACAGACCCTGCCCACGGTAGCAGGGAAGGGGTTATATTCACGCACGACTTCGAGGGCTTCGGCGTAGCGGCGCTGAGCAATCAGGGCCACGTACCCTTGTGCGCTGGTGTCGGCAGGGCATGCATTCTTGCAGGGTGACGTCCCGCGCTTTGTGATGGCGTAGGCGCTGGGCACCGCCTGGGGATAAGGGCGATAGATGGCAACCCGTTCCTTCAGGCCCTCGTTGTATTCGTCAGGCAAGTGTATCGGGCAGGCTTCGGTGCAGTCGTCGCAAGCCGTGCAGCGTTCTAGGTCCACGTATCGCGGGGTCTGGCGCACCCTGGCAATGAAGTTGCCGGCCTCGCCCTCCAATCCCTCAATCTGGGCATTGGTGAGGATTGTGACGTTGGGGTGGCGGGCGCACTCGGCCAGTTTGGGCGAGATGATGCAGATGGCGCAGTCATTGGTCGGAAATGTCTTGTCCAACTGCGCCATCTTCCCGCCGATGGCGGGTGATTTCTCGGCAAGATACACTTTTATCCCTGCGTTTGCCAGGTCAATGGACGCCTGGACGCCAGCGATTCCCCCTCCAACGACGAGGGCTGCTCCGACAGGGCTGTGCGTTTCATTTGGCATGCGAAGAATCCTTCATGACCCCACGCCTCAGTGGGGCAATAAGGGCGCCCTTGCCCGTGTGCGGCCATTTTGCTTGCTGTGTGCTGCTTCACACAGTGTACGACATGTATGGGTATGGTGTCAACGTTCTTGGCAGTTTGACGGCGCCTCTAGGGCAGCACGCAAGGGATTGGGGCCCAGGCTGCGCACGCGTTCGGTCATGATGCGGGCAGCGTCAGCAAAGGTTCCGCCCTGGCCGCCGGACATGTAGAAGATGTCCACGCGCTCGCCGCCGAGGCCAATCTCATCCAACAGTTTCTTGGCATATGCCACTCGCTTGGTGGCGCGCGTGTTGCCGTCTAGATGATGGCAGTTGCCGACAGGGCAAGCGACGACATACACCCCGTCTGCCCCGTTCTCAAACGCCTTCAGGATATATTCAACATCTACCTTGCCTGTACAGGGAAGTTTCAGCAGTTTCACGTTGGGCGGATATTCAAAGCGCAGCGCTCCTGCCGTGTCTGCGGCCATGAACCCGCAGTAGATGCAGGTGAAGGCGGTGATTTCCGGCTCAAAGGTTGCTGCGGCAGGGGCGGCTGGTGTGGCCTCTGCCATGGTCTGGGTCTCGCTCTCTTGTGTCATCAGGCTTGCCACCTTCCAAGGATATCGGCGTCACAGAGCACAATCTGGTCATCGCGATAGTGAGCCAGTTGGATGGCGCTGGCAGGGCACTCGCTGGTGCAGGTTCCGCAGCCCTGGCACAGCGCAGGGTCAATGTAGGCTGCGCCCTTGATTCCGCCGTTGCCCATGCGCTCCGGGTCTACGACAGGCACGTCGAATGGGCACGTGCGCACGCAGGTGAGGCAGGCGACGCACTTGCTCTCGTCCACCGTGGCCACAACACCACCCGACTCCAGTTGTGGCCTGGCAAGGATGGAGAGAGCGCGGCCAGCGCTGGCCAGGGCGTGCGCGATGGTCTCTTCGATGAATTTCGGGTAGTGGGCCAGGCCGCACAGGAATATGCCGTCGGGAATGAAGTCCATGGGACGGAGTTTCAGATGGGCTTCCATGAAGAAGCCTTCCCGCGAGAGAGGCACGCCGAGCAACTTGGACAACTGCTCGTTGCTGTCGGCCGGGACGGTAGACATGCTGAGGGCGACCAGGTCGGGCTTCAGCGTTATCTTGCTGCCCAGCACCAGTTCGTCCACTGCCACCTGGAGTTCTTCGTTGACGATATGCACGGTGGGGCGCTTGTCTTGGTCGTAGCGCAGGAAGATGACGCCCCGCTCTCTGGCCTCGGTGTAGAACGCCTCGCGGTAGCCGTAGGTTATCAGGTCTTGATACAGAACATAGACCTGGCAGCGCGGGTTGAGTTGTTTGATGCGGATGGCGTTCTTCATGCTGTTCGTGCAGCAGGTTCTGCTGCAGTAGTCGGCCTCGGCTTCGTGGCTTCTCACGCACTGAATCATCACAACCGCGTCCAGAGAATGCGCGACGTCTGGAGACAAGGCCAGTTGCTTCTCCAGTTCCACCTGCGTCACAACCCGCGGGTCTTGTCCGTAGAGATACTGGCTGCCGCGATACTCTTTCGCGCCAGTGGCTACAATCAGGATGCCGTGCCTGATGGTTTGTCGGACTTCCTCTCCGTCGTGGCGCGTTGCGATGGTGGAACGAAGGTCGCCCACGTGCCCGGCGAACCCTACCAGTTCGCTGTTCTTCAGGACGGCGATGTGCTCGTCACACTCCACGTCCTTGATGAGTTGTCGGAGAAGGCGCTGTGGATCAGGCCCTTCGGCTGTGAAGTAGAGATGCCTGAGGTTGCCACCCAGTTCGTCGGTCTTCTCTACCAGGTAGACATCGTAGCCTTCATCGGCGATGGCGAGGGCTGCGGTCATCCCGGCCAGGCCACCACCGAGCACCACGGCCGACCGCTGGAAATCGGTAAACACCCGGTGTACCGGTTGGAGCGTGCGGGCGCGCGCTACGCCGACGCGAACCAGTTCGTGGGCTTTGCGCGTGGCCCCAATCGGGTCATCCTTATGGACCCACGAGCACTGGTCGCGCAGGCTTACGAACTCCAAGAGGTATGGGTTCAGCCCCACGTCCTGCAGAATGTTCTGAAACAGAGGCTCGTGGGTGCGCGGGGTGCAGGCGGCCACGACGACGCGATTGGCGCCGCTGTTCTGCAGCGACGTGCGGATTTGGGTGATGCCTTCGGGCAGGCACCCGAAGGGCACGCTTTCCGCGTGTACCACTCCTGGGTAGGTTCGGGCCCGTTCGATAACGGCCTCAACGTCTACAACACCCGCTATCTCCTGGCCGCAGTGGCAGGCATAGACGGCGACTTTGGGTGGTTCTCCGGAGATGTCACGTTCTGGAGGGCGTGGCTTGCGGTCAGGAGCGACCGGCGTGGCTCCTGAGAGGAGGTCCATGACGCGGGCGGCAGCGCCACTGGCATCAATGACCGTCTCGGCGATTTCCTTAGGCGAGGAGAATGCGCCGCAGACAAAGATCCCTGGCCTGCTGGTGTCCACCGGTTCGAACTTGTCCGTCTGGCAGAAGCCGTACTGGTTCAGGTCTATGCCGAGTTTCTCAGCGAGGGCCTGGGCTTTGGGCGGCGGTTCACTTCCCACCGCCAGCATGACCATGCTAAAACGGGACTCGTGCAGTTCTCCGTCTTCACTCTGGTAGTCGAGAATGAGGTCGTGGGTTTTCGGGTCCTCCTTGATGCCGGAGATGCGGCAGCGCGTGTATTTGATGCCGTAGAGGTCTCGCGCTCGTTCGTAATATGCGTTGTACTCCTTGCTGAAGGCCCGCTCGTCCATCATGAAGACTTCGCACTCTACGTCGGGGACGCGCTGCTTCGCCAGGAGCGCCTCTTTGGTGGCGTACATGCAGCAGATGGAAGAGCAATAGGGGTGTTCCTGGTCACGAGAGCCGACGCACTGGAGCCAGGCGAGTTTCTTGGGATATTGCCCGTCTGAGGGGCGCAGAACGATGCCCTCGGTAGGCCCGGAGCGGCTGGCCAGCCGTTCGTACTGGAGGCTGGTAATCACGTTCGGGTAGCGGCCGTAGCCGTACTCTGCGGCTCCGCTGGGGTCGTAAAGCCGATACCCGACGGCAAGGATGACTGCACCGATCCTGACTTGCTCGTAGGTCTCCTGCTCATCGAGATTGATTGCCTTTGTGGGGCAAACCGGTTCGCATTTGCGGCAGTCCAGACAGTAGCCGCCTTTTTCTACTAGGTAGGCGTTGGGTATGGAGCGAGGCGCCGGTTTGTAGATGGCCTTGTGGGTGGTAAGGCCGGTCTGGAAGCGGTCCGGCAAGTCGATGGGGCAGACCTCGCTGCATTCGCCGCAGTTGATGCACGTGTGGATGTTGACGTAGCGGGGCTTGTGTACGATGGTGGCGGTGAAATCGCCAGGCTTTCCCTCGAGGTCGACGACTTCGCTAAGGGACATCACGCGGATATTTGGATGCACGCTGTGGTCAAGAAGGGCCGGGGTAATGGACGGGCGCGTGCAGCCGTAACCGTGGTCTGATGTTCCGCGACAGAGGACGCAGTCGTGAGTGGGGAACATGAAGCCAAGTTGGGCAACCACGCCGCCTAGGCTGGAGGATGCTTCAACGAGGTACACCTGGAATCCTGCCTCCGCCAGGTCCACAGCCGCGCGCATGCCGCCGACGCCTGCTCCGACGATGAGCACAGCACCAATCTTCTCTCGGTGAGCCACATTGCCTCCTGGGTCTGGTCACAAGAAGACGGCTACGCCATCTGGAAGGTGCAACGATACACTCGCCTGTGATTTGTGGTTCCAGAGGGTAGCCATCACCTTGTCGCGCTCATTGTTCATGCTATGGAGCCATGGCCCCATTGCCATGGTGTGCCTATTATACACGGGAAACTTAAGGCATGCAAACGGGATTGAGGCACGCGGAAACGCCTGCAACGCCGCGCGGGCGGCCAAATGACCCGTTTGGAGGACAGGCACGAGAGGCCTCCGCGTATGTTGCGTGGCATGCGAGAGCCTTCGCGCCTGGGCGGGCGGCCTACTGGTTCAGGAGTTGGTGGAAGAGTGTCAGGTAGTCGCGCAAGTGGCGCGTCGTCAAGAAATGACGGCGCACATGCTCCTTGCCTTCCTGTCCCATTCTCTCGGTGTCCTCGGGGTTGTGGAGGCAGTAGAGCGTTTTCTCGGCGCACTCGGCCACGCTTTCGACCAGGAAGCCGGTCTCGCCATCTATTATCTGAAGGGGAATGCCGCCGACGTTTCCGCCGATGACGGCCTTGCCCTTCCACAGAGCCTCGGTGACCACAAGGCCGAAGCCTTCGCGCGTGGACTTCTGAATGACCAGGTCTGCGACCCACTGGAAAGCATTGACCTCCTCCGCTCCCACCCCGTGGAAGTTGTGGAGCACGCGGATGTCGTAGTCCTCGCCAGCGTGGCGTACGGTTCTGTCGTAGTAGTCCCAGCCCTCGGGGTCATCGGTGGCCATGGAGCCCACCAAGGCTAACTGCACGCCCGGTATGTCCTGCTTCACGATGCGATATGCGTCGATGACGCCCAGAGGGTCTTTCCACGGGTCAAAACGAGAGACTTGCACCAGCAGCGCGCGATCCGTGTCTAGCCCGAAGCGGCGAACCGTTGCCGCTGCCTCCGTCAATGACATGGGGCGGTTCTTGGGAGAGAGTGGGTCGATGGACGGAGGGATTTCGGCGACAAGAGGAACCCGCAGGTCGCCCGCTACAAACTGTCGGAGTGTGAAGATGGCGGCGTCGTACTGTTCCACGTAGGGGCGCAGGTAATCCCAGAAGGCTGGGTTTGGCGTAGAGGTGTCAATATGGCAGCGCCAAACCCAGCGTGCATTGCGGTCTCCAAGGAGAGCCCTCAGCGCTGCGGGCTGGGGGTCGTGTACGACAATCAGGTCATATTCGCCTTCGAACTTATCGGCGTTGACTTCGTTCTGGTGGAGCCATGTGTCCTGCATGGCCTTCGAGAAGGGCAAGCCCATGCCCTGAAGGCCGTTGTGCATGGCCTTGGTGACATTGAAGAAGTCATCGGTGCCTTCTATGACCTGCCATCGAGCCTCCAGGCCGACGTCGCGCATCAAGGGGACGAGGGTTTGGAGTATCTCGGCTACGCCTCCTCCAAAGGCTGTGGCGTTGATGTGCAGAACGCGCTGGCCCTTGAGGGGGGCCGCCAATTCCAGAATCTCATCCAGCACCGCATCTCCCGCGATGGCTCTGTAGTCGGCAAGCGTTTTTGGGTACAGTGGGACTTCCGTAAGCATATATGAGCCTCCGTGTTAACCTTTGACCGCACCGGCCAGCAGACCACGAACGAAGTATCGCTGGAAGGCGAGGAAGACGAGCATCGGTACAATCATGGACAGGAAAGCGGCCGCCGTGAGCAGGTGCCAGTTGCCGCCCTTGGGGTCAATCAGATTGGTAATCTGGTATGTCAGGACTGGATGGCCGGGCAGCAGGATGATGGCGACCAGCAGGTCGTTCCACACCCACAGGAACTGGAAGATGGCAAGCGAGGCAATGGCAGGAATCGAGAGCGGGAGTGCCAGCCGACGGAAGGCTGTCCAGTGGTTGGCGCCATCCAGGTAGGCGGATTCGAACAGATCTCGCGGCAGCCCGCCCAGGAAGTTGCGCAGCAGATAGATGGCGTAGGGCAAACCGAAGCCTGTATGGAACAGCCAGATGCCGAGGAAACTACTTCCTATGCCAAGTCTGCTATAAAGTTTGGCGATGGGAACCAGCGTCATCTGCAGCGGCACGATTTGCAAGCCCACCAAGAGAGCGAACAGCCAGGTTCGGCCTCGGAAGTCGAGCCAGGAGAATGCATAGGCAGCGAATGCAGCAAACAGGATGGGCAAGACGGTGGCGGGAATGGTCACCAGGAGGCTGTTCAG
>Ga0315554_1001993_pt1 | contig 11977 bp, 10 predicted proteins | sample SalMarSW160370MG_FD_202114 | JGI IMG/M metagenome (GOLD analysis project Ga0315554, IMG submission 202114) | Salt marsh sediment microbial communities from the Plum Island Ecosystem LTER, Massachusetts, United States - Salt Marsh Sediment SW1603-70 ... | reverse complement strand
TGCGGAATATCGAAGCGGGGCGGCTGGTCTTCACCACCAGAGTCGACGAGGCGGTGCAAAACGCCGAAGTGGTGATCCTGGCGGTAGGCACACCCATCGATTCGACCGGGTACACCGACCTCTCCCAGGTCAAAGAGGCGGTGCGCTCCGTCAGGGAGAATCTAGATGAGTACAAGGTGATCGTGACCAAATCTACGGTTCCGATCGGCACGAACAGATGGATCGAAAAGTTCTTGCTCGAGACCAAACCCGCGGATCTGTTCTCCGTGGTCTCCAATCCGGAGTTCCTGCGGGAGGGGCGTGCCATACAGGATTTTTTCCACCCCGACCGGATCGTGATCGGCTGTGAGGGGGAGAAAGCCCGGAAAACCATGGCGGAGATCTACCGTCCGCTCTATCTGATCCAGACCCCCTTTGTCTGGTGCAACCTGGAAACGGCCGAATTGATCAAGTACGCCAGCAATGCCTTCCTGGCCACCAAGATCACCTATATCAATCAAATCGCCAACCTCTGTGAAGCGGTAGGCGCCGATATCCACGTTATTGCCCGTTCCATGGGGATGGACGGCAGAATCAGCCCGAAGTTCCTCCATCCGGGACCCGGCTACGGCGGAAGTTGTTTTCCCAAAGACATCCGGGAGCTGGTCAACACGGGGGAGCGCTACGGAGTCGACATGACGCTGGTTCGGGCCGTAGAGCAGGCGAATGAACGGCAGAAGGGTCGGGTCGTGGAAAAGCTAAAAGCTCTGGTACGGTTGAAGGGAAAGAAGGTAACGGTGCTCGGGCTGGCCTATAAAAGCGAGACCGACGACGTGCGCGACACTCCGGCCATAGCGGTGGTTGCCGGGCTCCTGTCCGAAGGGGCGGAGGTCCATGCCCACGATCCGAAAGCCATGGATCGGTTCAAGGAGTTGTTTCCGCGTATCCATTATCACGACAGCGAGTTCGCCGCGGCCACGAATGCCGACCTTCTTATCATCCTCACCGAGTGGAACGAATACCGCAACATCGATCTGCAGAAGTTGCGGGCTACGATGCGGGGTGACCTGCTCTTCGACGTCCGCAATGTGCTGGAGGCGGAGGCGGCGCGAGCGCTGGGATTCCGATACTACGGCACCGGTCGCTGAGGCTCCGCTGAGGTCCTCCCCCGGGGAGCTCTAGCCCGCCTGTTCGTCGTAGGCTTTCCGTTTCCGGGCATCCCCTAATGTCTCGTAGGCCTCCTCGACCTTTCGGAAGCGCTCGGAGCTGTTCGTGCTGCCCGAGGCATCCGGATGCGTTTTCTTGGCCTTCCTCCGGTAGGCCTTGCGGATGGACTGGGGATCGGCGTCTTTTCCTATGCCCAAGATGTCGTAGTAATCCTCAGACATATGCTTTCAGGAAAAAAATACCAAAGTTGTTTTCGAACGACAACTGCTAACCGCCTAGCGGTGGCGAAGCGCCGGGACCGCCGCCGGGACCGCCGCTGGGACCGCCCGCCGGGACCGCCTGCCGATCCGAAGCTTCTCGACCCCTCGCCTCAGATGTCGTAGTACAGGGCAAACTCCCAGGGATGCGGACGCAGGGCCAGTGCCTGGACCTCATGGCTCATCTTGTAATCGATCCAGGTTTCGATCACGTCCGTTGTGAACACGTCCCCCTTCAGCAGAAAATCGTGGTCCGCCTCCAGGGTCCTGAGGGCTTCGTGAAGCGATCCCGGTGTCTGGGGCACCTTGGCCAGCTCTTCCGGCGGCAGATCGTAGATGTCCTTGTCCAGCGGCTCCCCGGGATCGATCTTGTTGAGAATACCGTCGATGATGGCCATGAGGATCGCTGAGAAGGCCAGGTAGGGATTGCAGCTCGGATCCGGGCAGCGGAACTCGAAGCGCTTGGCCTTGGCCGAGGTGGAGTACATCGGGATGCGCACCGCGGCGCTGCGGTTGCGGCGGGAATAGGCCAGATTGACCGGTGCCTCGAAACCCGGGACCAGACGCTTGTAGCTGTTGGTCGTGGGATTGCTGAAGGCCAGAATCGACGGCGCGTGTTTCAGAATTCCCCCGATCGCGTACAGGCCCGTGTCCGACAGACCCGCGTACCCCTCGCCGGCGAAGGTGTTGGTCTGGCCCTTCCACAGGGAAACGTGGACGTGCATTCCGCTTCCGTTGTCGTTGAAAAGCGGTTTGGGCATGAAGGTCACGGTCTTACCGTGCCTGCGGGCCGTGTTCTTGATCACGTACTTGTACTTGAGCAGTTTGTCCGCCATGGCCACCAGGGTGGAGAAGCGCATATCGATCTCCGCCTGGCCCCCCGTGGCTACCTCGTGGTGCTGGGCCTCCACCTCAATGCCGATGCTCTCCAGGACCAGCATCATCTCGGTACGCAGGTCCTGCTGGCTGTCGGTGGGAGGAACCGGGAAGTAGCCCTCTTTGTAGCGGGGTTTGTAGCCGAGGTTCGGCGCCTCCACGCGGCCGGTATTCCAGCGCCCCTCCACCGAATCGATGTGGTAGTAGCCCTCGTGCTCGTTCTGATCGAAGCGGATGTCGTCGAAGATGAAGAACTCGGCCTCCGGTCCGAAATAGGCCGTCTCCGCGATCTTCGTCTGCTTCAGGAAGTTTTCCGCTTTGACGGCGATGTGCCTGGGATCCCGGGTGTAGTCCTCTCCGGTGATCGGATCGCAGATGTTGCAGATCAGAACCAGGGTTTTTTCCGCCAGAAAAGGATCGATGAAGGCGGTCTCGGCAACCGGTTTGACCAGCATGTCCGACTCGTTGATGGTCTGCCAGCCCCTGATACTGGAGCCGTCGAAGCCGAACCCGCGCTCGAAGCAATCGGTGTCGAGTTCCCGGGAGGGGACGGAAAAGTGCTGCCACAGCCCGGGAAAATCCATGAAGCGCAGATCTACGACTCTGATGTTTTCTTTCGAGACGAGCTCGAGAACCTCTTTTATTCTGCCGCTGTCGGCCATTGCCTTGCTCCTTACCCGTGTTGTTTATGAGTATTTGAGGCTATTATTGCAATTTATATACCAAACGAAGCTATTACACATAATTGCATACAATATAATTAATTATAGATTAAATTTTCTTTACGCTCAATCACAAAATCCGACCTTTATGTAGGATTCACGTAAAAAAGGCTACGAATATGTAGGATTATCTAGGTTCTGCCCCGGGAGCTTTCAGCACCGGAAGCGTTCAGCGCCGGAAGCGTTTGGGGTCGATCCCGTAGCGGTTGACCCTCAGGCCCATCATGCGCTCGGTGATTCCCAGGGTGCGGGATGCTTTGGACATGTTCCCGCGGGAAGACTTGAGGGCATCCAGGATGAGCTCCTGCTCGACATTTTCCAGGGCCGTTTCCAGCCTCCCCTTGAAGGTGGTGCCGCTGGCTTCGGCTGTTTGCAGGGTCGGAGGCAGATGGTGGCCGTGGATCACATCGTCCCGACTCAGCAGCACGGCCCGTTCGATGCAGTTCTCCAACTCCCGAACGTTCCCCGGCCAGTGGTAGGCCATCAGCATATCGATAGCGGGCGTGGAGATCCGGCGCACGTTCTTGTGGCTGTTCCTGCTGTACTTCTCCACGAAGTAGTCGGTGAGCAGCAGGATGTCGGTCTTGCGTTCCCGCAGCGGGGGAATATGGATGGGAAAGACGTTGAGGCGATAGTACAGATCCTGGCGGAACCTGCCCTCCGAGATGCGCTGCTCCAGATCGATGTTGGTTGCGGCGATCAGGCGTACGTCCACCTTTATCGTTTCGATTCCGCCCACCCGCTCGAACTCCTTCTCCTGCAAAACCCGCAGCAGCTTGATCTGCAGGTTCGGGGAAAGGTCCCCCACCTCGTCGAGAAACAGGGTCCCCCCGTCGGCCAGCTCGAAGCGGCCCTTGCGGCTGGCCACAGCCCCGGTGAACGCTCCCTTCTCGTGGCCGAACAGCTCGCTCTCGATCACCGATTCGGGCAGGGCGGCACAGTTGACCTTGATGAAAGGTTTGCCGGCCCGCAGGCTGTTGTAGTGGATGGCATGGGCTACCAGCTCCTTGCCGGTGCCGCTTTCCCCCCGAATGAGCACGGTGGCCTCGCTCTTGGATACCTGGGCGATCAGATCGTAGACCTCCTGCATGACATTGGAGTTCCCGATGATGTTGGAGGGGCGGAAACGATCCTTCAGCTCCTCGGTCAGGCGCAGGTTTTCCTCGATCAGCCTCTGGCGCTCCTCCTGGGCGGATTGGCGAAGCTTCACGGCCTGAGAGATCATCGAGGCGATGATGGCATACAGACGCAGATCTTCCTCCAGGTCCGCGTGCTCCGAATAGGTCTTGTCCACGCTCAGGGCGCCGATTACGGTGGTCTCCAGCTTGATCGGGACGCTGAGATAGGACACGTCCTGGCCGTCCCGGTCCAGGGGAGCCCGGGTGCGGTTGAGGAAACGGGGCTCTTCGGCAACCTTGGGAATGATCGCGGGTTTTCCCGTCTGAAATACCTGGCCGATGATGCCCTCGCCGACCCGGTAGCGTCCGCGCCGCTGCTGGCTCGGGGAAAGTCCGTAGGCGGCCTCGATGGAGATCTCCCCGCTCTCCCGATTGAGCAGGGTCAGGCTCCCCCGGATAATTCCCTTGTATTTGGCGATGATTTCCAGCACCGGGCCCAGGGTGTCGCGAAGGTCCATGCTCGAATCCAGGTTCTGGCTGATATCGAACAACAGTGACAGTTCCCGAATCTTCTCATCCACGTAGCGTTGATGTTGTGCGCTCCCGGCTGCTGCTTTCCCAGATGCCATAACGGATATCCCCTTCAAGTGATTATCCTACAAAAAAGTAGGAATGCTCTGTTAAGAATACATCTGTGTACATCAATAGCGTGTGCGGGTCAATCCCCCGATCCCCTGAACCGGCCGGTGGCACAACCGGATTGCAGGCCAAGGTTGAAATCCTACATTCCCGTGTAATTATTTCGGCAATTTCTACATTTCTGTGGGTTTCATTGGCCGGTGCCCGCAGATGGATAAAACAGCCGGGATTTGCTATTTGGAGACAGGGGAAACAAATAGGGGCAATGATTTCAGATGATCCATTTTTGGCACGTCAGTTGCAAAACTTGGTAATTCGCATTCCGTCGATCATCGGAGAAGGTTTATGAAAAAAATGCTGCTATGGGTGCTTGTACTTCTGCTGGCGGGGTCATCCTTTGCTTTCGCCGAGACCGACACTGAAACGGCCAATGCGGTGGCAATCGATACGGTCTGGATACTCCTGACCGCGGTCCTCGTCTTCTTCATGCAGGCGGGGTTCGCCATGGTGGAGACCGGATTCACCCGGGCCAAGAATGCCGTGAACATCGCCATGAAGAACCTGATGGATTTCAGTGTGGGAACCCTGGCTTTCTGGGCCGTGGGTTTCGGACTCATGTTCGGGGCGGATCGTTTCGGGCTGTTCGGCGGCTCCGGTTTTTTCCTGAGCGGGGCGAACCCGGCCACGGCTGAGGGATTGCGGACCTTCGCCTTCTGGATGTTCCAGGTGGTCTTTGCCGCCACCGCGGCGACCATTGTTTCCGGCGCCATGGCCGAACGGACTCGATTCGTCGCCTATTTGATTTACAGCTTCGTGATCAGCCTGTTCATCTACCCGATTTCGGGGCACTGGATCTGGGGCGGGGGCTGGCTGGGAAATCTCGGTTTCGTGGACTTCGCCGGCTCGACGGTCGTGCACTCTCTGGGCGGCTGGTGTGCCCTTGTCGGTGCAGTGCTGCTCGGACCTCGGGTCGGAAAGTATGTGCGCTGTAACGGGCAAATCTCGGTAAAGGCGATCCAGGGACATAATCTGCCCCTGGCCACACTCGGGGTGCTGATTCTCTGGTTCGGCTGGTTCGGCTTCAATGCCGGAAGCACGGTTGCCGGAACGGATCTGTCGATAGCCTTTATCGCGGTCAACACCAACCTGGCCGCCGTTGCTGGCGCGATCGGGGCCATGTTTCTTTCATGGATTCGCTCGAAAAAACCGGATATCAGCATGTCCCTCAACGGTGCCCTGGCCGGGTTGGTGGGTATTACCGCCGGCTGTGCCAATGTGTCACCAGGCAGTGCCATCCTGATAGGCCTGATTGCCGGAGTGATCGTGGAGTTGTCCGTAGAGCTTATCGACAAGGTTCTCCACGTCGACGACCCGGTGGGAGCCGTGTCGGTGCACGGTGTCTGCGGCGCCTGGGGAACCCTGGCCGTAGGTCTATTCGCGCAGCCGGAATATGGAGGCTTGGCTGGGCTGTTCTTCGGTGGCGGCTTAAAACAGCTGGGCGTCCAGGCGCTGGGTGTCGTCTCGTTGTTCGGCTGGGCCGTGGCCGCCTCCCTGGTTCTGTTCGGACTGCTCAAGGTTACCATCGGCCTGCGGGTGAGCCCGGAGGAGGAGCTTCGCGGTCTGGACATCGGAGAGCACGGTTCCGAGGCCTACGCTGGATTCCAGATCTTCACGACGCAGTAACGAATCGAACGGGAGAGAAAAACCATGAAACTGATAATTGCCTATATCCAGCCTCACAAGCTCAATGATGTCAAACAGGAACTTTTCAAGGAAGAAGTGTACAAGATGTCGGTCACCAACGCCCTGGGCTGTGGCCAGCAGAGGGGGTACCACGAGTCCTACCGGGGTGTGGACATTGAGGTCAACCTGCTTAAGAAGGTGCGTCTGGAGATCGCGGTGAACGAGAACTTCGTTCGGAGAACCGTGGACGCCATCGTGCGCAGCGCGAGAAGTGGCGAGATCGGGGACGGGAAGATTTTAATCCTGGAGCTGGGGGAGTGCATCCGCATCCGTTCGGGCGAGACCGGTTCCGTGGCCATCGGCTGACGGTTTTCAGGCGGTGGCAGGGCGCAGGGTACAACCGGCACTTACCCGGCCGCCTCCCCGCCGCCTGACCGTCCGCTCAGGCTACCGTCAGCACGATCTTCCCGATATTCCGGTTGGCTTCCATGCGGGCGTGGGCCTCCGCAACCTGCTCCCAGGGGAAGACACTGTCGATCACCGGCTTCAATTGTCCTGCGGCGAGCCTGGCCAATGCGAACTCTGCAAACTCCTCAGTCAGGCGGATCTTGTACTGCTCCGGCCGCCCGCGCAGTGTGGTGCCACTGATCTGCAGGCGCTTTGTCAGAATCTCACCAAGGTCTACCCTGTCGGCGATGCTGCCCCCCATCAGGGAGATGAGCACCATCCTGGCGTCGGTGCCGAGCGCCGCGATGTTCTTCTGCCAATACGGAGCCGCCACGAAATCGAGGATCAGGTCGACCCCCATGCTCCGGGTGTGCTCAAGCACAGCAGCGAGGAAATCCTCTTTGCGGTAGTTGATCGCCCGGACCGCTCCCAGGGAACGGCAGCTTTCGCATTTCTCATCGGTTCCTGTTGTGGCGAGAACTGCGGCGCCTAGTTCATTGGCCAGCTGAATGGCGGCGGTCCCCACGCCGCTGGCGCCCGCGTGGATCAGAACCGTCTCCCCCGCCTGCAGCCTGCCGATCCAGACCAGGGTCTGAAAGGCCGTCAGAAACACCTCCGGGACAGCCGCAGCCTGCTCGAAGGTGAGGTGCCCGGGGATGAGCATGGCCATGGCTTCGGGAATCACGGCGTACTCGGCGTAGCCGCCCCCCGGCAGCAGTCCGAACACCCGATCCCCGGCTCTACGGGTCTTGCAGCCCCTGCCGGCCTCTTCGACCACCCCCGCCATGTCCAGCCCCAAAATCTCACTGGCACCTGGGGGAGGGGGGTAGTTGCCCTCCCGCTGCAGGATATCCGCCCGGTTGAGGGCGGCGGCCCGTACCCGGACCAGAAGCTCCCCCGGGGCGGGTTCGGGCGTCGGTACCCCGGAAATGGTCAGCTGGTTCATACCGCCCGATTGTTTCACGATTACGGCTCTCATTGCTCCTCCTGCCGTTGTTTTTTCTACATGTTGATAATAATGCGGGAAGCACGCTCGAAGAAGAGGTAGTCCCACGCCCAGTTGATCGGCACGACTAACCGGTTTCGAAAACCCACCAGCCGGACCAGGTGCACGATCAACCACACCAGCCACGCTGAAAACACCCTGAACTTCAGTCCTTTGAGTTTGACCTCTTGCCCGTCAAAGTCGGCGATAGAGGATCCAATCCGTACCTCCACACCCTTGGCTTTCAGGATGCCTTCGGCGTCCCGAGCCAGATCCTCCGGAAGATCGGGCAGAAGCCGGTCCGCGGCTACGCTTTCGGCAGCTGATCGCTGAACTCCTTCACGGGAAAATCCAGTTCCTGACTCTCGAAGGTGATTTCTACCGGATCGGTTTCTTTGATCGCCACCATCAGATGTCCCACATCCTGGTCAGGAACGGCGTGCAGATGGAGACCGTAGTAGACGGGTTCGAATCCGTAGTCTTTGATCAATCTTTCCGCCTGGGAGAAGAGAACCGCTTTCGAGTCGACCTCGGTCGATCCTTTGATCTTACCGCCGGTGACTCGCAGCTCGCAGGCTCCCTGTTTTGCGTGCAGGTGGGCGATCCATTCCACCAGCTGCAATCCCTGTTTTTCGACGAAGTACTCGTAACTGCGGCTCAGGGCTTCCCCGGTATTCAGCTTTGTGGTAACTGCCAGATTCAGCATTTCGTGCTCCTTTAATACCTAGTATTTCAGTCATATATAACCTACTAAAAAGATAAGCCAAAAACAAATGCCGGACACCGAATCTCTGTTATATACTTGCTGGTAGAGGGGGACGATAATAGGGTATGGGCTTTTTCGGCAGTCCGGCTCTGCAGCGGTTCGGGCGCTACCTTCGCAGACTCGTGCGGGAGTTCCAGCGGGATCAGTGCCCGATTCGCGCCGCCAGCCTGGCGTTCACGACCTTGCTGGCACTGGTTCCTCTGTTTGCCCTGCTGTTCTCCCTGTTCTCCGCACTGGGGACGTTCTCCGAGGTGTTGGAAAACCTCCAGAGCTTCCTCTTCCAGCAGCTCGTGCCCACCAGCCAGGAAGAGATCATGGCCTACATCCAGCGCTTCGTGGAGAACACCCGCGCCCTGGGTGTGGTCGGGCTTCTGTTCTTCCTGATAACCGCGGTATTTCTTCTCAACACGATCCAGAGCACCTTCGATGCGCTCTGGGGAAGCAGGACCCAGAAAAATTCCCTGCGGCGGCTGGCAACCTACGTATCTGTGCTGATCGTGGGCAGCTTCCTGTTCAGCATCGGTTTGAACCTGGCCGGTATGTTTCGCACCCTGCTCGGCGGTCAGACGGTCGAGGATATCGGCAAGACCCTGACTGTTCTCACGGGGATCCTGCCCTCGATTTTCATCTTTCTGGCCCTGCTGCTGATGATCCAGCTGATTCCCTCGGGGAGGGTGCGATTCTTCAGCGCCCTGATCGGCGCAGCGGTCGGGGCGGTTCTATGGGAAGCTGCCAGGAGGATTTTTTTCTACTGGATCACCTACGTCATTCGCCTCTCCATCGTGTACGGCTCCCTGGCGGTGATCCCCATTTTCCTTATCTGGCTGTACGTGGCCTGGACCATCGTCCTTTTCTCCCTGGAAGTCGCCTTCGTTCACCAGCATCGGCAGCCAGGCTGGCTGGGAAAACGTCTGGATCAGATCAGTCCGGCCGAGCGATTTCTCTTCGGTCTGGAGATCTACTTCCAGATCGTCGGGCGGTTCTATCGTGGGGAGACCCCGCCGAGCTTGAACCAGATCGCCCGCCGCTTCAGCGCTTCACTGTCCGACATCTCCTACTTTATCGATCTGTTTCAACAGGAGGGTCTTCTCCTCCTGGCCGGAAAGGACAACGACCAGCTGGTTCCGGCCCGCTCTCTGGACAAGATCCGCCTGCAGGAGCTGTTCAGCAGCCTCTTCGGAAATCCCAAGGAGGCACCCTGGCAGAGTGAAGAGGCCCTCTCCCTGTTCGAGTCCGTGTCCGGTGCGGCGGTGCGATCCCTGGGAAAAACTTCGGTATTGGAGTTCCTGAAATCCAGCCTGGAGAGGTCGGCGGCGGATCAGCTGGAGAAGAAAAAGAAATCCCGGCGGGCTACCCTGGACTCCCTCCTGGACTGGTCCGCCCTGCGCATCTTCAAGAGAAAAACCTGATCATCGGAGAGCATTGCGGCTCGCCGTCGATCGGCCAAGAAGTTGCCCTTGTCCGGATTTAATTCGCGCTCCGCTCGGCCAGGAGCTCCTCGATCTCGGCTCTGGGGAAGTCGTACTCGGAGTTGCAGTTGAAGCAGGTCGTGACCACGGGGAAGGGCCCGCTTTCCAGGATCTCCGCCAACTCTTCCTGCGGCAAAGCGGCCATGAACCGTCGGAAGCGGGATTTGCTGCAGTGGCACATGAAAGCGATCCGTCGCTTGGCCAGGAGGATCGGAGAGAGGTCGGCGAACCGTTCCCGCAGGAGCTGCTCCGCGGGAAGCTGCTCGGCGAACAGGCGCCCCAGAGACGGCATCTGCCGGAGGATCTCTTCGAGTGTGGCCACCTTGCTCTCCTCGGTTCCCGGCATGACCTGCAGGAACAATCCGCCGGCGCCCGTGACCTCTCCGCTCGGATCGAACTGGACGCTGAAGGTAAAGGCGCTCGGGGTCTGCTCGGACACCAGATAGTAGTGGGACAGATCTTCGGCCAGGGTCCCGTGGCGCAGCTGCACCTGTCCGGTGAACGGTTGTTTGGCCCTTTCCAGAAAACGGGTGACACTCAGGATCCCCCGATCCAACAGCTCCCGCAGCTCGAAGGTCTCAGGGGAATGATCGACGGGAATCGGATTCTCGATCAGATATCCGCGTACCTCGCCGAAGGCGTTGGCTTCCACGGACAGGCCTTTGGCCGGGCCGGAACAATCCACCCGGATGTTCACCCGATCTCCTCCCTTGAGGTTCGCAGTCATGAGGCTGGAGGCGATATAGGCGTGGCCCAGCAGGAGGGTCTCCACCGTACCCAGCTCGTGGTTGGCCCGCATCTCATTGACCATGCGCGTTGCATGCACCAGGGCGCCGCGGATCCCTCCAAAATCGAGAAAAAAAGAGTAGAGCCGATCCCTGGAGCTGGCCTCCAGCTGCTCCCGAAGGGTATTTCCGTATGGTTTTTTCTTTTTCACGGTAGTCGGTAAGATACTAACGTCCGGCCTAGGGGGGAAAGGGCAATCCCGGAAAGATTCGGGGAACTCGCTTCCGATATTCCCGATAGGCCGTCCCGAACTGTTTCACCAGGAGCATCTCTTCGTGGTAGGACCCGATGATGAAGTAGAGGCTCATGAGGGCAAACAGGGTGAGCAGGTTCATGCTCATGGAGGGGGACAGCCACATCACCAGCATGCTGGCGAAGTACATGGGATGGCGGCTGATTCGGTACAGCCCGTGGGTTGTCAACACGCTCCGGGCGGGAGAACGCCCCCCCGCGATCTGTCTGAGCCCGACGAAGTCCAGCGGTTCGGTGCTCATGATCGCCCAAGCCAGCAGGCCCAGGGCAGCGATCTGACCCGCCATCATCAGCCAACGCCACGGCGGCGCAACGGTGTACAGGGGGATATCGGGCAGCCGCAGCAGCAGAAGCAGCAGCGGTATCAAGGTGAGCACCGCTATGATCACGAATCCGAGGCGGTACCACCGTTTGGCTGCTTCACCGAAGATGCGGCCGGCCAGACGCTTGGCCTTCAGGCTGGCCAGAAAGCTGTGAAACACGGCCCAGCAGACGAAGTAGAACCCGATGTACAGTGCGCTCATGTCGATTCACCTGTTGATGTGCACGACCTTCGCCGGGCTGAACCCGTTGAAATGCGTGGCCGTGGCGTAGCTGTAGGCGCCGATATTCTCCGCGTAGACCAGGTCCCCGATGTTGAGCTCCGGGAGCGCCTCGCTCAGGGAGATCGTGTCCAGGGAGTCGCAGGTGGGACCGTACACGGAGCTGATGCTCGTGGGGCCCGGTTTGAAGGCCCGCACGCGGTACCGGCAGCGATCGAAGACGATACCCGAAAAGGTCTGATACACCCCGTCGTCCAGGTAGTAGCTCGGCTTCTCCCCCCGCTGAGTC
>Ga0315554_1001992_pt1 | contig 11977 bp, 11 predicted proteins | sample SalMarSW160370MG_FD_202114 | JGI IMG/M metagenome (GOLD analysis project Ga0315554, IMG submission 202114) | Salt marsh sediment microbial communities from the Plum Island Ecosystem LTER, Massachusetts, United States - Salt Marsh Sediment SW1603-70 ... | reverse complement strand
TGGAGGGCATGGCAGCCGTCGGGCCCCGAGATACGACTCGGCGCCAACGGGCTCTTTCTCGCCGCGTTGGCTCTGCGCCGCCAGGTCACTGGGGACACCCAATACGACGACCTGATGAGGGACGTGGGGCGGTTTGCGCTTGCCCTCCAGCAGCACGACGGTCAGATGTATTGCGCCTGGGACGTGGAGGAGCAGCGTGTGCTCACCGTCTACGGGACCTACGACACTGGAGAGGCGGCCTGGGCTCTCACCTTGCTCGACGAGGCGTTTCCCGGGGAGGGCTGGGGTGAGGCCGCCTTGAGCACGCTGGAGTTCATGGCCACCGATCGGCTCCGGGTGGAGGGGGGACTGAGCCAGATCCCCGACCACTGGGCGGCGTACACCCTCGAATCTCTGGCGCCGGATCTGCGCGACGAAGGCACGATCGAGTATGCCCGGAAGCTGGCGGGGTACTTTGGTGTCCGGCTCCGATTCGAATCGCAGCGGCGCGGAGCCGGGGTCAATCTGTGGCTGCGCTGGTACCCGGGGCCGCCGGCCGGTGTGGGCACCGCCGGAGAAGGCATGGGCGCCCTTTGGCGTCTTTCGCTCAGCGAGGAAGGGCTTGCCGACCTGCGTCCCAATATGGAGGAGCGCCTCGTGTGCATGGCGGGCACAATGGTGTCCCGGCAGGCAACTGCCGAGGAGGCGGCAGCCTACGCGCGACCTGATCTCGTGCAAGGAGCGTGGTTCTACCGTGGGTACACACAAATGGACGATGAGCAGCATGTGATCTTGGCACTGTTGGCCGCCTTGCCGCTTCTCGAGAGGAAAGCGCCGTGAACGCCGCGCTGCTCGTCCTGGCCTATGTGAGTGGGCTCAACCCTCCCCGGACCCGCCTCGGCATCCCCGAGATGGCAAGCCAGAGAGCGAGGGCGCTGCCGCTGGTGGGCGGATCACTGCTGATGCTGGGAGCCGTGGTCGGGCTCGCCTGGTCCTCCGGCCCGCTCCTAGAGGTGCTTGAGATCACCCCGGAGACGTTCCGTATTGCCGCTGGTTTCACCTTGGCGCTTTGTGGCCTCTACGTGCTGGTCCGGCCCCGACCTGCGGAGGAGCCGGTGCCGGGCGGGTGGTGGCCGGCACTCTGGCCCGTCGCTTTCCCTCGGCTGCTCGGCCCGGAGATCTTGACGCTCTCGCTCACCACGGGTAGCCAGGAGGGTGTGGTGGCCACGATGGCGGCGGCCGCCGTCTCCTTGGGTTTGCTGGGGTCGCTCGGACCATTGACGCGCCGGGAGACGGCCGATCGGGTGCTGCTCCATCTGGGCCGGGTGATAGCCGTCGGGCTTCTCGTGGTGGCGGTTTGGCTGCTCATCGAAGGCATCCGGGATGTGTGATGTTTGATCCAGCCGTCGGTGAGACCGTTGCCGCCGCTCGGCGGGCACAGCAGGAGTGGGGACGACGCTCGCCCTCGGATCGGCAGCAGGCGATTGGTGCGCTGAAGCGCACCCTGGTCGCTTCTGCCCAACAGGTGGTCGACCGCGTGGTCGCAGAGACCGGCAAGAGCCCTTCCGACGTGATCGCCGGCGAGCTCATGCCGGCGGTGATCCATGCCCGGTATCTGGCCAGGAACACGGCCGAGCATCTGGGGCTCCGACGGGTCTCGGCCTTCCCGGCGCTCCACAAGCGGGCTTGGATTCGGTACGAGCCGTTGGGGGTGGCCGCGGTCATCTCTCCGTGGAACTTCCCTTTCTTCCTTGCCTTTCAGCCGACGATGACCGCCCTGGCCGCCGGCTGCGGGGTGGTGGTGAAGCCGTCGAGCACAACTCCGCGCTCGGGTGCCCTGGTCGCCGAGCTCGCCGAAGCCTCGGGCGTACCCTCAGGGCTGGTTGGAGTTGTCCATGGGGGAGCCGACGCCGGCCGGGCGCTCGTCGCCGCCGACATCGATGTCATCGCTTTCACCGGCTCGTCGGCAGTGGGGCGGGAGATCGCGGTCCAGGCCGGGGAGCGCTTTATACCCACGCTCTTGGAGCTGGGGGGCAAACACCCCATGATCGTGCTCGAGGACGCCAACCTGGTGCGGGCCGCCAGAGGGGCGGTGTGGGGCCGTTTTTTCAACGCCGGGCAGATGTGCGTCGCCGTGGAGCGGGTCTACGTGGTGGCCGCCGCCTACGACGCCTTCGTGCAGGAGCTGAGGCGTGCCCTCGGTGACGTTGAGGGATCCGACGACTCGCGCCGAGGCATCGGCCCGCTGATTGGGCCGGGACAGATGGAGGTAGTCGAGCGACACGTCGCCGACGCCATTGCTGCCGGGGCCAGCGTGCTGTCTGGTGGCCGGCGTTGCGGGGATCGCCACTATGAGCCCACCGTGCTCATCGACGTCGATCATTCGATGCTGGTGATGACCGAGGAGACCTTCGGCCCCGTGCTGCCGGTTATGCGGGTCGCCGACGAGGGTGAGGCGGTGGCTCGGGCCAACGATTCGCCTTTTGGCTTGCATGCGTCGGTATGGACCGGGGACACGCTTCGGGCTCGCAGGGTGGCGGCTCGGCTGCAGGCGGGCACGGTCGCGGTGAACGACGGCCTGGTCAACTACGGCATACCGGCGCTGCCGTTTGGGGGTGTAGGCGCATCGGGATGGGGCCGAACGGGCTCCGCCGACGGGCTGCGGGCCTTCTCATACACCAAGTCGATTACCGAGAGCCGCATCCGGCTTCGTCGCGAGTTCCAGTGGTTTCCGCGCCGCGGCAGCGAGAAGCTTCGCTTGAGGCTCATGAGGCTCTTGGCCGGGCGCTAGCTCCCCGCCCGGCTCCTCGGATCGGGGCCGTCCACGCTGATCCGGCGATGCCTCATCCAGCGTTACCCCCGGGCCGGCCGCAACTTCGAGTGCTTCTCCGAGGATCCGTATCTGACCGCTCGGCTGGCCCGAATCGCGCCCGACCAGCTACGGAGGTTCCTCCGCCGGGCAGCTGTTGTCCCTGTGACAGCTGTGCATCTTGGTGATCTCGATGGCCCCGGTGTAGTGCCAGGTCCACATCTCCTCGGTCGTGGTGCCGTCGGGGTACGTGATGTAGCGGAAGACGTCCACCGACCAGCCGGGCGAGCCCGCCTTGAAGATCGTCACGGACGGATCGAGCGTGTCGTCGTAGTCGGTTCGTCTCGTAATGCCGGAGAAGTTGTAGCGATCGGAGAGGCCCGCCTCCACCACGATGCCGCCGTTGTCGCCGTAGATCTTCGCTGTGATCGAGGTGTCGGTGTGCGAGGTCATGATGATCACGGCGTGCTCGGTGTTGTTGCGGAAGACCAGGTCGGGCTCGGGGTAGCCCAATGTGGCCTCACGTCCTTCGGGGTAGCGGGTGAAGTAGATGCTGTGGGGCATGTGGGCTGCATCCTCAAGCCCGGCGAAAAAGAACGCGTTGTAGAGCGTTGTGGTGAATTGGCTGGTTCCGCCGCCGATGTTGATGTCCAGGTCGCAGCACACCAGCTCCCCCTTCCAGATGGCGCCGGCGCGCACGTAGCCCTTGGCGACCGTGCGCGGTCCCACGTACTCGTTGAGCGACCAGGTCTCTCCGGGCATGACGATGGCGCCTTCGGTGGCGTCGGCGATCAGCTGGATGTTGATGACGCGGCTCTCGCAGCAGTTGTGGTAGGTGGTGAACTCGCCGATCAGCTCCTTGATTCCCAGCGCCTCGATGTCGGCGGTGGTGACCTCGGGATCGGCTCCGGGGCGGTAAGGGATCTCGCCGGTGCGGGTCACCGATAGAGCGGCAACCGTTGCGGCGGCGGGCAGGGCCTCGGTGTCGAGCTCCAGAGCCGGGCTGCCGGGGAGGACCCTGACCACGTCGCGCAGGTCGTCGATGTACAGCTCGGCGTCCACCGGATCGGAGGCGACCGCGTCGGCGGCAGGACCGAGGTAGTCGGCGAGTTTGTCGGCGTCGAACGTGTACGTGAAGGATGGAGGGGAGGTGCCGTCGTCGCGCGCCACAATGAGGGCATCGGCGAGTACGTCCGCGGGGATGGTCAGCTCGTGCCCCTTGCGGCTGTCGATAAGGCGGATGCCGGAGGACACGACCCACTGCGCATCGGCGACTGCCGCGTCGATGTCGGCGTCGCTCAGCGGCGGCTGGAGCGTCTGCAGCGGGAGCTCGACCGGGCTCCGCTCGGAATCGACGAGCGCCGCCAGCAAAAGCCGCATCGCCTTGTCGATGTCGATGCCGGTGCCGGCGCTGGGGTAGTGAGACACCAGCCGACCGTTCTCCACGCTGATGGACCCGGCGAAGGCGGGGTCGTCTATGCCTTCCAGCTCCCAGCCGGCGACGATCCGGCGAAGCTCGGTCTCGTTGTAGGTGAAGTGGATCTCGGCGGTCGAGTTGCCGCCACCCAGATGGCCCATCCACCAGCCGAACTGGCTGCCGAGGTTCCCTCGGCGGCCTTGTGCCAGGGCCGTCTCGGCTACGGTCCGCTCGTCGAGATCGAAGTCGATGTCGGTCGGGTTCAGCTCGAACTCCCGGCCGTCTGCGATGGCGATCACCGGCTGCGTCAGCAGCCTCTCCTCGAGGTCGGCCAGCGCGTCGAGAGCCTCCTCGCGATTGAGGCCTCCGAGCTGGACATCTCCGGCGACGACTCGGCCGAGCACCTCGCCGCCGTTGGTGACGCGATCGAGGGCGAACACCACCCCGACCATGACGGTCATCGAGACGACGATCAGGGCGATCACTACGAGGGTTCGTGGGATCCTGAACATGGCAGCGGCCGCAGGGATTCTAAGCGGCGACGTGGGCTGTCGCGGGTACCGCTGCTACATTCGCCTGCCGTGAGCGCTCCGGGCCTGTTTGAATTCGTCGACGTGGAAGTGGAGGGCTCCGACGGGCTGGTGCTCGAGGGCGTGACCGCTCGCATCGACGGCGGAGGCATCACCGCCGTCGTTGGACCCTCGGGCGCAGGGAAGTCGACTCTGCTGCGCCTCTGCAATCGGCTGGAGGCCCCGTCGAGAGGTGCGGTCCGCTACCGAGGCTCCGACGTGTCCACGTTCGACCCCACAGACCTGCGCCGGCGCGTCGGCATGCTGGGTCAGCGGCCCATCCCGTTTCCCGGGACGGTCAGGGACAACCTGTACGCGGCCGCCGCCCAGGCGGACGACGACACCCTGGCGGAGTGCCTGGATCGGGTGCATCTGCCGCCATCCCTCTTGGGACGTACCGCGGACGATCTGTCGGTGGGGGAGCAGCAGCGTATGTGCCTTGGCAGGGCATTATTGACCGAGCCGGAGACGCTGCTGATGGACGAGCCGACGTCGGCGCTCGACACGGAAGCCCGGTCGGCGCTGGAACGGCTCGCTCGGGAGCTGGTCGATGGGGGCGTTTCTCTGCTTTGGGTCAGTCACGACTTGGCGCAGGCGCGGCGCATGGCGACGGAGGCCCTGGTGTTGGTGTCGGGACGGGCATGGGGACCCGCACCGTTCGACGCCCTGGCCGACGCTCCCGCCGAGTTTCGGGACTTCTGGAACGGCGGGTTCTGATGCCGGGGCCCGTGGGATGGATCGGCCTGGCTGTGTCCGCCGCTCTCGTGCTCGTGGCGGTCGGCGTGTCCGCCGTGCGGCGTCTCGGTCTGGAGGCCAGCATGCTCTGGTCGGCGGCTCGGGCGCTGGCTCAGCTGCTCGTGGTCGGCGGGCTCCTCGTCTACGTCATCGACCCGAAGCGTCCCATCGTGCTGTCGTGGGTCTGGGTGGTGGTCATCGTGCTCGTCGCCGCGGACACCGTGCGGAGGCGCGTCCGTGAGGCGCCGGGCGCCTTCGTCGTGGCCCTTCTCGCCTTTGGCGCCTCGGCTGTGGTGACGCTGGGAATCATCTTCGGGTGCCGGGTATTCGCGATCGAGGGCAAGACCGTGGTGCCCCTCGGAGGGATGATGGTGGGCAACTCGATGACGGCGGCCGTTCTGGTGGCCAGGCGCATCCTGGCCGAGCTGAGCGACAAGAGGCTCGAGGTCGAGGCTCGCCTGGCGCTTGGGTGGACCGCCCGGTCCGCTGCTCTGCCCTATGTGCGCGCTGCCGTCCGGGATGCCCTGGTGCCGCAGCTGGAGCGGACCAAGGCCACGGGCCTCATTTTCCTTCCCGGAGCGATGACGGGTCTGATCCTCGCCGGCGTCGACCCCGTCGACGCCGTCCTGGTTCAGATAGTGGTCATGTACCTCATTCTGGCGTCGACGGCCACGACGACCTCGGTGGTGGCCTGGGGTGTTTCGCGCCGCTTGTTCACCTCGGACCAGCGCCTTCGGCGCCTGCCGCGAAGAGAGAGCCGGCAGCCCTAGGCCGACCCAGCGGCGGCTACGTCCTCGAGGGTGTGTTCGACATGCCCGTCCGCCTTCACGTTGTACCAGGCCTTCTCGATCAGGCCATCGGGCCCGATGATGAACGTGGAGCGGATGAGCCCTTTCCCACCCTTGCCCCCAGCCTTCTTGCCCCATACGCCGTAGGCCGTGGCGACCTCGTGGTCGGGGTCCGACAGCAGAGTGAAGGGGAGCGAGTGCTTGTGGCGGAAAGCGGCGAGTTGCTTCGGAGGGTCCGGGCTGATACCCACGATGTCGTAGCCGGCGGCGAGGAACGCCTCGTGGCGATCCCGGAAGTCGCAGGCCTCGGTGGTACAGCCGGGCGTGAAGGCTTTCGGGTAGAAGTAGACGACGAGGCGTCGCCCGGCGTAGTCGTCGAGAGTCGCGTGTGCCCCGGAATCGTCGGCGAGCGAGAAGCTGGGGGCGGGGTCCCCGGGACCGAGCGTCATGGTTCGTTTCCAGGCACGTTGGGAAGGTTACCGGCGGCCGAGCACTGTGCCGTGTCGGGTGCAAGCTCCTGGTGTGCAGTGTGCCTTCGGGCCCGCAGCTGCCCGCAGGCGGCGTCGATGTCGCCGCCGCGGTTGCGCCGCAGGGTGACGTTGGCCCCTGCGGCCCGGATCCGGGCCGCGAAAGCATGGGCCGCGTCCTGCGACGGGGCCCGAAACTGGGAGAGCGGAGAGGCGTTGAGGGGAATCACGTTGACGTGGGCCCGAAGCTCTTGGGCGATTGCGGCGAGGCCGCGGGCTTGCTCGGGGGTGTCGTTGATGTCTTTGATCAGCGCCCACTCGAGTGATACCCGCCGTCCCTTCTTTCTGCGGTATGCGGCCGCGGCGGCAACCAGATCATCGATCGGGTAGCGCCGGTTCAGAGGCACGAGACGGCTGCGGAGGTCGTCGTCGGCGGCGTGGAGGCTGAGGGCCAGGGTGAGCGGCCAGGGTTCCTCAGCGAGGCGGAGCATACCGGGGACCACACCCACCGTGGACACTGTGATGGAACGGGCCGACATGCCCATCTCCTCGATGAGGCGGCGGATGGCCTCCCTCACCGGCTCGTAGTTGGCCAACGGCTCGCCCATGCCCATGAACACGGCGTTCGAAAGCCGGTTGGAGCAGCCCGGGAGACCGAGGGCATCGAGCCACGCCTTGGCATAGGCGACCTGGGCGGTGATCTCACCTGCGCCGAGGTGGCGCTCGAAGCCGAACTGGCCGGTGGCGCAGAAGGTGCAGGCCAGGGCGCAGCCCGCCTGCGAGGAGATGCACAGGGTGGTCCGCGACGGGTAGCCCATCAGCACGGTCTCGATGGAGGCGCCGTCTCCGGCACGGAACAGCCACTTGACCGTTTGCCCACGGTCGGCGGTCTGCTCCTCTTCGACGGCAAAAGGCCACAGCCTGGGCTCGATGCCGGCTCGCAGCTCCTTGGGCAGGTTCGTCATGTCGGCGGCGTGAAGCACCGGGGTGCGGTACAGCCACGCACGCAGCTGGCGGATCCGAAACGGTGGCTCTCCCGGCAACAGCGACGCCAGGTCCTCGGGCGGTGTGAGGTAGGGCAACGGGCGCTCAGCGCCCGGCCAGGCTGCCCGCTTGGGTCACCCAGTCCCGGGCTCGAGACTCCGGGACCTGGGCGGCCGCGGCGACATCGGCCGGGTCGGCAGCAGCGAGGGCTCCGAAGCTGGTGATTCCCGCCGCGGCCAGGCGGGCCCGATACACGGGGCCGATGCCCTTGACCACGGCCAGGTCGTCAACCGGCCGGCCGGCCGGCTTGGGGGTCTTGGATTGTGCCGGTGGTGCAGGTGGCAGCTTTGCCGGCTCCGCGGGACCAACCGGCTTGGGCGCGGCGATGCGGTTCTTGAGCACCCAGATGGCCGCGACGGCAGCACCGGCGGCGGCGAGGATGCCTGCGATGTGTGAACGTTTCACGTGTCCTCCGGAGCCGATTGTACCCCGCGGCCCTACTAGCTCCGGGGCTAGCTTCCGGGCCGGTGGATCCGCCGGTTCACCGCGTCGAGAACGGCGCGCACTGCCGCCTCGCTGTCGTCCCCGGTGCTCAGAGCCGAACCGACGCAGACTTCCTCTCCGCGGGCGCCGGTGCTCACCACGATGGCGAGTATGACGGTGCGCATGCCGATACCGGGAGCCCCGATTGCGTCGAGGGCGAGCGCGTCATCGGCGACGATCGCCTCGGTGGCGCGAAGTGCGGCCTCGCCGACGAGGCGCAAGCGCGCCGAAGGTGCCGCCGGTCCCGTTGCCGTCCCCACATACTCATCGTTGTGCCAGCGAAGGGTGACGGCGACCGTGGTGCGGGTGCCTTCAGGGATCTCGTGGACACCGATGATGACGGGGCGGTCCTCTTCGGCACGTATGAGGTCGGGTCCGATCTGGACCACCGAGATTATGCGGCGGTCGAGGTCGATGCCGAAGCGGGCCAGGGCCAGGGTCTGCACGTCGCGGACGACCTGCTTGGCCGCTTTTTCAGGGGCGGCGAGCACGTGGACTTCGCGGATCCGGGAGCGGTCGCCACTCACGCGCACGGCGTTGACCGTGGGGAGGCGAGCGAGCGTTTCCTCCAATTCGCGGTAGTCCATCCTCCGCCTCCACCGTGAGGTGACCGCCACATAGCGTAGCCAGACCAACAACGATCTGTCACACAGGCGACTTCGCCCCGACACGTTACTTCACAACCAGGTACTGTTTGCCAATCGACCCCGTGTCGAATGGGTAGCACCGGGAGGTCGCGCATCGGTGAAGACCGACGTGCAACGTGCCGAAGAAGCACGTGCGCGGGTGACCGCCCGGGAAAGGGGCCGCCCGGGTCACTGAACGGCCAACCTTCGAATTAGCGGAGCGGAAGACAGGCGCCGGATTAGCGCCGGTGCCGAATCCGTGAGAAGGGAAGCGGTAGGTGAGCCGGATGGTCGCATTTGCAGGAGAAACGAGACCCGGGGCGCCTACCGGCCTCCGCATGGACTGCTGGAGGATCGGTTAGACGCCCGACCCGGGCGCCCGCTGCCCATATGGAGACGAGAGCACAACGTCGGACTGTGCTGGGGGTCGGCTTTGCCGGCGCCGGTGTCTGCGCGCTCGTTGGTCTGTTCCTGGTACAGGCTGTTCCCGAGCCGCTTTGGCTTTGGGCTCTGTTCGCCGTCTTTTTTGTCGCTCTCGACTATTCAGCCGTGGAGGTCAACGACCGCCTGTTCGTGTCCTCGGCGGTGATGGTTGCGTTTGCAGGAGCGGTCGTCTTTGGACGGGAGAGCGCCGTCCTCGCCGCGGTGCTCATGGTTGTGCCCTCGATTCTGCATCCTCAGGACCTGAAGCGGCGACAGTGGGCGCTGGCCCTCGCCAACTTCGGCCAGTTCGTCGTGTCGATGACACTCGCCGTCACCGTCTTCTCGCTCTTCCTGCCCGAAGGCGACATCACGCGAGGCGACCTTCCGCTGATCATCGCCGGGGCCGCTGTGGCCGCCATCGTCTACGACTGGCTCAGCTTCCGCATCGTTGCCATCGCCACCCGCGTCCTGTACCCGGAGAGGGAGGTGCGGCCCTGGACTCAGCTGCTGCCCAATCATCTCGCTCTGTCCGTGCTCGCCGTGCTCGGGGCAGTGCTCGGCGTCGCCTATCTGATCGTCGGTGCCGTCATCCTTCCGATCGGGGTCTTCTCCTTTGGCGTCGGGCAGGTCGCCTTCGCCAGCTATGCCAAGCTCAGGGAAGCGCACGAGGCGACGATTCGCGGCGTGGTCAAGGCGGTGGAGGCGCTCGACCCGTACACGCGCGGCCACAGCGAGCGGGTTGCCTACTTCATCGACATCGCCGCCGCCGAGCTCGATCTGGCTCCGGAACGGGTGCAGCGGCTGCGATGGGCGGCGCTCATCCACGGCATGGGAAGGGTGGCGGTGCCTCCAGCGCTGCTGCGTGCCGAATCGCGGCTCACCGCGGACGAGAACGCCAGGGTGGAGCGCCACATGCGTGTTGTGGAGGAGCTGCTTGCCGACGTGCAGTTCCTGGCCCCCATGGTGGAGATCGTCGCCGGTAGCCGTACGCTGGCCGAGCGTCCCGACGCAGCACTCGAGGAGAGGCTCTTCGCCGCCGCCGATAGATTCGACACCTTGACCACGGCCCGCTCGTACCGGGCTGCGGTGACCCAGGCCGAGGCGTTCGACGAGCTGCGGCAGCGAGCCGATGAATTCGGCTCCGACCTGGTCGAGGCCCTCATCGGAGCCATCACCGGACGCGGCGAGGTATACGGGTCTCCCGATGAAGCTAGCGCAGCCGAGGTGGAACGGCTGGTGAGAGAAAGGGCGATGCGTGCCTAGCAGAACCCTGCTCCGTTTGACCGTTCTGGCCGGATTGCCGGTGGCGGGCGTTGTCGTGGCCGTGCTTCGGGACGACCTCTCTGTGGTTCTTGTCATCGCAGCGGCCTTTGCGGCCGGTCACGCCGCCGGCATGCCCAGCCGGGCGGGAAGGGTGCAGCCCTTGAGCCCTGCGGTGGCTGTGGCGGCGGCGCTGGTAACGGAGTTCGCCTGGGTGACGCTCGCCTGCTCCGGCGCGGTTGGCATATCCGCGGGCTGGCTGATCATTCGCATTCGACAGGACGTACGTTCCGCCGACGATCTGCTCCCGGCCCAGCTCGGCGGGCTGAGCGTGTTCATCGCCGTGGCTACCGGCATACACAGCCTGGCGCCGCACACTCATGGTGCCGGCTGGGCGCACCTGTCCATGGTCTTGGCTGCGAGCATCGCCTGGTACCTGACATCGGCGGTAGTGGGGGCGCTGTCTTCGGGCATGCGCCAGCGCCTGACCCGACGGCTCGTGTTCGTCGCCGGTCTGGCCGATTGGCCGGCTCACTTTGTGCTTCTCGCCTCTGGGGCTATCTATGGGGTCACCGAGCCGGACATGGGATGGTGGGCCCTTCTACTGGCGACGGTGCCTTACGGATTCGCCCGCATCTCCCTGCGTCGTTTGGCAGTGACGGAAGAGACCTACCGCCAGACCATCCGCACCCTCGGCAGGATCCCCGAGGCTGCCGGTCTGACGCCCCCGGGCCACGGGGCCCGAGTAGCCGACGGCTCCGTTGCCATGGCAAGTGAGCTGGGATTCGGCCGCAGAGCCACGGAGCGCGTCGAGTTTGCCGCTCATCTGAACGACATCGGGCGGGTGGTGCTGGCCGACCCGGCGGTGGCCGGAGGCGGGCACACCGACCGCGACGTGGCCCAGTGGAGCTCGGCCATCATCGCCGAAGCGCCGTATCTGGAACCGGTGGCGGCGATAGTCAACGAGACGCACCGGGGCTACCGGCGCCCGGGAGAGGTTCGTGACGAGGACGTGCCCGTGGCGGCGCAGGTGGTGAAGGTCGCAGCCGCATACGACCTTGCGATCTCCGAGGGTATGGAGCCCGTCGATGCGCTCGAGGTCCTCCACCGCGGGGCCGCCTACGACTACGACCCGGTCATCGTGGCTGCTCTGCGCCGCGTGCTGCAACGACGCGGCGTGGCGGGCACATAGCCGAGGCCGGTATGCTCGCCGGACCAAGCCGGGAGATCCGTGCCCTGGTCGGCTACCCACATGCCATGCCCAGCTCTCGAGGCGCCACAGGCTGAAGGCAGATCGAGGCGGCACGGACGCGGATGCCTGCGAGGTGCCTGGTGAGCTGGGAGGCCTGGTTCACTCTCGGTGTCGTCGTGCTCACG
>Ga0315554_1001989_pt1 | contig 11983 bp, 10 predicted proteins | sample SalMarSW160370MG_FD_202114 | JGI IMG/M metagenome (GOLD analysis project Ga0315554, IMG submission 202114) | Salt marsh sediment microbial communities from the Plum Island Ecosystem LTER, Massachusetts, United States - Salt Marsh Sediment SW1603-70 ... | reverse complement strand
ACCAGTCCCTTGACGATGATCTGCCGAATGGCAAACCCAAGGCGGCTGACGAGCAGATCATCTCCCTCGGCATATATCTGGCGGGCGATACCGCCCGATTCGGTCAACTTGAGTGGCGACAAAAAACGGTTATGGCCCTCCACCGATCCGTCGTAAAACTGCGATTCCAATCGCACCGCGGCATACGGATCGACCGCCCAGCCCTTGGTCAACCGGCCGACGTTTTCCCAGTCGATGAGATCGGTCGACTTCTGCGGCCTCTCCCAGATTTTCTCTTCGGCGCCGGTCAGCGGATCGGTCCGTATCTTCTGCGAAAGCGTTTGCCCGAAGGACAGCTTGAGCCGTGACGTGTAGAGGAAGGCCGGAGATAAATGCTTTTCCGAAAAGCCATTCAGATTGCTGACCCAATTGAACGACCCGGCCTCGCCGCCGACCCACGAGTCGGAATAGGCGGTTTGGGTGGCGGTGAGATCGAATACCAAGGATCGTTTCCATCCGGTCGTGGTGCTGTCCTGCGCGTAGACGGCGGACGCGAAGAGAACAATCGCCATCAGAAGAACTATGGTTTTTGCTTTATCAAACATGTTTTGAAATTCCTCCTAAATGATCTATTGATTTGCCTGCCACCCGCCAATCCGGAGAGCCGGATGGCGGGAGGCATGATGGTTTCTAATTTTCGATCAGGCCGCTTTTAATTCGGACGTACAGTGGGGGCAGCGGGTGGCCTTGATCGGAACGGCCGAATAACAGTAGGGGCAATCTTTGGTGGTCGGCGCGGGCGCGGGAACTTCCTCTTTCCGCTTCATACGGTTGATATTCCGGATGAGAATGAACACGGCAAAAGCCACGATCAGGAAGCTGATGATGGTGTTGATAAACATGCCGTAGTTGATGGTAACGGCTCCGGCACCGTTGGCGTCCGCCAGGGCGGCATACGGGCCGGGCGGCATGCCCTGTTTGAGGACGACAAACAGATTGGAGAAATCGACGTTTCCCAACAGCAGGCCGATGGGTGGCATGATAACGTCGCTAACCAGCGATTTGACGATGGTGCCGAAGGCGGCGCCGATAATGATACCGACGGCCATGTCGACGACGTTGCCCTTGACGGCAAACTCCCGGAATTCCTTCATCATTCCCATACAAATAGACTCCTTTATGAAAAGGCGTTGTTCGGTTGCGTCTTCATGATGGTGAGGATCCCTTTAGCTGAGATACATTGCACTATTTTGCCCCATGTTCGCAAGTGAAATCGACAAGTATTTCGCGCCCCGGGGGTCACCAATATCAAGACGAAAATTCCCGGTCAGGCCGATTGCTGAAACAGATGTACGTCCCGCTGCGGGAACGGAATGCTGATCCCCTCCCGGTCGAACGTCAGCTTGACCTTCTCGGTGATATCGAAATAGACAGCCCAATAATCCGCGGTCGCCACCCACGGGCGCACGGCGAAATTGACCGAACTGTCGCCCAATTCCAGCACCGCCACGGTCGGCGTGGGGTCTTTGAGAACGCGGCTATCCTCGGTCAATATTCGCATCAAGATATCCTTGGCTTTTCTAATATCGTCGCCGTACCCGATTCCAAACACCATGTCGATGCGGCGAGTATCCTTGGCCGAATAATTAATAATGTTGCCGCCGGTAATCTGGCTGTTGGGGACGATAACTTTCTTGTTGTCGGGCGTTTTGAACTGGGTGTTGAAAATATGGACGGCCTCAATCGTTCCGGCGGTGCCGCCGGCTTCGATGTAATCGCCGGCTTTAAACGGGCGGAAGATAACCAGCATGACGCCCGAGGCAAAATTCGACAGCGATCCCTGTAAGGCGAAACCGATAGCCAGACCGGCAGCGCCGATGACCGCTACGAACGAGGCCGTCTGCACGCCGAGCGTCCCCAAGGCGGCGATAACAATGAAAACCATAAGGGCGATACGGGTCAGGCTGACGACGAATTTGGTTAATGTCTCTTCGGCCTTGCCTTTGATCATCATACGATGGATAATCCTGCCCAGAATGCCAACAGCGATACGGCCGAGGACGATTATGGCGATGGCGCCGATGATTTTTATGCCGTACACGGTGGCGAAATCAGAGACAACACGGAGGATGTTTTCCATATCCACGACAGAACTCCTTGTTAGACGGGTTCTCTATAGTCTTATGTCATTTGCGCAAATTAAACAGGGTGCAGTTGCGGAAGTACCCGGTTAGATCGAATTCTCTAAGATAGTGGGTCGCCCACAATTGCCCCGTACGAATTTTTCAAAAAACCACGGATGAACCTCGGAAATTTTCAACATAGACCGGGTTGATCATCAATGCATACGGATTTTAGCAGAAAAAGGCAACCTTAAACCAGGTCATTTGGGACGGCCGGATCTTCCGAAATTCAATAGTTACATTCCGGATCATATGGGCCGGATTTCCGTAAGAAAAAAGACCTGTAACGTTTTGCGCTTAGGAATTGTCCTTGAATCGGATGAGCAGAAATAGGGACCTATTCTGGCAACACCTGGAACCGGAACATCGCCGGGCGCGGGGCTACTGCCGTAAGCTGACGGGCAGCCGCGAAGACGGCGACGATCTTTACCAGGACGCGCTGGTCTGCGCGCTGACCGGGTTCGCCCGGCTGCGCGAGACCGGATCATTTCGGCCGTGGCTGTATCGGATTATTATTAACACCTACAAAAACCGTATCAAGCAGCCATGGTGGAAACGCGTCCGGTCGATGTCGAAGGAGATCGCCGAGTCAACTCCGGGCGACAATCCGAACGGCGCCTACGCCGCCCGCCGAAGTCTGGCGGTGGCCTTTCGGGCGCTATCGCCGGAGGAACGCGCGATGGTGACGCTCTTTGAACTGGAGGGGTGGACGGCCGAGGAAATCGGCCGGGCCACAGGCAAAGCCTCGGGCACCGTCCGGGTGCGGTTGAAACGCGCCCGCGACAAGATGCGGCGGGCCTTGATCCGGTATTTCGACCAGACCGGTTCCGGTTGCGGTGATAGCCTATTAACCAGTGAGGACAAGGTATGCGTTGTGCACAAGCCCGCCAAAGACTAACCGCGTCGCACGGTGACGCTGGTGATGATCACGAATTGATCCGTCATCTGCAAACCTGCGCCGATTGCGCCGCGTTCGCTCGTGCCGAACGGGCGCTGAGCCGCGACCTGGCGGCGGTTGCCGCCGATGAGGGCCTCGATGACATGCCTCTGTCAGACATCAGAAGCCGCGTCGAAGCACGGCTACGCGAACTCGCACACCCGAAATTCAAGGAGGTTTTCCTCATGAGCGCCGCATTACGTCAGATCAAACGCCGCCCCACGCTGAGTTTTTCCATGGCGGCCCTCGTTATTGTTCTTTTTGTCGCCACCCTGGTTCCGTTCAGTTTTACGCGCACCGTCGGATATGAAGTCGCCATTGCCGGGGTCGACCGGGAACTGGCGGTCGACACGGTCAAGGTGAGCACGCTGTTAAACGCGCTGGGCGTAAAGGATGCCGCCGTTACGGTGGGCGACTGCGATACGACCTGCGTGCTGAAAATCTCGGCACTTCAATCGGAAGACGACGTCGATTTGATCACGACCGCCTTCGCCGAGCTGGGCGATTTCGATTGCGAAGGCGTGCAGGTCAAGTGCGATACCATATCGGGAACGTTGCTTAATAAGGTCCGGCATATGGTCGTCGTCGACCGCGTGGCGTCGAAAGTCAATGTATCACTGCATCGTGATATCGCCATCAGAACTATCAAGAATCTGGACTCCTTGTGTGGCGGCGATTTCAATATCTATGTCACGGGCGACTCCGGAGCATGTATCGTCGGCGCCCATGCTTTCATGTCCGCCCAGGCCGCCGAAGGCGACACCGGCGACGTGGTCATTGCCATATCGGAATTGTGTGGCGATACGATGATGATCTGTGCCCCCGATGGCCAAGGCGGCATGACGACGATCAACATGAACGATCCCGATGCCCTGGACCGTCTGCGGGAACTCGGAATCAACGTTCAGGATAGCAGCCTCCACTCGGCATGTTCTCAAATCTGGATGATGGGTACTCCCGATTCGGATAAGCAGTCTGAGGCCATGAAAAACGAAATGGTCATGACCCAGTCCGGCAATGAGAGCGTTCTTGTTCTCCTGGACAAAGACGGCGTCGAGCATCGCATCAACCTCAATGATCCTGATGCAGCGGAGCAGCTCAAGGCGCTCGGCCTTGATGTGAAAATCATGGATTCGGGCGACGGTCTCGTGTATGGCATTATGAAGGGGAACGAGGATTCGGAAACCATAATCGAACTCAAACCGGACAGCAAGGGCGCCGATTTCGACAAGGCGCTGGAAGAAACCCCGTCGGAGGCGCTTCCCCAAGGCTTCGAACTGAAACAGAATCACCCCAATCCGTTCAATCCAAATACACGGATATCGTTTGCTATTCCCGAATCGGAGCGTGTGCAACTGCAGATATTTAATGTCAACGGCCGCAAGGTCAAGACTCTCGTTGACGGCACCCTGAGCTCCGGAGAGCATACGTATGAATGGGATTCGACCGATGATTCCGGACATAAAGTGGCGACGGGGGTGTATTTCTATCGCCTGACCGCGGGCGACGTTACGGCCACCAAGAAAATGACGCTGATCAAGTAATGGGAGTACGCGCGGATCACCGCGCGATTTTTCCCCAATATCGCAAGCCCGGCTGTCGATTGCAGCGGCCGGGCTTTTTCGTACCTGTCGTGCCGTGCAATTCATTGCCAAAATGTGATAGACAGATATTGCTTCGTTCTATATCAAGTTCGGTATCGGTCCAAGGGGCACCGGGCAGGCAGCTCAGGTAAACTCCACGACACATCGGCGGCATGCCCCGGAAATGCAGATATTTTCTGATTGCGAGGGGACTATGGAAATAACCGAGGCTATCAAAATCATCAAGGCGGTCGCGGACGGCGTCGACCCATTCACAGGGGAAATGTTTCCCGACGGGAGCATTTATCAGAACCCACAGACAGTGCGCGCGCTGTACCGGGGAGTGGGGGCACTGGAAGCCCAGAAGAAGCGGGAAGAAAAGAAAACGCAGCTACCGGAAAACACCGGTAAGCCGTGGAGTGAAACGGAACACGAGCAATTGATCGCGGCGTTCGATTCGGGCATGGGCATCAGCGAAATTGCCAGGAAACACAAGCGAACCACGGGCGCCATCGCGGCGCGTCTGGTAAATTTCGGAAAAATTCCCCAACAGACTGATCGTTCCTGATAAAGCGGCGCGGATGTATAATCGTCTTCCGCGTCGGACCGTGCGGGATTATAGCTGCTTGACCGCTTCCTCGTAGGGCGTAAAGCCGCGGACGCCCTTTTGAGAGTAGGCATATGGCTGGTGAAAGGCCGGGTCGTCGTAGATCATTTTCAGCAGCCGTTCCCGTTCCTCGGGCGCGGCCAGGTGAGCGATGCCGACGGCGTGTTCGCCCAGGCTCAGCCGGCGCGGATCGAAGGCGCCATTCTCGGTGACGATAATCACCTGATCGGCGGGGATGGCCGTGGTGGTGATGCCCGGCGGGCATTTGTCGATAATTTTCGAGACGCCCTCGCGGGTTTTCGACTTGAGGGCCACGATCGCCACGCCGCCGGGCGAATACTGCGCGCCCCGAATAAAATCGCTCTGGCCGCCGATGCCGCTGTAGATGCGGCGCGCCTCCAGCGAGTCCGCCCAGATATTGCCGTGCAGATCGACGCCGATGGCGCTGTTGATGGCAACCATTTTGGGTTGCTCGGCGATCCGGAAAACGCTGTTGGTATAATCGCATGGGCGGCTCTGGACTGAGCTGTTGAAATGATACCAATCGTACGCTTTCTGATCGGCGCCCAGAAATATCGACGACACCGAAAAATTGATGCGCTCCTTCCAGCGGTTGGTAACGATGCCTTTCTGCACCAGCCGGATCATGGCGTCGGCAAATAGCTCGGTGTGGATAGCCAGATCGCGCACGCCTTTGCGGATGATGGCGTCGGTGACTGCCTCCGGCACTTCGCCGATACCGTATTGCAAGGTCGAACCGGGCGTGCTGCCGGAACCGTCCTCAATATACAGCGCGGCGATGATCTCGCCGATCCGCCGGGCGGTTTCGTCCGGTTCATGAACCGGGCTGGATGGGAGTGGATTGTCGCTATCGACCAGATAATCGATATAGCTCTCGGGGATGGTCGTCCCCAGCACGAAGGGCATACGCCGGTTGCGTTCGGCGATAACAATACCGCCGTTTTTGCGAGCGACGTTGATCGCCGCCAGTACCGCCTCGACGGTCGTGCCCAGGCTGTAATTGCCGCCCGGATCGGGGCCGCTGACGCTCAGGAAGACGACATTCGGCCCGCCCGGCCGCCGGGCGTATTTGGGTATTTCCGAGAGATGCATGGGATGATACTTGGCCCATCCCTTGTTGACCGCCTCGCGCGACAGGTAGCTGTTAAACAGCACCCGATGCGTCAGGTCGCGGCAGCGTTCTTCGGAGAATAGATTCGTGAGTTGTTCGCCCAGCAAGAGAACGCCATACAGGGCGACGTGCTTGATCGATAGATCATCCGCCAGCTGTTTGAGCAGCGCCTGCGGCGTTGCGGCGTTGCCCGACGTATAGATAACGCTCCCCGGCTTGAGTACGGTGGCATTGATGACATCGGAAACATGGTCGACTTTCTGCATGACAGCAAGACCTCTTTCCTAATTGGAGCCGATTCGGCACGGCACACACCGATAATGAATAGCAATTTATGCCTGCAGAGTCTACGAAAATCATCAAAAAGAGTGTGCGGGTATCGAATATCGCCCCGGATTTGTATATATTGTCGGGGACCGGGCAACTGTCGGCCAGACATGTTCAGGATCGAGATATGGAATTTTTTCGCAAAATTTTCGGCATATCCCCGAAGCCGGGTAGACCTCGGGAGATCACCGACGACGAATTCGACGAGATTATACATTCTACAAAACCGGTAGTCGTTGATTTCTACTCATTGACCTGCCCTCCCTGCCAGGTCATGGGCGGTCTCCTGAATGAACTGGGACCTGCCTATGCCGGGCGAATCGATTTTTTCAAAGTGAACGTGGATAAGAACCCTCGGTCGGCGGCGAGGTTTCAGATTCAGAGTGTTCCCACTGTCTTGGTATTTCACCGGGCGAGAATCGTCGATAGCATCGTCGGTTTGCTTCCGCTGATTCCCCTCAGAAATAAATTCGATCAATTGGCCCGGCGAGTTTCCGCTTGACAGATTCAGGGCACGAATTATATTTATATAAAATCGTCCATTTTCTGAATTAAATCGGGCAGTCGCCTATTTCAGTCTTATTGCTTCTTTTGAAATTTCCAGCACCCGGAAAAGGCAGATGAGGAAAGCACCTCATCGGGTGGCACCCTTGCTAAGGAGGAACTATGTGTTCATCCAGAAAAAGGCCAGGGTCGCGATCGACGGTAAAATGCATCCAGGCGATTCTTGTCAGCGTGATTATTTTCTACGGAGATCCTTTCGCCGCGACCCCCGACATTCCCGAAAACCATCCGCCCAATCAGGCAGGCTCCGTTTCCGCCTCAGAATCCATTGTCAGCGCTGCAACTGAGATTCCGACCGCCGCTCCTCGTTCGCCAGTTGACAACACCGGATCAGTACCGAATTTCGGGTTTGTGCCGCCGGGCGTCGATCTGTCCCATATTAGCGGTCAGATTTTGCCGGACAAATTCAGGCATGTCCAGTTGCCCGCTCGATGGGACTGGCGGGAACACGGGGTATCGACGGTGGTTCAAAATCAGCTCTGGTATGAATATGGCTGCGGATCCTGCTACGCTTTTGCGGCGGTCGCCAACGTCGAATCCCGGCTTCAGGTAATGGGCGCTCCGGCATATAATTTTTCCGAAAATAACGCCAAAGAATGCAACTGGTACGATTTCAGTTGCGGGGGCGGCAATTTCTGGCGTCTCGCCGATTTGTTCGCGGTCAAAGGCACCGTCCTGGAATCCTGCGACCCGTACGAGCCTGACTATGTCGAGTGCAACACCACTTGTCCGTATATTATCAGTCTTCTGGAATTTTGGAATGTCACCGGCAACACCGTGCCGTCACCGGAGTACCTTAAAAACTATATCTATGAATACGGGCCGTTAAGCGTCGGGATGAACTGCGGTGATTCGGGAAGTGCATGGTATGAGGAACTGGAAACCTATGACGGCTCCTATACGCTATATTACCCGAGTGATCCCGGCGGTATCGGGCATGCCATCCTTGTAATCGGCTGGGATGACACGCTCAGCCATGCCGGCGGCACAGGCGCATGGATTGTGAAAAACAGCTTCGGTTCCGATTGGGGTGCGCCGTGGGGATACGGTACCGAGAACGGCTATTTCACGATTGCATACGGTTCGGCGGGCTTCGGCCGGTGGGCTGCCTTCATGAAGGACTGGCAGCAATACGACGAAAACGGCGGTGTCATGTATTACGACGAGGGGGGCTACACGAATGCGTACGGCTATGGAGATACTCAGGGCTGGGGAATGTGCCGCTTCGATTTCACCAGCGCCACCAAAATCACCCGGGTTGAATTCTGGACATCCGATGCAACCTCCGACGTTGATGTGTATATCTATGATGATTTCAGCGGCGGCACATTGAGCAACCTGCTGTCAACCAGTGCCAATCACAGCTTTACCGAAGTCGGGTATCACTCGGTTGTTCTGCCGGAACCGGTCTCAGTAACGGCGGGACAGGATGTTCACGCTGTCGTTAAGTTCATGAATGCCAGCTACAATTACCCGATCCCTGTCGATGGACAGGGTCCGTACGAAACCGCAACTACATACATAAGCCACACCGGTTCCGGCTGGTTGGATGCCGGTAACTATTATGCTATCGATGTCGCTATAAGCCTGAGATACTCCACGGCTCCCTGCATCGACTCCGATGCCGACGGTTATGGTGACCCCGATTACTCCTATAACGAGTGCGCGTTGGATAATTGCCGCGATGTCTATAATCCCGACCAGACCGATACCGACGGCGACGGTGTCGGCGATGCCTGCGACGCCTGCCCCGGATTCGACGACCTCGCCGACGGCGATCTTGACGCCGTGCCGGATAATTGCGATAATTGCCCCGAAACAGCCAATTTTGATCAAACGGACTCCGACGCCGATGGTGTTGGCGATGCCTGCGATGCCTGTCCCGGTTTCGACGATGGCATCGATTCCGACGGTGACGGCATCCCCGACGGATGCGACTATATCTGTGGCGACGCCGACGCGGATCTAGCCGTCAACATCGCAGACGCGGTTTACCTGATAAACTACATTTTCAAAGGCGGTCCCGCGCCCGACCCGCTGGAAGCCGGCGACGCCGACTGCGACTTAGCCGTGAATATCGCGGACGCGGTCTACCTGATCAATTATATCTTCAAAAGCGGCCCGGAGCCGTGCTGCCCGTAAAAACACGATCTGCTATATTGCGGGAAATGAAAAGGCGTCCGGCTCGGATCGAGAAGGACGCCTTGTGCTTTCGCGCTGATGGCGGCAGTCTCTTCGTTTATGATTCGACCGAGTTCGCCTGAAGTCTGTTGAGGTCAGCGACGAAGCGGGCGATGTCGTCTTCGCTGAAACCTTTTTCCTTGGCGGCGTTTTCCAATGTTCCCCAGATCGGTTCGCCGCATATCACACAACGAATACCGGCTTTGCTCAAATAGATCACCGCCTGGGGAATTTTCTCGATCAACTCTTCGATGCTGGTATCCTTGGTAATCGTCATCGGTTCCTTCCGTGGATTATCGTGATCACAATCACGCCGATAATTTCTTCTTGGCGATCTGGTCGGCTATCACCGCCTCTTCAATGTTCTTCGGCAGCGGCGAATACTGCAAGAACTCCATCGAGTAGTTGGCCCGGCCGCTGGAAATCGTCCGCAGCGCCGACGCATACCCGAACATCTCCATCAGCGGCACCGTCCCGTTGAGCTTCTGCGATCCTTTCCGGTGACGCCGCATGCTGGTGATTTTGCCGCGCCGGCGGGTAACGTCGCTGATGATGTCGCCCATGTACTCGTCGGGGGTGTTGATTTCGATCTTCATGATCGGTTCCAAAAGCTGCGGCGCAGCGCGGAAGAAACATTCCTTGAGCGCGTGCTGGGTGCAGATACGGAACGCCATTTCGCTGGAATCGACCTCGTGATGCGCCCCGTCGAGCAACACGAATTTGACGTCGACCATAGGGAATCCGGCCAGGAGGCCTTTGGCCGCCGTTTCGCGAAAACCCCGCTCGATCGACGGGATATATTCGCGGGGAATATTCCCGCCCTTGACGGTATTGACGAACTCCAGGCCAGCGCCCGAATTGGGCTCAATGCGGAAATTGATATGCGCAAATTGGCCCTTGCCGCCGGTCTGCTTTTTATATCGATAATCGTAGCCGAATTCGCGGGTGATCGTTTCGCGGAACGCCACCGCCGGCTGGCCGACGACGACGTCGACGCCGTGTTCGGTGCGCAGGCGGTCGACGACGACTTCGAGATGCAGTTCGCCCATCCCGGAAATCACCGTCTCGTCGGTTTCATCGTCGAAATGGACGCGGAACGACGGGTCTTCCAGAGACATCCGGCTGAGCGCCATACCCATCCGGTCGCGGTCTTTCTTGGTGGCCGGTTCGATGCGCATATCGAGCACGGTATCGGGATAATGGATATTTTCCATCAGGATCGGATTTTCCTCGTCGCACATCGTATCGCCGGTCATGGTCGATTTCATACCGATCAACGCCGCGATATCCCCGGCCTGCACCGACGCCGCTTCTTGGCGAGCGTTGGCGTGGATGCGAAGGATGCGCCCCACCCGTTCGCGTTTGCCGCGCGTTGAATTGTAGACATAACTTCCGGCTTTCAACTCGCCCGAATACACCCGGATAAACGTCTGTTGCCCGACGAAGGCATCATTGATGATTTTGAAGGCCAGCGCCGAAAACGGCCGTTTGGACGACGGCTCGCGCGATACCGATTTGGTCGGGTCATCGGAATTCGTGCCGACAATTATTCCCCGATCGATCGGCGACGGCAGATATTCCACGACGGCGTCGAGCAATAGTTGGATGCCCTTGTTCTTGAACGCCGCGCCGCACAGCACCGGGGTGATGCATATGCCGAGGACGGCATTGCGGGCCGCGCGTTTGAGGTCCTCGACCGAGGCCGACTTTTCGTTCAGGTATTTATCCATGAGGACGTCGTCGAAATCGGCCAGCTTTTCGATCATTTTATCACGCCATTTTTCGGCCTCGCCGCGCAGTTCGGCGGGGATGTCGCCTTCGACCCGATCCAGCCCCTTGTAGGTGATCGCCTTCATCGTGATCAGGTCGATGATGCCGTCGAATTCGGCCTCGCTGCCGATCGGCATCTGAAACGGCACGGCGTTGGCGCCCAGCATGTCGTTCATCATCTCGACGGTATTGAAGAAGTCCGCGCCGGCGCGATCCATCTTGTTGATGAAGGCGATCCGGGGGACTTTGTAACGGTCGGCCTGATGCCAGACCGTTTCGCTCTGCGGCTCCACGCCGCCCACAGCACAGAAAACCATTACTATGCCGTCGAGCACCCGCAGCGACCGTTCCACCTCGAGCGTGAAATCGATATGGCCGGGGGTATCGATGATATTGATCTGGTGATCCTGCCAGGCGGTGGTTATCGCGGCCGATGAAATCGTGATGCCGCGTTCCTGTTCCTGTTTCATGAAATCCATGACGGCCTGGCCGTCGTGGACTTCGCCCATCTTATGCGTGCGCCCGGTGAAAAACAATATCCGTTCGGTGGTCGTCGTCTTTCCTGCGTCTATATGCGCCACAATACCGATATTTCTAATTCTATGCGTCGAAACCTGTTCCATCACAGTTACTCCAAAATAAAAAAGAATGGTTGACGGTGAGTAAGCCCCCTGAACCATCAGACCATACAAGCGCGTTCAACGTCACAATATACAAAAA
>Ga0315554_1001988_pt1 | contig 11983 bp, 6 predicted proteins | sample SalMarSW160370MG_FD_202114 | JGI IMG/M metagenome (GOLD analysis project Ga0315554, IMG submission 202114) | Salt marsh sediment microbial communities from the Plum Island Ecosystem LTER, Massachusetts, United States - Salt Marsh Sediment SW1603-70 ... | reverse complement strand
TTTCCATTTTGTGCAGACTTTTAGAACTAAAGGAATAATCTTACACTATTCAAAAATTCTTTGCTAATTAAGATTAAGAGTAGGATTAAGATTAAGTCTTCATTATTGTATCTCGGATCAAAGAAGTTCAATAAATCGGATCCATACCATATTTTCCGCATGCATACATCATTAAGATTGATGCAAGATCAACAAGTACTTTTTTCTGATCTACGGTATAAATAACAAGGTTATATACTTCTGCTACAAACTGCATATTTTTAAGTATCTTATGAAGCTCTTTATATGGCGGGCTTCCATGCCAGTCGGCAACACCTTTTACTAAAAGCTTTTCATATCTTCTTAAAAATTCGCTAAATGAAATAGTCTGTTTGGAATGCGCGGTACGCGGTCTGCATATATTAATTAAATCGTTAAAATAAGTATCCCATTTTTTAGCAAGCTGTTTGTTCCTGTCTCTCATTACGTACCGTGCTTTTTCAAGAGAAAAGTGAGCTTTTGTATTGTGTTTATCTTTTGATGTTAAAGCATACCCATCATAACTAGTAAATCCGCTTTCATCAACATACTTCCATCTTTTTAAAAGTTGTTTTGGTGTATAGATAACAATAACCTTTTCAAGTGCGCTGTCTACTACAATAAATTTATTTTTCTGTTCCGTAATTACTGTAATCCAGTGTTCCCAATCATCAACACTTAAAATGCATGGCAATCCCTGCTTTAAATGATACGACAATGCTTTAATAGCTTCATAGGGAGTTTCCCTTCTAAAATATTTCATTTTGCAGTTGAAACTTTTAGCTGCTTTAGCAAGACCGATTTCATCGGTTCCATACCACCAGGTGCTCCCCGCTTTTTTTCCTATTTCCCTTTCATTTTCGAATCTTCCGAGCATTACAAGCCCGTATTTTAGGGCAAATGGCCCGCATTGATATTTATAAGGTTGGGGATAAAAACTCATAAGTATAAAAATTTTTACTTTTTAATTTAATTAATGTAAACGATTAAATCATTATACAAATTTTGCGTAAATGGTAAAAATGTTTATTTTTTCAATATGAAAGAATTGAAAGTTGCAATTGTATGCAATGAGCCACATCCCGATTTCTACATAAAATCAGTTGAACATGAGATAAAAGAGCTCGATTTTGTCCCTTATTTTGAAGTAGAAGACCTCACGCCGGTTGAAGAATATGAAATTTTAACCGAAAAACTAAATAAATCCGGCTTAAATACATATTTTTTAAATATTTTTGATGATTTAAATCTACTTATTCGGGATATCAAAAAAAATAAACCTGATGTAATCTTCAATTTTATTGAAATTTTCAATGATAATTCAGGTTTAGAAATGAATGTTGTCGGACTTCTGGAATTGCTCAAGGTTCCTTATACAGGTGCCCCCCCCATGGCCTTGGCAAACTGCCAGAGTAAAGTGCTGGCAAAAAGACTATTAAATTCTGTGGGTATTAAAACTCCAAGATTTGCCGTTTTCAAAAAACCATCAAAAAAATATAAACATAATTTACAGTTCCCTCTAATGGTAAAACCGGCATTTGAAGATGCAAGTGTAGGTATTGAAAATGATTCAATTGTTAACAATAATAAAAAGCTTAAAGAAAGAATTGAATATGTTTTTAGACATTTTATACAGCCTGCTTTAGTAGAAGAGTTTATTCAAGGCAGGGAATTAAATGTTGCTATTTTAGGAGATAAAAACCCTAAAGCTTTACCTATAAGCGAAATTAATTTTGATGAAATGCCGGATCATCTTTATAATATTGTCAGCTACCAGGCAAAATGGGATCCTCACCATGAAGCATACCATAAAACAATCCCTATTTGTCCGGCAAAACTCCCTCTTAAAATAGAAAAGAAAGCTAAAGACATTGCAGTTAAAGCTTTTAAATATATGGGATGCAGAGATTATGCACGAGTTGATATGAGGTTATCAAAAGATAATAAATTATATGTTTTGGAAGTAAATCCAAATCCGGATTTAACTGAAGGTGCAGGTTTTATGCGGTCTATGGAAGCAGAAGGCTATTCGTATGTAAGGGCATTAAAAAAAATAATTGAACTCGCATGGAAAAGAGGACGAAGTAACCTTCAAGGTTAATATATTTTAAAACACTTTAACCTTAAAAGTTATCTAGCACAGAAATTACTTCATTCAGAGTCTGTGCTTCATAATCCGGTTTTACTTTGATACTAGTATCCAAAGGATATTTAGTTTTACCTGAATAAACTAAGATGCTTATTCCACCTAACTTTTTTGCTCCCTGAATATCGGTTTCAATATCATCTCCAATCATTATGAAAGAAGATTCTTTGGAAAATCCCAATAACTCAATTGCGGAATAAAAGTATATCGGGGAAGGTTTACCAATCAATACAGCTTCTTTACCGGCAGCATATTCAATTGCCGAGATAAAAGCTCCTGCATCCAGGCATAAATTTACACCATCCGGTTTCCAGAATTTATTTTTCTGCATTGCCAGTAAATCTGCACCATTATAGACCTTTCTGAAAATATCATTGAGCGTTTCGTAATTCCATTTATCTTCAAGATCGCCAACAACAACTGCTTCGGGATTATCATCATCTATAAATTTTTCAAAGCTTTTCCTAATTTTTTCATTACAAAAAACCGATACTTTTTTATAATGATTTTTAACATAATTAATGGCTGCATTTACGGATGTCATTGCAGGGATTCCAAAATCCATTTCATTATCTTTCAGAAATTGCATTAAATCATCTGCGGTATTTAAAGTTGAATTGCTGATTATATATGTCGGAATTTTCTGCTCGGAAAGAAATTGTAAAAATTGTTTCGCATCAGATGCAGGTTTTTTCCCTATTCTTATTATTCCGTCAAAATCAATTAATACAGGAATATTTTTAATCATCTTACAATGGATTTAATAAATATGTACGGATGGTTTGCAGGAGCGATTCACCGAATCGCCCCTTTGATTAATTTTATTGAGCTTCTGCCAGCTGGGGAAACTTTACTTTTGCAATTTCAAATACACCGAACATTATACCGACATAAAACAAATCACCTAATAATGTATAACTGAAGAAAGGAATTGCAGCCGTATAGCTTTCCATTATTCCGGTAAAGTTTTGCGGATAGAGTGAAGAACCGTACCACATAGCAAAATTAGTTATTACGAAAAAACTGACTGAAGCAGAAACGGAAGCTAATATTACTTTACCTGGTTTTTTAGCTCCTTGTAAAGACATACCAATAACTACAATCAGTATAAAGCTTAAATAAACGACCCACATTTGACTGTAAAACCCGATAATTAAATCCGTAAGAAACAATGCTGCTAAAGGTACAACAAATGCAAGCCACTTTTTAGTAAAGTAAGCTCCGCCAAACAATGCAACTGCACCGACAGCAGTAAAATTCGGATAGTGCGGAATTAATCTTGTAAATGCTGCTCCAAGTATAATCAAGGTTAAAACAACAAACCTTGGATTCCTTATATTCTCTTTCATCTCTAGCTCCTTTCAATTTATAATAATAAAATATGAATAATTAAATATCTTTCAAAAAATTAATTTTATACCTGCATAAGCAGAAAACCCGGGGGTAGCATAACCATAGACTTCTTCATAATATTTATCAAGGAGATTTTCTATTCTGCCGTTCAACCGGATGTAATCAAAAAGTTTATATGAAACAGATAAATTAATAAGCGTATAAGGACTCAATTTAGTTCTTTGGGAGGAATTGCCTGTAAAGATTTTATCATCTCTTTTACCGACATAAATTAAATCAATATTTGTATTAATATCACTTGAAAAATCATAATTAATACTCAAATCTATTTTGTGCATGGGCCTTCTTAAAAGAGCTTCATTATAGTCAGGTGAATTCTCACTTTTATCTACAGCTTTTGTATAAGTATAATTAGCTTTTAATTTTAATTTTTCTATAGGATGAATGTCCACGAAAAACTCCAAGCCATCAGTTAACGCTTTATCAAGATTCACTTCTTTAAAATTTGCACCATAAGTAAATAAATTTCTGAATGAATTATTAAAATAAGTTATACCAAAGCTTAAATAATTATTAACAAATTGTTCAAATCCCGCATCCCACCCGGTGCTTTGTTCAGGTTTTAAGTCTGGATTACCGTATGCGGGATTAAATAGAAAAGTTAATGATGGCGCTTTAAATCCCGTTCCTAAGGTTGCTTTTAATTTTGTTCCTGTCTGCCAGATAATATAAGCCGGTGCAATTCTATATGTTATTTTTGAACCAAATCTCTGATGATGATCATACCTGATTCCTACAGTTCCGAAAATCGCATTTAAAAATTTAAATTGATTTTCCAGGTAAACTGCAGATGTTCTTGAACTGCTGAACGGTAAAATATTTCCATAGAAATATGAACTTGTGAAATAATAATATTCAGTATAAGCTTTTTCCTGTTCTGTTTCTAGACCAAGAATAAATTTGAAATTTTCAGATAAATTTAAATTGTTCTGCATATCAAATTTAATTTTTCTTCCGTCATAAAAGCTTGTAGATCCAAAAGGATTATTTAATGTAGAATCAAAGCTGTATTTTCTTACATTTCTAAAATATGAAAATCCTAATTTTGAATTTATTAATCCGCCTAATAAAGATAGATCCCCTTCGGTCCTGAATGCAGATTCATCGAGCTTATAAATGTAAGTAGGATCATCACCAAACATACCTCCGTGCTGGTCATAATCAGTGTTTGCATTGTTATAACGGTAATAAACATTCAAATTAAAATTTTTATGAAGATTAAATCCGAATTGTGAAGAAAAATTTTCATTATCGGTTCCGTCTTTCTCAGTGTTTCCATATTTCTTTGATGCTGCTGAGAATCCGGCGGTTTTATATTTGCTGAAAGTCAGTGAATAGTTAAAAAGTTTAATACTGCCGTTTAATCCTCCCAATCCTTTAATAGTGCCGTAAGAACCTCCTTCTAATGAAAGAAAAGTTTTAGGTTTACCGTAACCTTTTTTTGTTATAATATTAATTACTCCAGCTAAAGCATCTGAACCGTAAAGTATGCTTTGAGGTCCTCTGAGAATTTCAATCCTTTCAATATTATCTGTAGTAAGATTTGAGAAATCAAATGTATTGCTTGGATCGTTCGGCATATTCATCTCAATACCGTCAATTAGAACTAATGTATGACTTGAATTTCCGCCCCGTAGAAAAATACTCTCTAACGTCCCAGGACCCCCCTGCTGGGCAATATATACGCCGTATTGATCCTTTAAAAGATCAGCAACATTAAAAGTATTTTTATTTGCAATTTCACTTGAATCAATTACAGATATTGAGCTTGCAACCTCTAAGCTTGGAGTAGCGGTCCTGGTTGCCGAAACTACAACTTCCGAGAGTCTGTAAAGACCGGCCGTATCGGTCTTTTCAACAGTAAAATCCTGTGCTTTTATTATTGAAAAAAAAGATAAAACAAAAAAGAGAAGAATAAGATTGTTTCTAAAGTCCATTGAAGTTACTCCTATAATAATAGTGGTTAAGGTTGTAACTTCGTGGGGAGTTAATTAAAATGACAAACGAAAAGAATAATTGAGAATTTCGTTAATCCTACCTCACCCGCGAAGGCAGATTATAAGTATTACGGCAGGTCTCCTGGCTTAGGGGTTGGTCATCTGTTATTAGTCACTTGTCATTAGTAATTTTTAATTGAACATTAAATATTTGTCAATAAGTTTATTTCTAATGATTATTGACCAATGACAACTGACCGGATTACCCTTCACAGTTGCGCGTCAGCTCCGGACTTTTCTTTATTTCAGAATCACCGGATTCCCTATATTTCCCATTATCCCTTTAACAAAGATTGGGACACCGTAAAAATTTAAAAGAACTGGATTAAGATAAAACGATTTATTGTATTATCAAAATTGAAATGAAAAGAAGCTGATTCCGGCTATCGATGAAAAATTTCTAATTGTGAAATTTTTCTTGCCTATTAACAAAAATAAAATTAGTTTTTAAACGAACTATTACTAAAGGGGTTTAAGAAATGGGCAAATGGCATTTTCTGTTACTTATCCTCTTTATTTTAACAATACAGATTATTCCACAAGAATATCCTTTTGGGCATCTTTCCGTTGAAGATGGCCTTTCAAATAATGTGGTAAATTGTATACTTCAGGATCACCTTGGTTTTTTATGGTTCGGAACAGAAGATGGGCTTAACCGTTTTGACGGATACGATATAAAAATTTATCGACACAATCCGGAAGATATCAACTCCATACCAAGTAACAGTATTTGGTCTATATTTGAAGATCATGAGGGATTTTTATGGATAGGAACTAATAGTGGTGAAATTAGCAGATACGATTATAAAACAGATAAATTTACTAATTGGAAAATTGATTCCAGCAGCAAAAAGCAAAATCGAATTACCTCCATTTATGAGGATCAAAATGGATTGCTTTGGATTGGGACTTATAAGGATGGTTTATATAAATACAATTTATCCGCAGGGAAACTATATCACTGGCAGCATCAAACAAATTCTCAGAATAGTTTAAGCAACAACTATATAACATCCATACTGAAAGATCATTCCGGGAACCTGTGGGTAAGCACTTATAATGGTCTGAATAAGTTTAATCCTGAATCAGCTGAAAGACCTTTTATTCGGTTTTTCAGTGATTCAAAAAACCCAAACAGCATAAGCGGTAATTTAATTTGGTATCTTACCCAATCCAAACTTGATTCAAATATAATCTGGATTTCCACGGTAAATGGTTTATCAAAATACAACTTGCTTACAAATACGTTCTCCCGCATTAGACTTCATAATGATATTAATATCCAGTTTGGGAACAGCATAGGACCAGTTAGTGAAGAATTGGACGGGAAAGAAAAAATATTGTGGATTGCAACATATGGAGGTTTAGTCCGTTTAAATCTCTCAACCAACAAATATGAAAGATTCATTAAAAATAATCTTAATCCGCTTGAAATTGCTAGCAACCATATCAATTATTTAATTAGAGACAGCTCTAATGTATTATGGATTGCAACAGATAACGGACTAAGTTTCATCTCTCATAAAAAAGCAAAGTATAATTATTCTTTCTATTCACCAGCCTTAAAGAACGGAATTAATAAGCTGAAGAACAAAAGCATAAAAGCTATTACCCAGTCTTCAAATGGAATCTTATGGTTAGGATCAGAACAAGGTTTGTACTTTATTAAAAATCTTGAAAGGGAATCGGGTTTAAGCTCAAGTTCTACTCTTGAAAATTTAAATGTATGGACAATGGCACCCGGTAATTCAAATGATTTGTGGATTGGAACATATGGCCAGGGAATAAAGCAATTAGATATCACGAACGGCACCTTAAAGTCCTGGCCTTTAGAAGATACTGGCTCAAAATTTAAAAATCTTTCTCTCAATTTTGTTAAATCTATTCTTCAGGATAGAAAAGGAATGGTATGGATTGGATTTTGGGGTCCAGGTCTAAACAGATTGAATCCGCAAACAGGTCAATTTCAAAACTGGCTGAATGATGAAACTGATCCTATGAGCCTTAGCTACAATGATGTTTGGATTATTTTCGAAGATAGCAGAGGAAGAATATGGATTGGAACTAATGGCGGAGGACTCAATTTATTTGCTGATAAAGATGGAGGGAAATTCTATAACTGGTCGAAAGGAAAAAGCCCGTCTTCACAGTTCCTATCAGAAAATAAAATTTCCGGCAGACAAACCATTAGGCTTAATGATAACAGAATTTATTCTATTTGTGAGGCTAAAAATGGGAAATCCGCTGGTAATAAAAAAGAAACTGTTTTATGGATTGGGACTGGTTCGGGACTTAACAAATTTACATTAAAAAATAATCCGGACATTTCAAGGAATAATTTAAATGCTAAAGAGCTTGAAGCTGATGTAAAATACTTCACTGTAAATGAAGGGCTTCCTGATAACTCAATCAATTCCATTCTTGAAGATGAAGAGGGTAATCTCTGGCTTGGTACAAATCAGGGTATGTCTTTTTATAATGTCGGTAAAGAAATTTTTACAAATTTTACAATTTCCGATGGTTTAATCGGAAATGAATTTAATTATAGTTCCGCTTTTGAAACACCGGATACGTTAATGCTCTTTGGCAGTACGACTGGCTTAAATGTTTTTGATCCAAGAAGGATTCAACAATCTGATTTCTGTCCGCCTGTTTTAATAACCGGATTCCAGATTTTTAATCAGCAGGTTCCAATCAATAAAGAATCTCCCTTGAAAACAAACATAGCACTAACTAAAGAAATAATTTTATCATACGAGCTGAATGTTTTCTCATTCCAATTTTCCTCTTTGGATTATAACTCACCACAATCAAATCAATATGCTTATATAATGGAAGGATTTGATAAAGATTGGACATACAGCGGCTCAAGACAATTTGCTACTTATACAAATTTAGATCCGGGGAGCTATATTTTTAGAGTAAAAGCAACTAATAGCGATGGTATATGGAGTAAGAACGAGGTATCATTAAATGTATTAATTAATCCTCCTTGGTGGAAAACTGGATGGGCTTATTCTACTTATATTTTCCTCATTGTTGCCGGTCTATTTGCGATAAGGAGATTTCAAATAAACCGTTCTAAATTAAGAGATGAACTTAAGATGCGGGAATTTGAAGCTAAAAAACTCCATGAGCTTGAAAACCTGAAATCAAGATTTTTTGCTAATCTTTCACATGAATTCAGAACACCGTTATTGCTAATTAAAGGCCCTGTTGAACAGTTGATAAAAAAAACACCGGATGAGCAAAATGAACAAGTTAAGCAATTAAAAATGATTCAGCGTAACAGTCAGAAGCTTCAAGAATTAATCGATCAGCTTCTTGAACTGTCTCAGCTTGAAGCAGCTTCAATTCCATTAAAAGCAAAGCTAGAAAATTTACCAAGTCTTTTAAAGGGAATTGTCTATTCTTTTGAATCTCTAGCAAAGCAAAAAAACATTACCATAATATTTAATAGTCCAGAGAAAATATTATATACGTGGATTGATCGTGATAAGTTTGAAAAAATAATTAATAATCTCCTTTCAAATGCCTTAAAATTTACAAAAGCCGGTGGAGCTGTAACAGTTTCTGTAAATTTGAATATTACTATACAGCAAGCCGAAATAAAAATTTCAGATACGGGCATTGGAATTCACGAAGATCATTTAAAAAAAATTTTCAATCGTTTTTATCAAGTTGATGATTCTTCCCAAAGGGCTTTTGGAGGTTCTGGGATTGGTTTGGCTTTAGTAAAAGAATTAATTGATCTGCATAAATGGAATATTTCAGTAAAGAGTGAACTTTACAAAGGAACCGAATTTATACTATTTATTCCCACCGGAAATGAATATCTTGAAGAAATCGAGAAGGTTTATGAAAAGGTACCTGAATTTGAGACAATTATTTCGAAAGCAAACAATTCGTTTGATGAAAAAGAATTAGATATAAGAAATACTGGATTACTAAAACGTGAGTCCATTCAAAATGATTTGGTTAAAAAGTTGTCCATATTGATTGTTGAGGATTCATCAGATGTAAGAATATATTTAACAGATCTTCTTAAATCCTGCTACAATCTAATAGAGGCAGAGAATGGTGAGGCAGGATTAAAAATAGCTGTTAATAAAATGCCCGATTTAATTATTAGCGATATAATGATGCCGTACATGGACGGGATAGAATTTTGTAACAGAATAAAAACCAACTGGGAAACCTCACATATTCCTGTAATTCTTTTAACAGCTAAAGCTTCAAGTGAAAGCAAAATAGAGGGTTTGGAAACAGGGGCAGATGATTATTTAACCAAACCGTTCGATTCGAAAGAACTTCTCATACGGGTAAAAAACCTTCTTGAACTGCGTAAACAGCTGAAAGAAAAATTTTCAAGGGAAATTAAACTCAAAGCTGATGCTATAACAACAACTTCACTTGATAATGAATTTCTAAACAAGGCATTCAAAATAGCCGAAAAGAATTTTTCCGATACAAAATTTGATTCTGAGGCTTTTGCAAAAGAAATGTTTGTTAGCAGAAGCCAATTGCACCGTAAACTGATAGCAATTACCGGTCTTCCGCCGGGGGAATTTTTAAGATCATGCAGGTTGAAGCATGCAGCACAAATGTTATTGGAAAAACGGTTAAGTATTACACAAATTGCATTCGAAGTCGGATTCAAAAGTTCTTCTCATTTTACAAAAGCATTTTATCATCAATTTAATTGCCTCCCTTCGGAATTTATAGCGAAAACATAGAGCAAAATAACGTAATTCCTATTACCCCCTTCCCCTTTAATATTGATAATTTAACTTCCCTGCAACAAAAAAGCTATAAAATGACACAATTTAGATATTAGTTTATTAAGCAATAGATTATTTTGTTCAAATCAATAAACGAATAATTGATATGAATAAAATAAAAGAAATACTTAAGCTGGTTTCTCTCTATACTTTATTTATACTAGAATATATATTAATTATTATTTTGATTAGTTATATTTTTTAAAGAGATAAAATTCTTTATTCATTCGATTTAAAAAGAATACACTAAAAAATTTCTATTTCGATTATTTTCCTTCATAATTCATGGTTCTTTTATATTTTTTCAACATTCATCATTCATTTATCCTTTGCAACAAATCCGTCAAAAGTTGGCACATTTTCGCCAGTAATCCTTTAATTCAAAATTTATTTTTGTAAAAGTTCCAATTAGAAATTACCCAGCGAATATCCTGCACAAAGTCATGAAGAACAATATAGATATGATTAAAAGAAAGGAAAGACTTATCACATTCGCCATTAGCGTTATAACTGCTATAGTTGTTCTTGCATTTATAATGCTGGTCTTTAATCTTTTTTAAGATTTATTGCCCAAATCAAGGATGATTTAGAGTTAGAAAATAACTTATAATTAAACAAGATTTATAATCATAATCATCGGAAAATCAATACAAAAAATTTTTAATAAAAACAGATGGAGATATAAAATGAAGATAAATTTTCTACTGATTATAATTTTATTCTTACTGAGCATTGATTACCCAATTGCTCAAGACACACTAACAATCCTCCACCTTAATGATACACATTCTGTTTTATCAGCTGTCGGTCCGAGAGATGAATCACTTCAAGGAACACAAGGGGGAATTGCACGTGCTGCAACTGTAATTGGTCTTACCAAAATGACTGAATCAAATGTATTAACACTGCATGCCGGAGATGCTTTTTTTGGTGATTTTTTCTTCAATAAATATTTCGGGGCAGCAGAATTTCAGCTTCTTAATTCCTTAGGGCTGGATGCAATGACAGTTGGTTATCATGATTGGGACTTATATCCTTCAACATTGCTTAATTCGCTTCAAGCTTCATTTTCTCCATCCGAGGGATTCCCCCTTCTTTCAGCTAATTTAATCATAAAAGATACTGCTTTTCAAGGATTGAAGGATTATATTTTTCCTTATACTACTAAACAATTAGGAAACATTAAGGTAGGGATTTTCGGATTAACTACTCCCTTGGCAAACGTTCTTTCATTTACTCTTCCAGCGGTCTTTATTGATACTAATTTAGTTGAATATACCTTAGAAATTGTTAATGCATTGGAAAAGCAAGATTGCGATGTTATCATTCTTCTTTCTCATTTAGGAATAAACCTGGATCAAATCATTGCTAATTCTGCATCTGGTATAAATGTAATTGTTGGTGGCGATGATCACTTATTACTTGGAGATCCAATTCCTGTAACTAATCCTTCAGGGGAAACAACCTGGATTGTTCAAGCAAACGCATATTACTTAAATATTGGAAAACTGAAGCTTGTAGTGGATAACGGAATAGTTAGTTTCCTTAATTATGAAATGATTCATCTCGATGAATCGATTCCTGAGGAACCATCTGTTCTAAGTGAAGTAAATAATCTTATTTCAGAA
>Ga0315554_1001987_pt1 | contig 11988 bp, 11 predicted proteins | sample SalMarSW160370MG_FD_202114 | JGI IMG/M metagenome (GOLD analysis project Ga0315554, IMG submission 202114) | Salt marsh sediment microbial communities from the Plum Island Ecosystem LTER, Massachusetts, United States - Salt Marsh Sediment SW1603-70 ... | reverse complement strand
AGGCTTTTCGTCATACTGGCCAGCGGTGACAAGGATGTCGCCCTGGAGACGGCGCTCTTCTATCCCTATACCCTGGCCAAAGAGAAGTATATGGATGAGGTGAGGGTAATCCTCTTCGGTCCGTCGGAGAAGCTGGTGGCCCGTGATAAGCAGGTTCAGAAGAGGATAAAGACGTTGCAGGAAGCCGGGGTTACGGTTTCGGCCTGTAAGTACTGCTCCGACAGAATGGGAGTGAGCGATAAGCTTGCCGAGCTGGGGATTACAGTGGAATATGTCAGTCAAGGCATCTCCCGGATGTTGAAGGACGGCTGGTTTTCGCTGACCTTCTGAGAGCCTTCCCCGTGTCTAATCAGTTGCAGCCCTCGGGTTTTTGGTGCTACAATCTTTTTACGCCGAAGTGGCGGAATGGCAGACGCGCTACGTTCAGGGCGTAGTGTCCGTAAGGGCGTGGGAGTTCAAATCTCCCCTTCGGCACCATAGCTAGTTTGGCGCTTGTAGCTCAGTTGGATAGAGCGCAGCCCTGCGGAGGCTGAGGTCGTGGGTTCGAGACCCGCCAAGCGCGCCATTTTCGGGCGGTTAGCTCAGTTGGTTAGAGCGTCTGTTTTACACACAGGAGGTCAGAGGTTCAAGTCCTCTACCGCCCACCACAAGGGTAATTAGGCTGGGGGTCTACCCGGCCTTTTATACTTAGTGGGCGCGGCAACAACTACCGATATTATCAGCCCGTTACTCCAGGACATACCACCCGTTATTTTTGAGGTTGTTAATATCCGCTTCGATATCCATGCCCTTCCTCGTCAAATAGTCGCCTATCATTAAGGCATCGAAGCCATACTCCAGGCTCCGCATCTGTGTCTGGATATCGAACGATGGTCTGCCGCCGGCAAAGCGTATCCTGGCCGTAGGGTTAAGGCACCGGAATAAAGCCACCGTCTTGAGCAGTTCGGAGGCGCTAACGACCTTGTTGTTTTCCAGGGGGGTGCCCTTGACCGGCATCAATACATTAAGCGGTATGGATTCCACACCCAGATTTCGCAGGGCAAGGGCCAGCTCAATCCTATCCCGAACCGATTCACCCAGTCCGATGAGCCCCCCGCAGCATATTTCCAGACCGGCCTCCAGCGCGGTATGGATGGCAGCCAGCCTCTCCTGGTAGGTGTGCGTGGTACAAACATTCGGGAAATAGCCCTCTCCGGTCTCCAGGTTATGGTGATACCGGGTGACCCCGCTGGCCTTTAGTCGTCTGGCCTGTTCCAGGGTTATTATGCCGTGCGAGGCGCACAGGGAGAGCCGGGTGTGCTCTTTTAAGATGCGGTAAATGGCGAGAAACCCCTCCAGCTCCCCATCACTTACGCCCTTACCGCTAGTGACCAGGGACAGCCTCTTTACCCCGTACCCCTCCAGCATTCTGGCGTAGGCCAGGATGCCCTTGACATCTCTAAGAGAGCTCTGGATAATGTCGGTCCGATAGTGGGCTGATTGCGCGCAGAATACGCAGTCCTCCGAGCACCTGGCCGACTTGGCGTTTATGATGGCGCAAAGCTCCACCCGGTTCTGACTGGCTGATTCGCGCTCCGCCGCGGCCAATGCTAACAGCTCTTGACCATTGTCCTGATAGAGCCGCCAGGCTTTGGTATCATCCAGAGGTAGTGCTCTCGACATCATGAGCGCCTTTCCAAGATTTCTTATCTATGAATGATACCACAATCAGGAAAGAGAGAAGAAGAGAGAGGTTTTAGCAGAGGGTCCCGGATAACCCTTTTACTCAGTGGCTATCCGAGTCACACGGCTCCAGGGGCCGGCTGCGGTAGATGATTTTCATGCAGTTCCAGCACTGCCAGCCTTCTTCGTGAGGTATAAATAAGCGGCCGCCGCACCCGGGCTTGGTGCAGACCGCCGGGGGTTCGGTCAGTAGCTCCGGCTCCGGATAGTCAAATAGCCTCTTTCGCCGCCTCCCCCCGGGACGCCGGGCGACAGCCGCAACACATTGAGACGGGGCTCCACTCATGCTTCTATCACCCCCACCTTGGCCAGGGCCTGCTGGGCATCATAACCCCGGCGAAGATACCTGGCTATCTGACAGGAACGCCGGTAGGCGGGACAGAAGATATAGCGAAGCAGGTTCTTCCACTTCAGCTGTGTCCACCACCGCTTATTAGTCTGTTTCTGTATTATCCCCAAGTATGCCTGGATTGTAGTCACCACGACCCGCTTCCCCCTTTCTCTTAATTATCATGTTAGCACCCGAATATTAAGATGTGGTTAAGGTTTGGCAGATTTTGCTTACCTCCCCGAGATTTCTCCGGCCCGCCGCCCCGGAGGGCGATATTGACAGTAAAAGCGATGCGTAGTATAAGAGATAGGGAAAAACCGGGACGGAGCCTCGCCTCGTCCCGCCGCCAACCTGCCGATAAGCCACTAGCCCCACCACCCCGGGGATGCGGCGTAATATGAAGCAGGGGCCGGAGAGCAAAGGTAAGACGTAAAAAGGAGGAGCGAGATGACGGACCCCATCCAGGAAGCCAGGCGCCTGGGCCAGTCGATATGGCTCGACTTCATCCGCAGAAAGCTAATCACCAGCGGAGAGCTTAAGCAAATGGTGCGAGACGGCATCAGCGGCATAACGAGCAACCCCTCCATCTTCCAGAAGGCTATCGCCCAGAGCGACGACTATAACCAGGCGCTGGAGGCCATTCTCGGCTCCGACCCGGATGCCGGCATTGAGGCCATCTACGAGCGCCTGGCGGTAGAGGATATCCGCATGGCCGCCGACACCCTGCGCCCCGTCTACGAAGAGACTAAGGCCAGGGACGGTTTCGTCAGCCTCGAGGCCTCGCCCTACCTTGCCTACGACACGGAGGCCACCATCGCCGAGGCACGGCGCCTGTGGCAGCTCGTCGACCGGCCCAACCTGATGATAAAGGTGCCGGCCACCCCGCAGGGCATCCCGGCCATCGAGGCGCTCACTGCGCAGGGAATCAACGTCAACATAACCCTCATGTTCTCCCTGAAGCACTACGAGGCGGGGTCGCAGGCCTATATCCGGGGCGTAGCCCGCAGCCCGCAGCCGGAGCGGGTGGCCTCGGTCGCCTCCTTCTTCGTGAGCCGGGTGGACACCTACACCGATAGAGAGCTGGAGAAGATAGGCACCGACGAGGCGCTGGCGCTCCGGGGTAGGGCAGCCATCGCCAACTCCAAGCTCGTCTACCGGCGCTTCCGGGAGGTCTTTCTGGGTAGCGACTTTGCCCGGGGGCGCAAGAGCGGGGCCCGCTTCCAGCGCGTCCTCTGGGGAAGCACCAGTACCAAGAACCCGGCCTACTCCGATGTCAAGTACGTGGAGGGCCTAATCGGACCGGACACGGTGAACACCCTGCCCCCGGAGACGATTGACGCCTTCCGTAGCCACGGGCAGGCACAGCGCACCGTAGACGAGGGGCTCGACGAAGCCGAGGAAGCACTGGCCAACCTTGGAAAACTGGGGGTAGACCTGGAACTGATTATGGAGCGCCTGCAGCAGGACGGGGTGAAGGCCTTCAGTGATTCCTTTGACCAGCTGCTGGGCACCCTGGAGGAAAGGCGTAAGTCCTGGATAGCTAGATAGAATGGGATGCTAAGCGGCGGTCACTGCTCTGGGTCCGGTGCCACAGGTAAAGGTACCGGCCTCTCTCCGACATGACCAGCCATCTCAGACGGAACCAGATGCCCCTCGCGTAATTCATTACCTTCGTGCTCACGACTCTGCCTTCTAGAGGAAGGTGTCTTGAGGATAACACAGGCCCTAATAAGTGCCTTCTGTCTATATGGTAGGTACTTCTGGTGCTACCCGTCAATGGCCCGTTGGAGCTAGTCCCCCTCGCTGCTACAGGCTAAAAGCGGCCTCGGGGTAACATGGCGGCAGGAAGGACGGAGACCGGGCCCCCGGTCTTTCGTTGGTGGCAAATATTAACTAAATAAATATAGATATAGTATAATACTAACATGTAGGATGGCGGGGCCAAGCGGGGGCACGGGGTCTCCACCAGGGGCATGAAGTCGGCGTCCTGTGAAGCTAATCTACTCATGGCTCTAAAAATAAAGCATTTGGGAGGTAGCCTTTATGGACATTCCGAAAGAAAAGATGATAGACATGTACCGGAAGATGCTCAGAATCAGGGGTTTTGAGGAGAGAACCAGAAAGGAGTTCGCCGCGGGGAATATACCGGGCTTCGTGCACCTCTACTCCGGGGAAGAAGCCACCGCGGTAGGCGCCTGTGGCCCCTTAAGAAACGACGATTATATCACCAGTACCCATCGGGGACACGGGCACCTCATTGCCAAGGGTGGCCGGTCGGACCGCATGATGGCCGAGCTCTACGGCAAGAAGACGGGTTATAACAAGGGCAAGGGCGGCTCGATGCACATCGCGGAGATGGAGCTGGGCATCCTGGGAGCCAACGGCGTCGTCGGCGGGGGCATCCCCATCGCCGGCGGGGCGGCCCTGTCCGCCAAAATGAGGGGCACCGACCAGGTAGCCGTCTGCTTCCTGGGCGACGGGGCTACCAACACCTCCCGGTTTCACGAAGGGGTGAACCTGGCTGCCTGCTGGAAGCTGCCCATAGTCTATCTCATCGAAAACAACATGTATGCCGAATGCACGCATGTTTCCCGGGTGTGCAATCTACCCAACATCGCCGACCGGGCCTGCGCCTACGGTATTCCCGGGGTTACGGTTGACGGTAACGACGTCCTGGCGGTATACGAGGCGGTGGCCGAGGCGGTGGCCAGGGCGAGAAAGGGCGAAGGCCCCACCCTGGTGGAGACCAAGACCTATCGCTACCACGGCCACTTCGAGGGCGACCCGTGCAACTATCAGCCGGAGGAGGAGATGGCGGAGTGGAAGAAGAAAGACCCCATCGTAAGATACCGGAAGCAGCTTATCGACATGGGTGTTCTTACCGAAGAAGAGGCCACCAAGATTGAACAGGAAATAGACCAGGAGATAGACGAGGCGGTCAAGTTCGCTGAGGAAAGCCCCTACCCCGCCCCGGAAGAAGCCCTGGAAGACGTCTACGCTTAAGGAGGTTATAGTGAGAAAGATTTCTTTTAAGCAGGCTATAATCGAGGCCTACGATGAAGAGCTGGCGCGTGACCCCACGGTATTCATCATGGGCGAGGATATCGGTAAGTACTGGGGTGGGGCGCAGGGCGATTTACAGGGCCTCCAGGAAAAATACGGCCCGGAGCGGATAAGGGAAACGCCCATCTCGGAGACGGCCATCTTGGGAGGGGCCATCGGGGCCGCCGTCACCGGGTTGAGACCGGTGGCCTTTATGTACTTCTGCGACTTTCTCGGTATCGCCGGCGACGAAATAATCAACCAGCTCACCAAACTGAGGTATATGTTCGGGGGTAAGGCGAAAATACCGGTAACCATACCGGTATACTCCGGGGCCGGTGTCTCGGCGGCGGCCCAGCACTCCAAGTGCCTTGAGGGCATGTTCATGAGCGTGCCCGGGCTCAAAATCGTAACCCCGTCCACAGCCTACGACGCCAAGGGGCTGCTAAAATCGGCCATCCGTGACGATAACCCGGTGATGTTCTTCGAGCGCACCGTATTTAACCTCAGCCGAAATAAGAGCGAGGTGCCCGAAGAGGAGTATACCATCCCCCTGGGCAAGGCAGACGTGAAAAGGAAAGGCAGCGACGTGACCGTGGTCGCTATCGGCACCATGGTTCACCGTGCCCTGGCCGCGGCGGCTACCCTTGAGAAAAAGGGTATCAGCGTCGAGGTTATCGACCCCAGAACCCTGGTGCCCCTCGATAAGCAGGCTATTCTGGATTCCGTCAAGAAGACGGGCCGGCTCGCCATCATGGACGAGGAACCCAAGACCGGAAGCGCCGCCGCTGAAATTGCGGCCATAGTATGCGAAGAGGGTTTCGACCTCCTCAAGGCACCGATACAGAGGGTCTGCGCCCCGGATACGCCCGTCCCCTTCAGCCCGGTACTGGAGAAGTTCTGGATGCCGGACGAGGAAAACTTAATCAGCGCCATAGAGAAGATTACCTAGTCTCTATCTCAGATTTAGCCTGAGATAGACATGCCCCCTACTCAGCCCCGATACGAGGCAGGGTAGGGGGTTTTTACTTCCCCTGGAACACATCGGGGGGTCTGGGTCGCTTGAGGCTTACCCGCCCGGGCAAAACTTGACAGGCCCAAAGCTACGGAGGGATACTATTAATAGTAATCATTATCATAACGGCCGTATTCCGGCAGGGGGATTTACCGGTGAAGACGAAGGACAGCGATTTAAGCAGGGGTGGGGCGAAAGCGCACCGATTGAAGCTTACGGCAGTGACTGTGGTCGCCGCTATCCTGTGCTACCTGCTCGCCAGCTGCTCGGTGGTCGCCGGCGATGTCAGGTTCGAGCTAACCGGAGATAACCTGCCGCAGGACAAGCCGGCCGACGACTTCAGCTGGGGCGTGGCACTCGGTGATGTCACCGCTGACGGCTACCTGGATATCATCTTTGCCGACAGCGGCCAGAACCGGCTCCATATCAACGACGGCTCCGGTACGTTCGGGGATGTGACGGCGGGGAACATGCCCCAGGTTGACGACCTGAGCTGGGCCGCAGCACTCGGGGACTTTAACGGCGACGGGCACCTGGACGCGGTCTTTGCCAACACCGGTCAGAACCGGCTCCTCTTTAACGACGGCTCCGGGGTTTTCAGCGACGTCACCGAGACCAACCTCCCCGAGGACAACTACGACAGCCGGGATGTAGCCGTGGGCGATGTTAACGGCGATGGCCACCTGGATATCGTCTTTGCCACCCGCTTCGGCCCCAACCAGCTCCTCCTCAACGACGGCGCCGGGGTATTTCACGATGCGCCGCCAGCCGACTTCTCCTCGGGCGGCAGCAACACCCGCGGCGTTGCCCTGGGGGACTTAAACGGCGACGGCTACCTGGATATCGTCTTCGCCGTCAAGGACGCCCAGAACCGGCTCCTCCTGAGCAACGGCACCGGGGCGCTCAGTGACGTTACCAAGACCAACCTTCCCGCCGACTACGATAACAGCCGGGGCATTGCGCTCGGCGACATTAACGGCGACGGCTACCTGGACATCGTCTTCGCTAACCGCCTCTCCAACGAAGGGCAGAGCAAGGTGTACCTCAACGACGGCGCCGGGGTGTTTAGCGACGTCACCCTGACCAACCTGCCCAAAGCCAACCTGTGGAGCACCGATGTCGCCCTGGCGGATGTGGACCGTGACTCCGACCTGGATATTGTCTTCGCCAACTTCGATGGGCCATGCGTGGTCTACTTAAACGACGGCTCGGGCATATTTCAAGATGTGGCCTCAACCCAGCTTCCGGCCGGTAATCAGCAGAGCCTGGGCGTCGCCCTGGGGGACGTCGCCGACCACGGCGACCTGGACGTCGTCTTTGCCAATGCCGGGCAGAACAGCCTGTGGCACAATGTCACCGAACACTCTGTCCGTTTCGGCCCCGCCTGCCCCGCCTGCTGCCAGCCAAACCCCTGAAAGGCTACCCTTACCCTCCACAGGATGAATCTAATACCCTCAGACCGGCTCCGGGCTACTTGTCTTGCGTTACGGATGGATTATCGGTATAATTATGGGCGGAACGAAGGCAGGCAGCCAAACATCGGGGAGCCTGACAGGGAAGCGGTCGGAGAAGCGGCACCGATTTTGTCACCTACGCAGCCTTACCCGATATCGTCGTGCCCGAAAACAATCGCTAAGGCCGCCTGAGCTAAGAGTCAATCGGATACTCAACACAAATAAGCAGATTTGACCTTAGATATTATGTATTGACTTGGATATATGTCTGACCTAGAATAGACAAAAATTGCGAAAGGAGGCCTTATGGCAGTTGAGAAGGAAAAGCTAATCTGGATGTATCGAACCATGGAGCGTCACCGCGAGTTTGAGGAGCGGGTGGCCGAAGAGTTCAATGAAGGCAATGTTCCCGGCTTCGTCCACCTGAGCCAGGGACAGGAGGCGATTGCCGCGGGAGCCATGGCGGCCATCAACAAGGACGACTACATCATTACCACCCACCGCGGACACGGTGAGCTGCTGGCCAAGGGCGGCAAACCGAATGAGATGATGGCCGAGCTGTACGGGAAGAAGACCGGCGTCATGAAGGGGAAGGGCGGCTCAATGCACTTTGCCGACCCGTCAATCGGCGACATTGGCGCCGACGGCATCCTGGGCACGGGCCCGGTGATGTCGTGCGGCGTGGGACTAACCTCGAAACTAAAGAAGAACGGGCGGGTGACCGTCTGCTTCTTCGGGGACGGCCAGACGAACACGGGACGGTTTCACGAAGCGCTGAACCTGTCCTCCGCCTGGAAGCTGCCGGTGGTCTATCTCTGCGAGAACAATACCTACGGGGAAAGCACCTATATCTACGACATCGTAAACATAACCAAGCTAACCGACCGGGCGCTCAGCTACAACATGCCGAGTATGGAAATCGACGGTAACGACGTGCTTGCGGTCTACGAGGCGGTAACCGAGGCAGCCGCCCGGGCCAGAAGGGGTGAAGGCCCCACCTTCATCGAGGCCAAGACATGCCGCTGGCGCGGTCACTACGAAGGGGATACTCAGACCTACCGCACCGAAAAAGAGATTTCGGATTGTAAGAAGAAGGACCCGATTGTTCGCTTCCGCAAGGAACTGGTGGCGCGCGGGGTAATGACCGAGGCCGAAGCGGACAAGATTCATAAGGAAGCAGTTGAGGAGATAAACCAGGCGGTTAAGTTCGCCGAGGAAAGCCCCTGGCCTGAACCCGAAGAAATCTACACGGACATTTACTAACGCTTTATCACTGGAGGTAATGACTGGAGGTAATGATGAGAGAAATCACCTTTCTCAAGGCAATAAACGAGGCCGTCGACGAGGAGCTGGCACGAGACCCGAATGTGATTCTCCTGGGAGAGGATATCAGGATTTGGGGTGGGCCGCTTGGTGAGTACGGCGGGTTGTACGATAAATACGGCGATGACCGCGTCTTCGATACCCCCATTTCCGAAACGGCCATCATGGGCACCGCCATCGGCTCGGCAGCTACGGGAATGAGGCCCATCGCCAACATTATGTTTAGTGAGTTCCTGGGGATATGCTTCTCGGAGATTCTCAATATCCTCGCCAAACTGCGCTACATGACCGGTGGTAAGGTATCGTTACCGGTGACCATTACGACCTACACCGGGGCCGGTATTTCGGCCTCCGGGGAACATTCGTCCTGCTTTAACGGCCTGCTAATGAGCATCACCGGTCTTAAGATAGCCGTCCCCTCCACCCCCTATGACGCCAAGGGGCTGATTAAGGCGGCAATCAGGGAAGACACCCCGGTGATAGTCCCCTACCACAAGTTCATGATACTGAACGGTTTCAAGGGTGAGGTCCCTGACGAGGACTATACCATACCCCTGGGCAAGGCGGACGTAAAGAGGGAGGGCAAGGACGTGACCGTGGTTGCCACCGCGCTCATGGTGCACCGCGCCCTGGCCGCCGCCGAGAAGCTCGAGAAGCAGGGGGTAAGCGTCGAGGTGATTGACCCGCGCACCCTGGTGCCCCTGGACAAAGAGGCCATCTTCAAGTCGGTGGAAAAGACCGGCCGGCTGTTAATCATGGAAGAGGACCCGGTAACCGCCAGCGCCGCCTGCCAGATTTCCTCCATCGTGGCCGAGGAAGCCTTCGACCTCCTCGATGCCCCTATCAAACGGGTGTGCTGTCCCGATACCCCGGTCCCGTTCAGCCCGTATCTGGAGAAGATCTGGATGCCGGACGAAGAGGACCTGATAAGTGCGATAAACCAAATTATGTAGAGGTCTGGTGGCTGTCTCGCCCGGTTCCACCGGGGGACTCTATCTTGTCAACCTGGAGATAACCAGCCTGCCGCCGGAATGAGAAGGCGTAAGGCTTGAGTGCTGGCTGCTTTCGCCCGCGACTTGAGAGATTCCGAGGACGCACGGTCTAGTATCGTGCCCTAGAGATGCAGCCGCTACTATAGAATATTCTTGGTTGGAGGTAAGTAAATGGCAACTAAAATCACAGTGCCGAAACTTGGCATGGGTACGGCGCCAATCACCCTGGTCCAGTGGTGCGCCAAGGAAGGCGAGTGGGTGGAGAAGGGAAAGACCGTCCTCGTCGTGGAGACGGAGAAGATTAGACATGACATTCCCGCCAAAGCGGCAGGATTTCTCCACATCGTAGGCAAGGAGGGCGCCGACGCTTCCATCGGCTCCGCGGCCGGTTTTCTTGCCGAAACCGAGGAGGAACTGGCCAGCCTGCAAAAAGAAACGCCGAAGGAGGCGGCCGCTGCTCCCAGCGGGAAGCCTGCGGAAGCCAAGGCAGCCCCGGCAGCAGTCGGGGTCGAGCGCGAGGGCCGGATTAGCATATCACCCGCGGCCCGTAAGCTTGCCGAAGAGCATATGATTGACCTCTCCACGGTGGAGGGCACCGGCCCCAACGGACGCATCGTCCGCGAGGATATTGAGCAGGCGATTGCCGGCGGGGCGCCAGCGGGCGCCAAGGGATTCGACGGGCGCGAGGTCGAGAAGACGATTCCACTTACGGGAACGAGGCAGGCTATCGCCGAACATATGGTACGCAGCCTCACGATATCGGCCCAGCTTACGGCCATGGGGGAGATAGACGCCGGGGAGCTCATGAATATCCACAAGAAGCTGAAGAAGGAGTCGGAAAGCACCGGGAAGAGGATAAGCTACACGGCCCTCATTATCGCGGCGTTGGCCAGGGCGCTACGGGCAAACCCCATGGTTAACGCCTCCATCATCGACGATGAAATCAAGGTCTGGAAGAGCATCAATATCGGGGCGGCGGTGCCCGTGGAAGGCGGGCTCATTGTCCCGGTGATAAAAGACGCCGACAAAAAGTCGCTCGTCGAAATAAGCGAGAATCTCAGGGAGCTCACCGAGAAGGCCAGAAACCGGGCGCTTGCCGGAGACGACGTCAAAGGGGGGACCTTCACCATCAGCAACTTGGGCCCCCTTGGCGTTGGGTATCGCTTCGACACTGACATAATAAACCAACCGGAGTCAGCCATTCTGGGCGTCGGCGGCATTACCGAACGGCCTGCGGTGCGCGACGGTCAGATTGTGATTCGACCGATTATGAGCTACAGCTTAACCTACGACCACCGGCTGGTTGACGGCGCCATGGCGACGCAGTTCATAGCGAGCTTAATAGAAGAGCTCAACAAGTCCGAAGCCTAGCCGGTGCAGAGCCGGAGAGTTATCCGGCTCTACGCAAGGGAACATTGGAGGTATAGCTTCGATATCCCCACTGCCTGGCGGTGGGGATATTGTTTTATCCCTTAAGGCAGCGCAACGTTAGTCTACGAAATGGCAGATGTACTGCGGGTAGCCTTCCTCAAACAGCCGGCTCTTGGGGATGAAGCGAAGTGAGGCGGAGTTGATGCAATACCGCTTCCCGGTGGGTGGGGGGCCGTCGTCGAAGAAATGACCCAGGTGCGAATCGGCGTAGCGGCTTCTAACCTCGATACGTACCATGCCCAGACTGGTATCCATTTTTCTGACGATGTTCTCCGCCTCCAGGGGTTGGGTAAAGCTGGGCCAACCAGTATGGGACTCGAACTTGTCGCGAGAGCTAAAGAGGGGCTCCCCGGAGACGACATCAACGTATATCCCCTCTTCTTTGTTGTCCCAGTATTCGTTATCGAAGGGGGGCTCGGTACCATTCTCCTGGGTGACATGGTACTGCAGCGAGGTCAGGCTCTGGCGCAGGACTTCATCGGAGGGCTTCTGGTAGCCCTCGAAATCGCTCATCTCCGATGCCCACTCTTCCTGACCGTTAGTCTCCATGGCCGGAACCCCTTCCCACGACCTGGTACACGACACACCGGCGAGCACCAGAATCATGATAAGAATTATGCTAGCTACTGTGTTGAGGCTTCGTATCCGCATGGCCAGAGTAAACCGTCAACCGGGGAG
>Ga0315554_1001986_pt1 | contig 11997 bp, 13 predicted proteins | sample SalMarSW160370MG_FD_202114 | JGI IMG/M metagenome (GOLD analysis project Ga0315554, IMG submission 202114) | Salt marsh sediment microbial communities from the Plum Island Ecosystem LTER, Massachusetts, United States - Salt Marsh Sediment SW1603-70 ... | reverse complement strand
TCGCCGCTGACGAACTATTCCTGCTGTTGATCTGCCTCACCTACGCCTTCGCGGGCGACATCTTCCCGAAACCCTGGTCGTTATACGCGCTATATGCCACCTACACACTGGACAACCTGCTGTTTGCCCTGAGGGTTGCGAGAACGACCTACATCAAGAAAATCGTGGACGATCCCAAGGACATTACCCCCTCGATAAGTATGGGCATCACCATCGACCATGCGGTGGCGATGACGCTGCCGATTCTCTCCGGGTACATTTGGGACGCCTACGGATTTCGTTGGGTGTTCATTCTTGCCGGAACGATTGCTCTGGCTGGCTTTTTCATCTGTCTACAGATCCGTGTGCCCAAGCCGCAACCTGTCGCGCCATCCTCCCCGCCGAACAAATAGTGCGCCGGTGGGCGGTTGATGGGCTGGACAACTCCCGATCGATTCAGTATCTATATTTGTCCACTGGATCAACAGGAGAAGCGCTGTGAAACGGACCCTGTCGGGAATGGCCCTGTCCCTGCTGCTTCTGATCTCGACGGCGCTGGCGCAAAACAGTGCCATTACGACTGTCGAGGCCACCGGCGAGGGGGAAAACGCGGAAGCCGCTCTTGCACAGGCAAAACGCAACGCGGTGGAGCTCGCCGTAGGCGTGCTGATCGGCGGCGAAACCCTCGTCGCGGACTACGCGCTGCTCTCGGACCAGATCGTTGCGCACAGTTCGGGATATTTGCGCAAATGGGATAAAATCGACCAGGAGACGCTTCCCGATGGAAAGGTGCGGGTGACCATCCGTGCGGACGTGGCGCCGATTGTCTCCGAGTTGGTGAAAGACCGGCAGGCGTTGGACCTGCTCCTGTCCTGGCTGAACAAACCCCGTGTGGAGATCCAAGTGCGGGAAGATCTGCTCGGCGACACGACGTCCAACGTGGCTTCGAAAGTGCTGGGCGAGGCCTTCCACGACGCCGGGTTTGACGTCGTCGATCCGCTGGCGGAGGATACGCTGATCGGTCCTAAACCTGCGCCGGAGGATTCCATTTCGGCGGAATTGCTGCTTACCGGTCAAGCGACTGCTCACGTTGGGCCGACTCCGGCGGTGATGCGGCGCGCGGGAATGGTCAGCGTGCAGGCGTCGCTCACCGCATCGCTGGTGCAGGCGGATACGCGGGAGGTCCTGGCCACGCGGCTGCATCGCGTCGCCTCGCCTCACATTGACAGCACACAGGCGGGGAGGGACGCGCTCGTCGAAGCCGCACGCAATGTGGCGGACAGCCTGATCTCGGATGTGATTACCGTTTGGGCGTTGCAGCGTGCGAATTCCCTGCCGCTCGTGATTGTACTCCGGGGGGTCACACCCGAGCTGAAACCCGCCACTGAAGACCTCGTCCGTGCTACGCCGGGTGTGCGGCGGGTTTTCGAACGCAGCTACGCGAATGGCACTCTCGAACTGGTCGCCGAAGTGGTCGGTACCTCTTCTCGAATAGCCGAAAACGCGCAAACGTGGAGCGTGGACGGGCGCCCGTTGCGGATCACCTCTTTGAGCTGGGGGAAGGTTGTTTTCGAGCTGGCTCCGTGATTTGCACTCCGCAGGAGTTGGCCTGGACGCTCGCCTCGGCGTCACCGAGACGGCTGAGCTTGCTTCGCCAGGTGGGGATTGAACCTCGTGTTCTGCCCGCTCGCATCGAGGAGGCAAATGGCGGGGAGGATCCCGAGCTGGCGGCGCTGGAGAACGCCCGGAGGAAAAGCCTTGCGGTCCGTGGCCAGGTGACGGGCGGCATTCTCCTCGCCGCCGACACCGTTGTCGTCGTCGACGGAAAAGCGTTGGGAAAGCCGGCGAACGCGGCGGACGCGGAGCGGATGCTCGGCAGGCTTTCGGGGCGATCGCATGATGTCGTGACGGCGTTCTCTCTGCTCTGGGTCGAACGGGGCCGTTGGGTGGAAGAATGCGAGCGGACGCAGGTGCGAATGCGTACCTTACCCACCGGCGAAATCGACCGCTATCTGGCCACCGGCGAACCCTTCGACAAGGCCGGAGCCTATGGAATTCAGGGGCGGGCCGCGGCTTTCGTGGAACGGGTGGACGGATGTTATTTTAACGTTGTCGGTTTGCCACTGGCGCGCGTTCTTGGCCACGTGTCGAGGTGGATCGTCGAAGGAGAAGAGGATAAGCGGGGTGGGTAAATGAGTGAGCTGACGTTCCAGGATCCCAAGAAAAAATTTTGCGAAATGCTTGTCGAGGCGCGCACGTCAAAGAACCTCGACATCAGCCGCGTGGCGGAAAAAAGCAAAATCGCGCAGCACTACCTGGAGAAGATCGAGGCCGGGGAATGGGATTTCCTGCCCCACGCGTACGTCCGGGCGTTCCTGCGTACGTATGTGCAAATCCTGGGATTGAACGTTGAGGAGATTCTTGCACAATTCGATGATATCGTCGATGAGCCTCCGGTGCCGATTCCCGGCAGGACGGGGGAGGATGAGCGTGAACGGGAGCGTGGCAGGGAAGGGAAGGGGAAGCGGCGGAGACCGGGAGAGGACGAAGATGATGCAAGTCGCAAACCGCTGACCTTTACGCTGGCCGGAGAGGGGAGCACCGCGGAACCGCACCGATAATGGTTCGGGCGGGAATCCCATTTTCTGGGTCGGCGGATTGGTCATCGCCGCCGCCATCGTTGGAGCGCTCCTGTTCTGGCCCCGTGGAAAAACGACGACCAATGTCGAGGAGATCCCCTTCAATGATGTCGTCGAGGAACACGAGCACATGGTGGCCGACAAGCCCCAACAGCCCGCGCCCGAAGAAGTTTCCAAGGCCCAGGAGGAGATCGCGAAACAGGGTGAACAGCTCGAACAGGAACTTCAGAACGAGCTGACCCTCGTCACCCAGGCTGTCCAGAGATGCTACATCCGGGTGACCGCGGATCGGGACAGCATTCCGCTGGATGATGTGGTGCTCGACGCGGGGATGTCCCGAACCTATTTTGCGGATTCGGTGTTCACCATCGTCGTCGGCAACGCCGGGGGGATGAAACTGATTCTCGACGGGAATGACCTGGGCCCACTCGGCGAGGAAGGCCGGGTCGTAACCGCGTACATCGGTCCGAACGGACTTCGCAGACTCAGGCTCGGGGCGCGTTCGCAGCCCAAAGAGGAGAAAACACCGGTCGAGAAACCTGCTGAACCGGCCATCGATGAATCGATCCTGGCGCCCGGCACGTCGCGAACATCCGTGAAGCCCCCGTCAAAACCGGATACCACGCGGCAGCAGTAAAACGCGAATGCACGCTTGGAAAAACCCCCGGAGAGGCTGCACTATTCCGGGGATTTTTCAGATACGTAACGATCGTCAGCTTCCTGCACCGACTTTACGCAGCTTGATCGAGCAACCCACCGAACGCGTCTCCGGCTTGGCGATCTGTTCGCCGTTCGCCACCGCGTTCAAGGCGTCGCGAAGGTAATGCTCCGATACATCCTTGGCGCTTCGTGCGTTGTCGTCCACCGCGCCGTGATAGACAAGGTGGTCCGAGGCGTCGAAGAGATAGATCTCGGGCGTCCGCGTCGCGCCGAACACCCTCGCGACTTCACTGGTTGCATCCATGACGTAGGGGTAGTTCATCTTCTGCGCGTTCGCGCGAATCACCATCCCCTCGAAATCGTCTTCCGGATAGGCGGCGGGATCGTTCGGATTGATCGCGATCACCCCGAATCCATCCTTGAGCGCCTGATTGGCCAGGCTGACCGTCCGGTCCTGCCACGCCTTGACGTAAGGGCAATGGTTGCATGTGAAAATGACGAGCGTTCCCTTTTCACCCTTGACCGAAGCGATCGAGACCATTGACCCGTTCACGCTTTTCATCTCCCGGTTCGCCATGGGGATGGTTTCGCCGATAGTCAGACCGGGTTGAGCCGCGGAGCTCTTGGCGGGACTATCCGCCGCCTTGGGTTGACTCCTTGTATCGGATCGGGTGCAACCTGCTGCCGCCAGCAATGCCGCCAGCGCGAAGGGGATCAAGGTTTTGCGGTCCATGCACACCTCCTCAGAATAGCCGTGTCGGAAAAAGCGTGACCGTCACTCGTTCTGCAAGTGGGCAAGTACAACCTCCTTCAACTCCTCGAAGGAGCGGGCCTGGCTCCACCAGTCGAGCAGAGTGCCTGTCGAATCGTAGAGAAACGAAGCCGGGAGCACGCCCGACCAGTTCGGGTGGATACCACGGATGAACGGATCGTCCTTCCCTTGTCTGATGTAGGAGGGGAGCGAGCCGCCTTTTGCCAGCAGGGTGTCCAGCGCCGCTTCAGTGTTCTGTTCGAAATCCATTGAGACGAAGATGAGGCGGAATCCACGATCTGCGAAGGTGCGCTGGAGCCGTGTCAGGTCGGGCATTTCTTCACGGCAGGGTACGCACCAGGTCGACCAGAAATTGACGAGGATCAGGCGTGCATCCGTACTCGTAATCACGGAGCGCAACTGTTCCGCGTTCACCGGGGTCAATGTGTCGGAAGTCCCCGATAATCCCGGCTGAGGCAATAAAAACAGGCCGAGGAACATGATCCCGGCTAAAAAAACGTGAGCCGCGTGTTCTCCGCCCGGGGCCTTCTTGGGGGATGTTTTGGATGCGATGCTCGTCGGCGTTCCTCCGCTTCACGTGCGCGAAAATCCAAAGCTAACGGATCGGCAAAAGATAGGAACGCCCGCTTCGCCTTTCCTCCCGGGGCCGGATTCCGGCGGGGGATTCGGAGGCACAGGCGCCGGCGCCAGATCGCTACGGGCGATTCCGGAGTTCGCTATATTCGCGGACGGGTGTTCCGTCATGGGAGCGACGATGCAAAAGGGAACGCGCACCGCCTACTTCGCCGTGATCTTCGCCGTGTTCGCTTACGCCTGGGCGGCGATCTTGATCCGCTGGGCCAGCGAGGCGAGTCCGATGGTCATTGCGTTCTACCGCATGTTGATTGGAACCGTTGTCTGGGCGCCGTTCTATTTCTACCGGTCCAGGAATTCACCACCTGTCCGGATCACGCCGAGACAGTGGCGCTTCATGCTGCTTGCGGGTCTCGCCCTCTGCTTTCATTTCGCCACCTGGATCACCTCTCTCTCGTACACCACCGTGGCTTCGTCGGTGTTTCTGATCATGACACAGCCGATCATGGTCGCTGTCGCGGCGCACTTCATTCTCCACGAACGCCTCAACCGCATGAGTCTCGTGGCGATGGGATTGACGGTCGTCGGTTCCTTCCTGATCTTCGGCGGTGATTTCGCGGTATCCCGCAGGGCGCTGTTCGGCGATTTCCTCGCTCTGCTGGGCGCGGTCGGGGCGGGCATCTACCTGTTCGTCGCCCGCATCGCCCGGCCCGACCGGGAAAACGGCGAAGCGGGGGTGCCGCTCGCCCAGTATCTGCCGGTGGTATACGCCACGGCGACCGTCGGCCTGGGTCTGCTCGCCCTGGTGCGTGGAGACAGTTTCGGCCCCTTTCAGCCGCAGACGTGGCGGGCGATCCTGGCTCTCGGCCTTGTGCCCCAGGTGATCGGGCACAGTCTGCTCAACTGGGCGCTGGGCTATCTTCCGGCCCTGCAGGTGAATATCACGCTTGTCGGTGAACCGGTGGGTGCGTCCCTCCTGGCGCTGCTGCTGCTGGGGGAGTCGCCCTCCGCCGGTCTGCTGGCCGGGTCGCCGCTGCTGATCCTGGCCGTCGTCCTGATCTTCATCAAGCCCCCGAAAACCGTCGAAGCGGCCTCCCAGGACATGCCTTGAGGGATTTTTGTTCTGTAAAGGTTTCAGCGTTGGCGGTGATCGGACGGCGCGGTTATTCTCTCGGCAGGATCAGGTCAACACGGTAGGCCAAATGGTCGCTGTTGGGCGTTTTGAACCGCGCGGCGTTGACAGCACCCGCGAACCCGTGGTAGAGCACCTCGTCGATCCGCATTACCGGAAACTGCCTCGGCCAGGTACCCCCGAGACCGATCCCGGCGACCCGCCAGCTGTCCGTGAGGTTGGTTCTCAACGGTTTCAGGGCACGGTTGGTCGGCGTGGCATTCATATCGCCCGCGACGATCACCGGGTGGTACGTTCCCTGAACCGCATCCTCGAGCACCCGTGCCTGCTGAAGGCGAAGTTTCCAGGATTCTATCACGCCCCAGAGCTGCTGGTTTCTCTTGGTCGATTCCAGCTGCACGGAGATGATCCGAACACGCTGTCCGTGCACATCGATCTGCGCGGCGATGAACTGCCGTTTCATCTCCTTCCAGGACGAGGTAACCAGGGTATCAGTCCGCAGGAATGGGTACCGGGAGAAAATCGCCGTTCCCATCCCGGCGTCCTCGCGAAGCATCGCGAACCGGCCCTCATACCCGAGCTGCTCAGCGCGTTTGAACAGCGTGTCCAGGTGGGCGACATACACTTCCTGGAGGCAGAACACGTCGGCGTTCTCAGCGGCGATGCGGTCGACAAGCCCGTTCAGCGAGGCGGTCGCGGTGTTCTGGGTGACAACGCGCAACTTTTGGGCATCCGCAGGCGGTTTGTTGAAATGGGCGATTGGCAGGTACCAAAAGGCTTCAATGATGACGATCAGCACCGGGATAATCGCCATTGTCGAGGCGCGTGTCCGCCCCCGCTTGCGGTCGATGACCGAAACGATGATCAAGGCGATCGCCAGCCCAAAGCGGATCAATTGATTGCCACTCAGCCACTCGACGTTGAGCAGGAAATCGGGGGGAAGGTACCGCAGAATGATCGGGAAGATCAGCATCAGGGTGATGACGTCGAAAATGAAGGCTTCATCCCGCCCGATGCGCCGTGACCGCCTACGGAAAGAGCGCTGCATCGTCTGATCCTTCGGCTGTTAAGTGGGCTGCTCCGGTCAACGTGCTAACCTACGCTCCAGGCGGGCGGGTTGCAATGATGATCGGGGGAAAAGGCGACCGGCGTTTGTTCGATCTTGTCAATGAACGAAGGAAGAACGGGTCGGAGGCGGCGAGGAGGCTCATCAAGCGGGGGTTGGAAAACAATGAATTCTGCCTTAGCTTACTGCCCGCGCAGGCTTCCATAATTCGCCTGTGGCATCAACATTCATTCTTTTTGAGGTAGTATTATGCAGGGCAAAGTGAAGTGGTTCAACGAAGCCAAGGGCTTCGGGTTCATCGAGGTGGAAGACGATCGCGACGTGTTCGTGCACTACAGCTCAATCATGGGCGACGGTTTCCGCAAACTCGTGGAAGGCGAAGAAGTCGAGTTTGAAATCGAGGATGGCCCAAAGGGTCCCTCGGCGAAGTCGGTGAAGCGCCTGAACCCGCCGACTTCTTCGTGGTAATCCACGAGAGAAGTCCCGAAGCCGCGGCGATTTCCGTCGCGGTTTTTTTATGCCCTGTTTCGCACGCTGTTCAGGCCCGTGGATCAGGATCCCGTGCCTGATGTCGCTTCCCGCCACGCAGCGGTTATCGCCATCCACTTCTTCGCGCTCTCGGCGGTGTAGCTCCAGGTCCCGCCCGGCATCACGAAATCAAGATCGGTGGAGTGGCTTTTCCGCGCCCACTCCAAAATCTCATCCCGTATCCCCTGCATCTTCAATTCGCTGGCGCCGGTGAGCACCGTATGAATCCCCTTGATCCGTGACCCGCTGATTTGAAAGCAGGCGACAAAGTCCACCGAATCGACCCCGGCGAGTGCCATCCAGTCGTTCGTTTCCGCTACGAGGCAGCGGACAAGATCCCCATCGCCGGAGCAATCATGAACGATGTACATCGAATTAAGTGCCGCATCCCACTGGAAAAGGGGTTTTAACGCGTCCACGCCACTCCGCTCCCAGACCCCTTCCAGCGTGAACACTGCGTCCTGCGTAAGCAGCGCCAGCTGCCCGTCGGCATCTCCGGCGTTGTGAGCCTGGATATAGGTGTCCACAGTGGCAACGGGGGAACGGCTGCACGCCAGCAAAAGCAGTGGGACCGCTGCGAAGGCGGTAAGTTTTTTCATCGCGCACCTCCCAATTCTGCAGTCCTTGGGGGGCGTCTCAACAGAGTGAATTGAGGACGAGGTCGTTACGGTTCACAATGCTCGTCGATCCAGACCATCTGCTCCTCGGGAAGACCTTGCATTGAAAAATCACCGCTGATTTCGATGATAACCAACAGCTCGGTGTCATCCACGACGTCGGCAAGACGTTCGTCGAGCTCATCCATGTCCATCTCCGTGGCGATGAACCAGGCCGTGTCCGATATGCGGATGGACTCGTACTCCTGTTCAAAATGCCTCGCCAGGATCTCCGCGTATTCCGGAGCATGGTGGACCATGTAGACGGTCATGGCGTTTCCTGATTTCAACGCTTCAAGCGCATGGACGGCGTAGCTTCGCTGCCGGGGCGCACGAACAACCGACGCGATACGGGGAAGGAGTACCTGAACGAACGCCGCCGCACCGCAACCCGGCTGCTCATTCTAAAAATACCTTAGTAGAAACTCATTCGCATGGGAAATCCTCCTTCCCTCTCATCGCGCCCTACTCCTGAGGGAAGGCAGGATGTGTCGACGTGGTTTTCCGAGGCGACAGAGAGATTGCACTTGGGATTCCGTTCGTGACGAAGATGCGTCGCTCAACAGGAGGCGAGATCAACTCGCCGAGGGGTGAACCTCAGATACGGCAGTAGAATCGCCTTGGGCGGGGGATTGAGTGGCCGCCGCGCCACAATGTGTTCTCGTAACACACAGGGCCGACGTGCGAAGATTGGCGCAATAGGATGTGATGAAGTCGTTTCTAGCCTGCTCGGAAACTCCCTCGATCCCGCGCAGAAAATCACACCTATCGATGAAAACGCAAGGTTTGTCCATCTCTACCCGCCGAATCCAAAATAATTATCTCTATAATTCTTACTCCTAATATAAGAATTGAATGAGGAGAGTCAAGCGAAAGGTCTCGAGCGGGAGAGGATATTTCAATGTTTATGCGGGTTTTGTGATATTAAGCTAGTGTTGTGTAAATACATTAAATAGACATTTAATATAAGTTGGGTTGGTGATTAAATAACAAAATAATGTGTAAGGTGTTACTTTTTGCTCTCAGTCTTGAATTCAATGATGCTCCCTCTTAAGCATCCTGTGATCCTGCGATTTCTCGGAGTTTCAGAAATAGTAGCGCGCTCCGATCGAGGCGCCGACTCCGATCCCCACCGACGGCTTGAGTTGCACCATCGGCGCAAGCTCGAAGAACAGGTCGAGCGGAGCCTGTTGCACGATGTACTCGAGCCCGAGCACGGCGCGTGCGCCGAAAATGTCGTCACCTCCGCCGCCCGACGAAAGGTAAGCCCCAATCCCGTAATACACGGGAAATTCCTCGGTGGACTCGATGCGGTTGAAATTGTGGAACAGCACGTCGCCGTGGAGACGGAAGATCGTTCCCTCGTTTTTTTTCTTTCCCTCGCTGTCGGTTGTGGTGACGCCTACCGTTGCGCCCAGCCCCGCGTCGAGAGCCATCGTGCTGTTGATCCAGTATTTGACGATGATTCCGTCCGGGTTGCCGATCATCACCCCAACACCGAGCCCGTCATCCTGGGCAAATGTTGTCGACGCAAGCAGGAAAAAGAAGCCCGCGAAAAGAGCCAATCTTTTCATGATTCCTCCTCAAGTGGCGTGTGTGACCGGTAAGGTAGGGATTCGGATGCCGTCACGCCTTCCAGGTGCATCGCGTGACAAAGACGTGGGAGGCACACGTGGATTCGACCGGAACGGCGCAGAGTGTCGTCAGGAGTGTCAGCCGGGTTTACAGCTACCGAACTACGCCCCGGTGCGTAAACCTTCGTTCTGGTGAGTGGCGGCAAAATGAAACGCCGATATGCAAAATCGACTTGGAAACAGTCCCAAGCCGATGTTCCTTGTACGCCTGCAGGGATTCGAACCCCGAACCTTCTGATCCGTAGTCAGATGCTCTATCCAGTTGAGCTACAGGCGCGATTTGCAGGGCCTAAACTAGACGAATCCCCTCCTGAAAGCAAGGGGAAGATGAACGGGTTGGTCTCTCGCGTTCATGTCCTGTCGATGCCTACCTTTTCGGTGGATTCAACCCGGTTTTTCAGGACCCCGAACTCGGGAGTAAACACCGATGAGCGAACGCGGCAGCGCCGCTCTGCGCGCCCTTCCCAAAGTGGACTATGTGCTCGGTTTGCCGGCGCTGAAATCGTGGCGTGGTTCGATAGCAGCCCGTCAGGCGGTTCGCGAGGAGTTGCAGGAAGCGCGCACCCGGATTCAATCTCGAGGCGGCAAGGCGCCCACGGCGAGAGCTGTTGCTCTGGGCGCCCTGGAGCGCCTGGAATCCGTTTTTGCATCCCGGCTGATTCGTGTCATCAACGGGACGGGGATTGTCATCCACACCAACCTCGGGCGGGCGCCACTCGGCGAACGGCAGCTCGAGGCGCTGGTGCACACCGCATCCGGCTATTCGACGCTCGAATTCGACCTCGTGCAGGGGAAACGCGGTTCTCGCCACCAGCTGGTGACCCACCTGTTGACCGCGCTGACGGGTGCGGAGGATGCGCTGGTGGTCAATAACAACGCCGCAGCCATACTACTTGCGCTCTCCACGCTTGCGGGGAAGGGGGAGGTGATCGTTTCGCGGGGGCAGTTGGTGGAAATCGGCGGATCGTTCCGGATTCCTGACATCTGCCGTGCATCGGGCGCGAAGATGGTCGAAGTGGGCACGACCAACCGCACCCGGAGCAAGGATTTCAAGTCGGCTATCGGCCCGAAAAGCCGTGTGCTGCTGCGTGTTCACCCCTCGAACTTTCGAATGGAGGGTTTTACTGAGGAGGTGTCGCTGAAGCAGATGCGCGACCTCGCACAGGAGCACAATCTGGCGCTTGTGGATGATCTCGGGAGCGGCGCGTTGTTCGACAGCTCCCGGATCAGTGGTTTGCCGCGGGAACCGCTCGTCTCGGAGTCGGTGGCGGCGGGAGCGGACGTGGTTACGTTCAGCGGCGACAAACTGTTGGGAGGGCCTCAGGCGGGAGTTGCGGTCGGCCGCAGGGACGCCATCGCGCGAATGCGAAAACACCCATTGATGCGCGCGTTGCGTCCGGGCAAGATGACGTTTGCGGTGCTTGATGCGACGCTGCGGAGTTACCTGGCGCCGGACAGGATCGCCGATGAACTCCCCGTCTGGAGGATGCTCACCGCGAGTGCCGCCGAACTGAACAAGTGGGGGCGTCCGCTGTTGAACGCGGTCAAAGAATCCGCCAAACAGGCCGGACTTAACATATCCATTAAGGACTCTCAGGCGGTTACCGGCGGCGGGAGCCTTCCGCAGGTCACGTTGCCCAGCCGTGCGCTCGCCTTCACCGGAGAAGGGGGTGCTCTGACCGCGCTGCAAACCCGTCTCCGTAGTGCGGACCCGCCGGTGATTGGGTATCTTCGAGAAGGGATCCTGCGTCTGGATTTGAGGACGATGTTTCTCGAAGAGAGCGACGCCGTGGAGGAAGCGATCCGATGGGCGTTGGAAAGGACAGGCGAATGAAGGTCAGAGCGATCTGGACGGTTCTTGCATTTTCTTTGGCGCTGACGGCGGTTCCCTCTGCCTATGCCGGAGATACGATCCAGTTGATCGATATAGATGGTGCGATTCAGCCGGTCTCGATGATGACCATCCTTCATGCGATCGAGCGCGCCGAGCAGGCGAACGCCGAGGTGCTGATTATACGTCTCGATACCCCGGGCGGCTTGATGGAATCCACCTGGGAAATTACCCAGGGGATTCTCAATTCACACGTGCCGGTGATTGTCTATGTGGCGCCGGAAGGAGCGCGCGCGGGGAGCGCGGGGGTGTACATCACCATGGCCGCTCATATCGCAGCGATGGCTCCCAGCACGAACATCGGTGCGGCGACTCCCATCGGCATGGGCGGCGGAGCGGAGCGCGACACTTCCGAGGCGGGCAAAACCGACCAGCAGGTGCTCCGTCGTAAGATCACGAACGACGCCGTGGCGAAAGTGCGAGCGATGGCGGAGCGCCGCGGACGAAACGCCGATTGGGCGGAGAGC
>Ga0315554_1001984_pt1 | contig 12010 bp, 10 predicted proteins | sample SalMarSW160370MG_FD_202114 | JGI IMG/M metagenome (GOLD analysis project Ga0315554, IMG submission 202114) | Salt marsh sediment microbial communities from the Plum Island Ecosystem LTER, Massachusetts, United States - Salt Marsh Sediment SW1603-70 ... | reverse complement strand
CCTTGGCGATCAGTTCGCCTGCCAGCAGGTACCGGGCTACCGGAGAAGAGAGACTTGAAAGCCAGTGTATCCGGTTAGTATCTTCCATCGAACGTGTAAAATATACTTGCAGTTGTTTTTGATCCCGTTCATCCTTCAGTGATTCCAAACGAAGTGCACACGCTTCGTCATAACCGGCATTTAAATGAATGTTTGCGAGCAATGTATACTCCTGCTTTGCTTCATATATTGAGTCCACCGCCCAGTATGCGTCACCAAGCCGCAGATGAAGCGGAAGAAGAGAAGAACCGAGTATTGTATCACACAATTGTGCGGTGCTGAATTTTATTACATCTTCGAATCTCTGCATCTCGAACAGTGCTGCACTTTTCTGAAAAACCGCTTGAGATGTTGTACTTAGTGATAATGACTTTTCTGCTGAGGCAAGAGCTTTTTCAAAGTCATTCCGGGCAAGGAGTTTTTTAGTCTCTGAGTTTATATTGGCAATAACGCGTGCGCATTCTTTTCCGAAAATAGACGAACGCCTGAAGAAATAACGTGCTTTAACACTATCTGTCGTCGTAAGCTGTTGAGAACGAATCATTTGTTCCCAGTCTGTGGTTAATGAAGAAAAATCACGCTGATATGTCTGAATAAAATCACCCGTTGTATATAATTGCTTAAATTTTTCTATGCCAAACGAATCTATAAGAAATTTACAGAAAGAACCGGCAAGCGTATAACTCACTCCGGCATATGCTTTTACAAATCCAGAAATTGAAAATATCGAATTCATATCCGGTTCGATTCCGGCAGCAAAAACAAGTGCAGCCGAACGATGCAGCGGTTCATCATACAATACATCGTTTCCGACAGCAACAGCGATGCCTTCCACAAGTCCCGAGTTATGTGAGATCTTGAGAGGCGACCAGCCAAACTCTCCTGCGAGCACATGCACCAATTCATGCTTCAATACCGCATCTAAACTCGCAAGATTGATATGGACCTGCCGCAGCCAAGGTTTGGATATATTGGTAGATCCTGCTCCGATAAATTTTCCTTTATCTTCAGGCGATGAATAGAGAAAAGAGATTATGTGCTCCCGTGTCCCGACATTCAGAGTCTGCGAAATCTGATCGTAATAAAACTCGTGCAAACATCCGATCTGTTCGATTTTTTCGCGTTTTACAGAACCGGCGGGATAAATAATCTCAAAATGTTCGGTTTTATAATTCCCTACAAGCTTTTGCTGGATATATTGTTTTGATGAAGAAAAACCAAGGCGTTCGTTAAAGAACAACATCATAAGAACAATAGGAATCAGTAAGGCAAGTATTACGGTTTCGATAAAAGGAAATGATTGTTGAAAAGCATTTTTACTTTCTTTCCTGCAAAACCGTTTATGCCGGATGCATACTGCAATGGTAACAAGACATCCGGACACAGCTAATGTCGCTAATCGATAATTCAATAATCGTTGAGTTACCTGCAGTGTCTCGTCATAAGTAAACCCCGGGAAAAAGCCGAGGACAGGATTAAAGGCAAATATCTGCGGACGGAAGAATGTTATTATCGGAATATGCATTAGAACAAGAAAATAAATAGCCGTATATATTGTTTTTCGCCATTTTTCAAATAATACACCAACCATCATTGCCAGGGCAACAGAGAAGATCGCGCCTGGAATAACGATAAGAGCATAAAGCACTATTCCATTTCCGATGGAACAATTCTTTACGAAGAATACATTTACCAGTGATATTAGAAACGGAATAACAAGAAGAACAAACTGGATTAATAGAACCTGACCGATGAACCGCCAGACGTCAGCTTTGCAATTGCAGCAGGCATTTTTCCAGTATGAAAGCGTTAGAAGCCCGCAAATAAATCCGGCAAGAAGTACGGTAATTACGGAGAATTCAAAACCGAGATAATTAAACAAAGGAATGCGTGTACAAACAATGGAGAAAAAAATAAGAACCAAAATAGAAATTTTGAACGCACGTGTCTGCATAGTCTGGATTACCTTCCGAAGGTTATCTTCGCCCAAGCAAAGCGACCTTCGCAAGGTATTTTTCGCTTAAACCAAGCAACCTTGCGAAGGTAATAAAGTAATTTAAAATTCTTCTCCTTTTTCACGGCGGATATCCGCGCCGAGTGCCTGAAGTTTTTTTTCAACAGATTCGTACCCGCGGTCGATATGATACACACGCAGTACTTCCGTTGTTCCTTCGGCAACAAGGCCGGCGAGAATAAGCGATGCACTTGCACGCAGATCGGTAGACATCACTTTTGCTCCCGTCAATTTCTTCACTCCTATGACGGTAGCAATATTTTTTTTTATTGTAATATTTGCACCGAGGCGAATCAATTCCGGTACGTGTGTAAAGCGGTCGAAGTAAACCGTATCAGTTATGATGCTTGTTCCCTGTGCCAGCGACATCAGGGCGATCCATTGCGCCTGCATGTCGGTCGGGAATCCCGGGTAGATTGCCGTTGTCGCATTTACAGCACGAATTTTCTCAGGCGGTGTGAGCTCTAACCAATCCGGTCCCGTCGTCATCTTTGCACCGACATCTTCCAGCTTCACGATAAGTGCGCCCATATGATCAGGATTACATTTCTCCAACCGTATCTTTCCACCTTTTTTCCCCGCTATTGCACCGGCAATAAGAAACGTGCCTGCTTCTATTCGATCGGAGATTGTCGTAATATCCGCCGAATGCAATTCATCCACGCCTTCAATTTCCAGACGGCCTGTACCGATTCCGTGAATTTTCGCACCCATCTTCACAAGGAATTCCGATAATTGAACAATCTCGGGTTCCTGTGCCGCATTTTCGATAAGAGTAGTTCCCTTTGCCAGTACGGCTGCCATCATGACATTGCCTGTCGCTCCGACACTCGAGATATCGAAAAGAATCCGCGTACCGCTGAGGCGTTTTGCTTTTGCGACAATATAACCGGCATTAATTTCAATCTCCGCTCCTAATTTTCGGATGCCTTCGATATGCAAGTTCACCGGGCGCGGTCCCCACGCGCAGCCGCCGGGAAGCGAAACCTTTGCCCTGCCGAATCTTGCCGTTAATGGACCTAATACATAAATCGAGGCACGCATTTTTTTCACATGTTCATACGGCGCTTTATAACTGTTGATCGCTTTTGTATCTATTGTTAATGTTTGATTTGCCGACGATATACTCACTCCCATTGTTTCGAGCAACTGCGTCATTGTAAGTATATCGCGTAATTCCGGAGTATTATGAAGATGATGTGTCCCGCTCGCCAGAATCGTCGCCGGCATTAATGCCAAGCTTGCATTTTTTGCCCCTCCGATTGCGACCGTACCGTTCAGGGATTTTCCGCCGTTGATAATGAACTTATCCACCGCTTGCTCCTTTGTTTATATTTCGGTAGAATTATATAAAATTGCCGGAGGCAATATAGTACATTATAAGAATAAAGGCAAAAGCTTAACAAATATTGAGGTAACAATGGACCAAAAAAACATATCTGACACACTTACTGTCATTCATAACCGCAAAAGTGTACGCAATTACACAAGCGAACCTGTAACTGAAGACCAAATAGAAATTCTTTTGAAAGCTGCAATGGCAGCTCCAAGCGCAGTAAATTGTCAACCATGGGCATTCGTTATTGTTACCGATCGAAAGACCCTCGACAAACTCGGTGATATTTTGCCGTCTGCTAAGATGATATATAAAGCCGGTGCAGCAATTATTGTCTGCGGTATGCCGGAAAAAGCACATAAAAAAATGGCCGATTACGCAGTTATTGATTCGACATTGGCGAGCGAAAACATACTTCTTGCAGCGGAAGCCATCGGCCTGGGAGCTATCTGGACTGCCGTTTATCCGTATCCCGACAGAATGGAACCTGTAAGATCGATTTTAAATATCCCGCCTGATGTTATACCTCTCAATGTCATCCCGATTGGTCATCCGACGGGAGAAGATAAGCCAAAGAAAAAATTCAATCCAAAAGTAATTCACTCCGAGACTTGGAAGAATTCTGTGTTGTCCTTGTCTTTCTTACGAAAATTGGTTAAATAGTTTCTGAACTTAAACTTTCGGTTTTTAGGTAAGAACAAAGAATAGACAGGACAAATCACTCACACAAACTCAGAAGAATAAACATGCCAGTTCAAATAGTTGTAGGCGCCCAGTGGGGCGATGAAGGAAAAGGAAAAATTGTCGATCATTTAAGCGAAAAAGTAGATATCGTTGCCCGTTATCAAGGCGGAGCCAATGCGGGTCATACGGTCGTATTACCGGGTAGAAAAGGGAAAGAAGAGAAAGAGTATGTACTGCATCTCATTCCGTCCGGAATTTTTCACCCGCATGTAAAATGCGTCATTGGAAACGGCGTTGTTCTGGATCCGGTGGCATTAATGACGGAAATCGAGCAGCTGAAAGACGCCGGTATTAAAATCGGCGGCAGACTCCTGCTCAGCCATAATGCCCATTTGATTATGCCGTATCATAAAATGCTCGATGCTGCACGCGAACGAGGCGCAGTAAAAATCGGCACCACAGGACGCGGAATCGGCCCGGCATACAACGATAAATATACACGCACAGGCATCCGCGTTGTTGATTTATTGAACCGCGATATTTTATGTAAAAAATTAAAACGTAATATTGAATCAAGCAACGAACTACTAAGTAAGTTGTATCAAACAGAAGCGCTTGATGTAGATGCAATTATAAATGAATATCAGGAATTCGACCGGAAGTTCGATGAGTATATTACCGATACTTCCGAATACCTTAACAATGCGCTGAAAAAAAACAAACGCATCCTTGCCGAAGGCGCTCAAGGCGCGCTGCTGGATATCGACCACGGCACATATCCGTTTGTCACATCCTCAAATCCGACAAGCGGCGGTGCATGCACAGGCCTTGGCATTCCTCCGACCTCTATCAATTCTGTTGTCGGAATTGTTAAAGCTTACAGCACGCGAGTCGGCAACGGGCCGTTCCCGACAGAATTGAACAATGAAATCGGAGACAGGCTGAGAAAAATCGGCGGCGAATACGGCGCTACAACAGGAAGGCCCCGCCGATGCGGCTGGCTGGATACAGAGAGTCTCAGGTATTCCGTTCGCGTCAACGGTATACAACGGGTTGCTGTTACAAAACTTGATGTACTGGACGAGTTCAAAGAAATCAAGGTTTGCACCGGATACAAAGTCAACGGTAAGACGCTGAATCATTACCCTACCGACTCGCAAACACTCGATGTCGTAGAGCCGATATTCAAGACCTTTAAAGGCTGGCAGGCAAAGACTTCGGATGTCCGTAGTTATAAAAAATTGCCTAAGGAAGCCAGACAGTACATCGAAGCTACGGGTAAAATGATCGGCGCAGACATCTGGATGGTATCGGTCGGTGCACGCCGTGATCAAACTTTAATGGTGCGATAACCATATTAATTCGATATGAAAACAGCATCGATTATCAAATCTGCCACAACCGGTTCTATCCCCCGGTCCGGCAAATTGAAGATTTTTCTGCTTGCCCTCGCTTTTGTGATCATTGCTGCCACATTGTGGTACACCCACTATCTTGTAAATACGCTCAGCAAAAAAGAAAAAGAAGTGGCCGATCTTTATGCCAAGTCATTGGAATATGTTGCCAACGGAAAAGCGAACGACGGCGACTATAATTTCCTTTTTACCGAGATCATTAACGCCATAGACTTTCCGATTGTAATGACAGACCGAAATAACGAACCGCAATTTCCTTACAAGACCAGCACCAAAAATATCACTATTGATTCCACGCAATCGCAGAAAGAGCAATATCTATTCCTTAAAGAATTTATTGCTGAAATGGATTATTCCAGGCCGCCTATTAAAGTCACATATCAAGATACGATTGTTTTAAGCTATCTTCATTACGGCGAATCGGCACTGTTAGTCCAGCTTCGCCGGCTTCCCTACATTGAACTTGCAGTTGCAACTCTTTTCATTCTCATCGGTTATATCAGCTTCAGCTATGTAAAGCGAACCGAACAGACCAACATCTGGGTAGGAATGGCACGCGAGACCGCTCACCAGCTCGGGACGCCGATATCAAGCATGCTCGGCTGGGTGGAATTATTGAAAGATCAATCGGCAGGAGATTCAAAAGCGACGGAGACACTGCTCGACATGGAGAACGATCTCCATCGCCTCCAGAAAATTGCAGACCGTTTTTCGAAAATCGGTTCCAAACCGGATTTACACGAAGAAAATATTACCGAAGTTGTCGGTAAAGTATCAGAGTATTTCCAGCGGCGGATTCCCCAACTCGGCAAAAAAGTTCATCTTGTCGTCGAGTCGCCCGGGCCAGTGCATGCACGCATTAACCGGGAGCTATTCGAATGGGTCATTGAGAACCTGACAAAGAACGCACTCGATGCAATTGAGAACGGCAAGGGAACGATCACCTACTCTATTTCCCGCCACGGCAAATACAGCTATATCGATATCTCAGATACCGGAAAAGGCGTCGATATCAAACATCGCAATGACGTATTTCGTCCCGGCTTTTCGACAAAGAAGCGCGGCTGGGGTTTAGGATTAAGTTTGTCAAAACGTATCGTCGAGTCGCATCACGGCGGCAGGTTGTTTCTTAAAGAAAGTAAATCCGGCTTTAAAACCACATTTCGTATAAGGTTAAATTCATGAGGTTCCCTATGAAACGCTTTTATCTTTTTATTTCTATCGCAATATTTGCATATTCGCTGTCATGGGCTCAATTACCCATCGGAGATGAATTAATATTTTCTGTTATGGGTATTGAAGGCAAATCGCATGGAGAGCGTAATGAGTTTATAAAAAGCCAATTGAAAACACTAGGTGTCGGGTATGTCACTGCACCGTTCACTCATTACATTGTCGCTAATAAAAAAGATACAACGACAATCAAAGGCGAAAACATTATTATCCGAACCGGAGGCGGGGCAAAGCAGATCGTAATAGGAGCGCATTACGATGCATATCGTGATTCCCCTGGTGCCAATGAAAACGGCAGCGGTGTTGCTGTTTTACTCTCGCTTATTAAACAGCTGCAGGATGTGGAGTGGAATTATTCCATTGATTTTTGTTTCTTCGACCGGAAGGAACCAGAATGTCTCGGATCATATTATTACGTCAAACAATTTGTTGTCCCCAAGCGTCATTTAGCAATGATAAATCTTGATATTGAGGGTATGGGCGAGGAAGTTTTTGTAGGTCCGGTCGGAAATGATAACCGGACATTCCTCCGTTATGTCCACGAAGCAGCGCAAATAACAGGATTTCCATTCTTCGAAAGTGCGGATTACCCCGCCTCAGACCATATGTCGTTTTCAAAATTCGATTTGCAGAACATATCAATTTCTATAGTTCCGAAAGGCGATGGCGAACGGTTAAGCAAATATGTCAAAAACGGCTATAAAGCTGATTCTCTTAACGCACCTAAAGTTCTTAGCATAATACATACATTTGAAGACCGTTCAAAAAATGTCTCTCCGGCTTCGCTGAAAATGTCGTACGAATTCACAAAGACTCTGCTGATGCTATTAAATGAGTCAGGCAGGTAATACTTTTATGGGGACGTTCGATTGAACGTCCCCACTTTCAGATAACAGCCGTTATAATTTTCTAAAAGCCTAATTATATTCCGCTCTCCATCAATTCCGCTTTCACTTCATAATGCTGTGACCGTGCATCGAACCGGGAAAGCAATGCTCTTGCTTTCGGTGGAACGACCGCGGCTTCGTAATCCTCACCTGCAAATACACGCACTGCATCAAGAGATTCGAACCACATAATCGTTATAAATTCTGTTTCAGCATCAAGATTCCTTCGAAACAGTTGTATACCTTTATAGCCGGTAATCTGACGGTTTTTTATGCCTGTAAAGATATCACTCTTGAGAAGTGCTTCGTACTCATCTGCATTTGACGGTGAAGTGTATCCATGCCATATTCGACTGATCATAGTATAATCCCTTTTTATTTGCAGGGAGCACCTGATAAGGCGGCAAGAATATCACCTGCATTTCTTGTCTAAAATAATGAATATACTATTTGCCATGCACCCCATATACCTGTTACTATCAAAGAATGATTATTTGTGAGATTAAACGCCCAGCGTAAAGCAAACACTGCAATTCCTAAACTAATAACTAGAGAGAATATTCCAAGGAACAAAAAAGGATTTCACTCAAGATCCCTAAGCCAATTGGCAACCCGAGAAGAATTGAAATATCTGGTTTATTTTGCCCCTTCGTAACAATTAGTATTATAATTCCAAGAATAAGTGCATTCAAAATAATATTGAGTAGCATTTGCTTCCTCCGTAATAATAAGACATTTATATTTATTGTTTATTATTCTTGCCGGCTAATGACTGGCGCATCCGCCAAATATATGGCTGATAAATAAGCTACGCCAACTTGCCCGCCATGCTTTCGCGTTTTTTGCGTCCTCCGCTTTTTGGCGGAATCTTTTGGCGTGTAATTATTTTCAATATGCACAAAATAAAAAGAATTCATTCTGATAACCGAATTACTTCAATTTGTCATAATCGATGGTAGTATAAATCTATCGATTATTTCATTCACAGGACCATCAGAAGGCCAATAACCACCGGTTATAATAAATACTACATTATATTTTGGGAAAACTGCTACACACTGACAACCCATTCCTGGCCGAAAGAAATAATTAACAGACTTATTATTTATTTTTGTAGTTCTTTGAAACCATTGATAACCGTAACTTAGCTTTCCCCATTCTTCAGTAACAAATGGAACATCGATGTATTTTATCGAGCTTTTTTCGATCCAATTTTTAGAAATAATTTGTTTATTTTTCCATTTTCCATCGTTTAAAAATAAATAACCCAATTTAGCAAAATCTCTGGGACGTATTTCAAGCATTCCCCAAGCGTTAACAATATCGGTATCAATCAATTCCCATTTATAATTTTCAATTCCCAATTCTTCAAATAAATACTTAGCAGCAAACTTATCCATCCGCAATCCAGTGGCGTTTTTAATTATTTCACCCAGTAACACCAAATCTCCTGCACTATAATACCACTTTGTTCCAGGCACTGCAATACAAGGTTTTGACAGTATAAATTCTATTAAATCATCAGCAGGCAATGCAATTTTATGTTCCAAGTCTTCTTTAGAATTTAAAACTTTCGCCAGTAATTTTACCAAATCATTTGAAGGGCCTTTAGGTTCATCTAATTCATTCCACTTTAATCCTGAGGTACAAGTCAGAAGATGCTCTATGGTTATTTTCTGTTTCATACTATCACTTGACTCAATATATTTAGGGAAATATTTATATATTGGTTCATCAATTGATACAATAAATCCCTTCTCCATCGCTATCCCTATTAAGAGAGATGTAAATACTTTTGTAGCAGAATGAATATTATGAATTGAATCAATTCCATAATCAACAACTCCTGCATCAAATGTCGGTGATGAAGGCAACCAATATTTATATTTATTACCGCTATAATATTTTTCAAATATAAGTTTGTTATTTTTAACGATCAAAATACTATGTATTTTATTATATTCTTTATTCTCAATTTTATTAATCAACATAAAAAGTGAATCAACTTTAACGTTACTATCATATATATTTTCAACCTCCCAATCATTTTCAATCCTCATTGGAATTTCATATTTAAACTCTTGAGCATTTATTAAGTTAAGTGATCCAAATATCGTAATAATCAATAATACTATTCTTAAAATTCTCATATTCTCATCCCTTCTTTTCTGTTTATAAGCTTTGCCTTCAAATAATTAAATATTTATAAGAGTGCTGAATTCATCTTACCTGAAAGATATAACGAATTCTATATTAGGAAAATATTAAGGCGGGGTACTCCTACAATATGAGATCGGCGCTCCCGCGTACGGGATGAAAAAGCACAAAGGCTTAAGTCCTGACGTCCCAAGACAAAGATCTCTTACTCGGTATTTGGACCCGTAGCGATGATACCCCGCCGTATTTATACTCAAATAAAAATTGAAGATATTCTCGGATCAATAAACATATTCAAAGGAGAACATCTATGGATTTAACAAAACAACCATTGCTTGCCGGTAAATATATTATCGGCATAGATCCGGCAAAGAAAAAACATCAGGCCGTGCCGACTTGCGCTTACCGCTTATTCCTTCTATTCGTGCTTCTATAACCTTATCTGTATGACGATCTACTTTTATCACTAACCACTCAGAATCAATAGAAATAAATCCACGCTCATCTCCCAGCCAATAAACAAAATCCCAATCTTTTAAAGCGGCGTAGCCGAGGAATAAGTCAGGTAGAGTGCGTTGTTATAGGTTTTTTTCCTGATATTCTTCTATCTCTATTTATTATTACCTTCGAAATACGCCTTTCTTTCGCGTTGGAAATAGTCGTCGATTGCCTTTTTTACATCCTTATATTTAGAAGAATCTATTTCTGAACTTATATCCATTACGCTTGGATTCCATGCTTCTCTTGTCTGTTTATCAAAATTAGGCACAATAATGTAAGTGTGCCCTGCTTTAAATTGTGAGTTAATAGAGTTTGCACTCTTAGATGCATATATCTTTTCACCATACATATTTGCCCATTTAACATCAATAATATGCTGACCGGGTAAAAGCTCAATAAAGCCTGTAGATGTTGTCTTAATTTTTTGTCCATCAACGCCTTTAAAAAATATTTCTTGAGAATAAGGGTCTTTGTGGGTAACGATAGCCACTTCTTCGCGGGATAAAGGTTTTCCTGAATAACTGCGTATATAATCCAAATCTAGAATTGATTCTAAAAGAGTAGAACACCCGGAGAGACTAATTAAAACAAAAAAGGCCATTACAACTTTTTTCATGTTTTTCTCCTATTGTTTTGTATTTTTCTTATAACGATAGCGCATAAGTCCGTTCCGATGTCATACAACGGAACGCGATCTCGATCCGACTGAAAGTCGGAACGGACTGCTGCAACGGAAACAATCAAGATGTCTTGACTTGTACATATTTGCCATCCTCACCGTCCTAGCTGAAACTCGCTGCTTTCAGCTCGTTACCAATCAAAAACAACTTTCCAGCTATGCTGGACTCGATATCGTCTTCAACGATTCCGGTTTAAAGAAAGGTAGAACCTCCATCTCAAAAAAAGGTGATACCTTCATCCGTAAAGCCCTCTTTATGCCTGCTTTATCGGCTTGTAGAGCTAATCCCAAATTCAAAGAATTCTATCAGCGTCTCGTGGCTAAAGGTAAAAATAAAAAGCTTGCCATCATTACTGTCACTCGGAAATTACTCTTACTCATCTATACTCTCTGGAAAACTAATTCACCTTATATCCCTGATTATAAATCTGTGCATCTTGTTTCAGAAACTCTATCGGCGTAAATCATTTATCGGTGTTTGTTCTTTTGCCGAAGACATGTCCGAATGGACTCCTTCGGAGGATTCCCAGAAATATCTTTTTCTGCCCTTGACTTTTATCACAGTACCTGGTTAGCTCAACCATCACGCCATTCGGCGCTATTCTTTCAGAAAGTAACAATTGCTTGACTTAAAATCCATCTCTTATTATGCTTCTATAATTCAACCAGACAGCAAAGACCGTCCCGCCATTGGAGCTTATATCAACGCCCGCTGGTTAGCTTGGTTCTGACTGTTCGTGCTTTATTCATTGGTGGATGCCATTCATGTGCATACCCCCTTTAGGAGGATACCTCTTTTCTTAGCATCAGTCGGGTCTGGTTTGAAACCACGATTCTTCCATATCACTGAAAGGAACTGTATGCCCAAACACAGACCCAACTCAAAACATATTCGCAAAACCATTATCCCACAGCCGCTCAAAACCATCAACACTAACATTGCTGGCATCGATATCGGTTCTTCCGAAATCTATGTTGCTGTACCGCCTGATCGTGATCAAATATCTATCCGAGTCTTTTCCAGCTTCACTTGTGATCTCTATAACCTTGCTCACTGGCTCAAGC
>Ga0315554_1001983_pt1 | contig 12010 bp, 9 predicted proteins | sample SalMarSW160370MG_FD_202114 | JGI IMG/M metagenome (GOLD analysis project Ga0315554, IMG submission 202114) | Salt marsh sediment microbial communities from the Plum Island Ecosystem LTER, Massachusetts, United States - Salt Marsh Sediment SW1603-70 ... | reverse complement strand
GCTCAACAAGCTGGGCAGACTCGGCGCAATAAGGCGTGAAGCGGCCCACAGCGTGCTGCATAATTCAATGGAGTATTATATATTCAGGATTCCTGACGAATGCCGCCATACAGCCACCATTAAGGCGCTCGACCCGCCGGTGCTGGACCAGGTCCTTTATCATGTATCTGTTGCGGTCAAAGATTTCGAAGTCACCAAACTTCTGATTCAACATGATTTTATCGACTGCCAGTTTGCGCTTGCCCTGGAATGGATAAAACCTTCAGAAGAGGACAAGTCAACCTGGAAGCAGCTACAGACAAATCGAGAGGCTAAGTTTATATATCTGGCAGCTTTGCTCAGGCCTATGCTCTTCGTACATCCTTTGCTGGCATTGCCTAGAACCAAAAATATCTCTCTGGAAAATCAAGTACAGCTGGCTAGAAGAGTCGAGGAGACGCTGGAACACTTGGGCGGCACGGAGCAAAACAGATTACTGCAAGTAACCAATATAATTGCTGAACAGGCCACTGAAGATACACACAAGAACGTTGATATCGCCATGTGTCAGGCGATAAACCTAGCGTAGCTCAGGGCTCTCCCACCATAAATACCGGTTGGTTCTTCTTACAGGTTTTACGCTTGCCCGCCATGGTTCGACAGGCTCACCATGAGCGAGGTTTCAGGTCATCATGAGCGGGGTCCTCAGTTGTCTCTAGTGAACTGAGCCGGGGTCGGTACACTAATGCGTTAATTTCTGTTTGAGTGACTTCAGTCTGTCATTGAAGGGGCCGGCAGTCTGGTCCAGTCTTTCCTGCCATTCTTCTTTAGCTCGAAGGTTGAGTCGGCCGATGGCCGAGCCTGAGATTCTCATCTGGTGTAGCGTTTCCGCGCTGGCTTGTTCTATATCTTTACGTTCTTTATCTTCGGCTAGTGCATATTCCTGGAACAGTCCCTTTATTTCGTCCAGCGTTGTCTTTACCGCGTTGCTATTTTTCAGGGCAAGAATTCCTGGCGATATTTCCGCCAGTCTATTGGGATATTGCAGGTCAATCGCCTCACTAAGTCGTCGAACTGCGGCTCTGACTATCAAGTCTTTATCTGCTGCCTCATGTTTGTCGAGTTCATCTTTGAGGATGCCGACGTCATGGCTGCTAAGGTATTTATCAGCAACTCCGTTCCCGACCAAGCGGCACTTATCCTGTCTTTGTGCCTCGCGTTCCTCGACGGATAATCCACCTAACTTACCGGCTTTTTCCTGGGCTATCTCCCAGGCACTTTTAATGTCTGACACTCATTATCCTTTATTAGTATGACTGGTGCGGAACGCTCCAGTATCCAGTTTGCTTTTCCGCGCCAACTCTGTGGAAAACAGTTTTTGTGAGTTGGTTTTCGATAGAATTTTACCTTATAATTCTAGTGTATTCAAAGTGATAATCAAATGAGAGCATTGCCGACTTTACGGTGTGATTAAGGAAATAACATGGTCTATCGGTCTTTGAGAACTTATGAATCGGTGCAGTTGGCCGATGGTTTTTACTCCTATATCTGGCAGGGAAATGGTAATAACTGTAATACCTGTTTGTTTGTCGATGTACTTCGGGGCGAAAGGCCTCATGTAATTATCGACCCGGGACATATTACAAACGAGTTCGGAGAGAACTGTTTCGATGACCTGGCCAAAGCCATAAGCGATGACGGCTTTAAGGTTGATGATATCGGGCTGATCATAAACACTCACAGCCATTTGGACCACTGCCAGGCGAATGAGCTGGTGGTCCAGAAAAGCGGCGCCTGGGTTACACTATCACAAGAGGAGGATGAATTTCGATACACTTCAGGAGAGAGGCTAAATTCGATGATGGGTGCTAAAACTCCGGACTTTACTCCTCTCTTCTATCTTAAAGAGGGAGAACTGAACCTGGGAGCGAAAAACAAGGTCGGGCTCAAAGTTTTTATTACGCCTGGCCATTCTCCTGGCTCGATTTGCCTTTACTGGCCCGATACCAGGATATTGATAACCGGGGATGTCGTGTTCTACGGCAGTATAGGTCGGACCGATTTCCCCGGAGGCAGCCTTTCCCAACTTAAAAAAAGCGTAGATAGGTTATCACAACTGGAGGTGGACTATCTGGTTCCCGGTCACCGTACCGAATACGGAAATGTGATCAAGGGCAAAACGAATGTGCAGCGTAATTTTCAGGCAGTTAAACTGTTTCTCTAGCGGGTGATCGTAATGGAAGCCGACGAAAAAATACAGTATGCCGTGGAACATACCAAGGTGCTCAGAGCGCCGATGCAGAGCCTGGCTACCTTCGGCACCACAAATGTCTACTATTATCTGGTTACAGAACTGGCCGAATGGGTCAATGTGGTCAGGGAGGGCAGAGTAATCGCTGCCAGGCCCAAGATTGTTACACCTTCCTATCTTATTAATCTGGAAGGATTCAGCCCGGACGCCAAGAAGTTTATAGAGCTGATGGCGGAGAGGCATCCGCACGAGCCCGGTATCTTTTATACCTATAAGAATGAGCCGGGAGAGATGAACGTTGTCTCCGAACGAATCGATGCGGTGATAGACAAAATCAATCGAATGGTTGATGACCGGCGAGATCCATTGACGGCAATCATCAAAGGCGTAGAGACGCTGTGGGATGTGTCGCTGCTAAAATTTACTTTCGAATTGACCACAAGCTCTGTGCAGGCCAACGTGGCCGAGATGGAAAAGCGCGGCCTGCTGCGTCTTGATTCTGCCGGTGTTCCACAGGATGCCAGAAATCGCATCGAGGAGCTTTTTAAAAGCGCGAAACGAGACCCTTCTCTGGCTAATGAGTTGATAAGCGAATTAAGAAAATGGGGCTTGTTTAACGAGTATCAGGACAGGTTTCTCAGCCTGTTTAAAAAGAAATAAAGCCTCAAAACTATGGGTGCTGATTAGACAATGGGCACCCTGTCAGCGGTTCCGGAAAAATTTTAGCTAAAAGTACCTGAAAACCTATTGACAGTCATTCTGCCGTCAATGGTATAGTACTAATATCTCAGGAAGATAGTCCCAGTTTTTATTTTTTGGGTGGTAGCGCTATGCATCGGAGGAGATCCAACATTGAAATCATCGGCGATATGTTAAGAATTGGGTCTAATGGTACGAACGGCGCGGGAAAGACCGAGATAATGTACAGCGCTAATATGAGCTACAGTCAACTGCAAAAATACCTGGCTTTGCTTATCAGCCAGGGTTTCATCGATAAGCTCTATGTGGGTAATCCTATGGTGACCTACCGGGTAACTGAAAAGGGGTCGACGCTGCTCCAGAGCATAGATACGATACTAGATGTGCTCGAATTCAAAGACGATGATTTATAAAAAGGAGGATTTTGCCTATGCCCGAAAAAAAGATGCTAATTGTAGACTCTGACGTAGCCAGAAAGATAGAAGAAAATCGCGGCGATATGAGTGTCTCTCATTTCATTGACTTTCTTATCGATAGTCAATTGAAGCAGGATGTCACTCAAGGCAATGGTAGTCACGTGACCAAGGAAGAGTTCTACCAGTTTGAGCACGGAATACGGGAGCTATTACGCAACTTCCTGGAATTCTTCCTTAGCTACGGTTTAGAATTGGGCAAACAGCCGGCTGACAGCGAACTCGCTAAGCTAAATCAGAAGCTGCAAGTCCTGCATATATCCGAAAGTAAAAGCTCTTAAGATCCGCAGATTTCCTCAGTTATCCACTGTCTGTTAATCTCCAAGTCCCATAAGATAGAACTATTTTCTAGAACACAATCACTTCCCAAGTCATCCGAACAGTGTCATAGTACATCCGATGATCATCCTTAATGACAGCCAACTTTATTTAATCATGGAGGTGTATTATGTCTAAAGTTCTGGAACTTTTGCGTCAGGGCCGCAAAGACGAAATGTGGCAGATGTGCTGCGGCTTCCTCGACCTCAGCCTGGAGCAGTTTATGAATATCCAGAAGCGGCTGTTGCTGGAGCAGATCGAGCTGCTGAAAAACTGTGAACTGGGCCGAAAGATTATGCGCGGCGCCATGCCGGAAACGGTAGACGAATTCAGAGAGCAGGTGCCGCTAACTACGTATATCGACTATTGCCCCGAGCTTTCAGAACGTAGAGAAAATAGCTTACCAGCCAGAACAGTTCGCTGGGTGCGAACGGGAGGCAGGTCAGATGCAGATTCAGTCAAATGGGTTCCAATGTCTGAAGGTTTATGTAATGAGTACGGGTTAGCAACGGGTGCCATTTTCTTTCTTGCATTTTGCCGAGGCCGTGGTGATGTATCTCAGGTTAAAGAACACATGAAGGTATTATTCGCGCTCGGACCAGCCGATTATGGTTCAGGCGCTATAGGCGCTATTGCACACGAAGCTCTGGGGTTTGATTTTTTACCTTCAAATATACCGGATGGCATGTCTTTCCAAGATACGATAAGGGCGGGCTTCGGGGAAGCTTTATATCAGGGAATCGACGTTTTCGGCGGGTTACCGTCTGTATTGGTAGCTATAGGAGAACAGTTCAAACAAAGGTCAGGCCAGATGAATATACGTCCTCTACTATCTCATCCCAGGGCTCTGGTACGCCTGCTAAAAGGGTTCCTCAGTAGTAAACTGGCCCGCCGCCCAATGGTACCCAAAGACATCTGGAACGTTAAAGGCATTATAGGTGGAGGCACTGATGCCGCGATTTTCAAGGCGCGAGTGAAGGAACTGTGGGGCAAGTATCCTATTGAACTGTACGGCGGCACCGAAGGCGGTATTTATGCTCTGCAGACCTGGGATTATGAGGGCATGGTTTTTCTACCAACTCTCAATTTCTTTGAGTTTATACCCCAAGATGAGCATTTTAAATGGCAGCTTGACCGTTCTTACATACCTAAAACTGTTTTGCTAGATGAGGTGAAGGCTGGAGAAGTCTATGAGTTAGTCATCACCAACCTTCATGGCGGCATCATGACCAGGTATCGCTTAGGTGACCTGATTAGAATAATATCGCCGCGAAACGAAAATTTGAATATCGGCCTTCCCCAGATCATGTTTGAGAGACGTACGGATGAGCTTCTTGATATTCCTGGTTTCGGACGGCTAAACGAAAGAATAGTCTGGCAGGCAATTGAAAACACCGGTATTCCATATGTTGATTGGACGGCACGTAAAGAGGTTCTTAACGGCAACACCACACTTCGTATATATATCGAGCTCAAAGATGATTACATAGCTACTGAAAAGGGTATGTCTACCGCTGTATATAATGAATTATTAAAACTGGAAGCCGAATACGAATTCAATTGTTATAAAGAGGTATTCGGTGATATGGCAGATATAATAGGTTCGGACATAGTGGCTGTAACTTTATTACCTAAAGACGCCTTTTCAAACTATGTAGCTAAGCGACAAGCCGAAGGTGCTCCGTTAGGACACCTTAAGCCAGTCCACATAAATCCATCGGACCGTGTTCTCGCCTTGTTGCGGGCCAAACCGGAACGGGTGCCAGAAGTTGAAGTTGCCGTTGAGCAAAAGGCTGAAGCCGTGTCCAGGTAGAGGATGCTGCAATAATTTCAGGTCATCACTAGGCGGTTGCTCTGTGAGTGACCGCCTTTCTTTTACTCATACCTGTAAATCGACGATATTCTTTATCCTTCCATAATGATGTGTATCTTGACAACCTGGGAAGCCGGAGACATAATAGTGCCATTCTGAATGTGATAAGTTAGAAGATAATAATGAATACACATGCTATTATCCCCTTAGCTGCGGCGATTGCATTTATACCACTATTTATCGTCCTGATTTTCAACCGCCCCTGGCAGAGCAGACATAAAATTCTATTTCTATATTTATTGGCTGCTATACTTTGGAGCTTTACAGATTTCTTATTTCGCAGTAATTTTCTAATTGATTACAAACTTCTGTTACTTAAAGTTGGCCTATGGATAGGACTATGGATGGGAATCCAATTTATCTTTGTTATAAGGTACTTTTCTCAAGCTAAACATTTAAGACTTCCCTTTATATATATTCTGCTAGCGGCTCTTACTGTTCTCGAAATTATTGGCTATGTGCCTCAGGGCATCGAGGTAACTAATGGTCTGCACATTCAATATGGTATATGGTACATCTCTCTCACTTTTGTTTTATTCGTTATTGTCAGCGGGGACCTATACTTTATGGGCCGCAGGTTAGTGAATACGAGTAATATAGAAGAGAGAAATCAAATCACTTATTTACTCACAGGGATTGCTGTTCTTATTATATTTGGTATCGCTTCTTTCGTACCTGGTGGCGGTAGATTTCCTCTAGCTCATATAGGCAATCTCCTGAATGCTTCAATTTTGACTTATGTTTTTCTAAAGCACCGGGTACTCGATGTGCGCTTTATTATGCGAAGGGGGATTGTATACACGTTTACGGCTATCGTAATAGTGGCCATATATTCACTATGGCTTTCATTAATTCATTATGTAATACATCTTGACTACAATATAACATCATTTCTGGCCGCTGGACTGCTTAGCGCTATCTCAGGAGTTATCTTCTGGGCATCTCTGCGTGTCCTGCTTTATCGCAAGGTGGAACAAGCCTTCTTCAGACAGAGCTACGATTCCCGGAGGGAGTTATTGGATTTCTTCAAGCGCAAAACTCCAATTGTCTCGAACCTGGGCGAATTCAGCGCAGAACTACTGGTGCTGCTTGCCAGAGCCATGAGGTGTACCCGGGTATATTTGTTTCTCCCAGATTCTGTTACTAGCGATTTCGTTGTCCAATTTGCCGAGCCGCAGAAGAAAGGTAATCCACAACCAGTGATTAAAAAAGACAGCCCGGTCTTGGACTGGCTGAGGCATGAAAATAAATATCTGAATGTGGAAAATCTAGATATTATGCCCCGATTCAAAAGCATGTGGTCAGATGAAAAAAAGGGGCTGGAATCTCTGGAGACAGAATTAATGTTTCCTCTGATAAGCCGCGACAATTTAATTGCTATTTTAGCGCTAGGTAAAAAAGAATCTGGAAAGTATTCGGTTGAAGACGTTGATTTAGTAGAAACCGTAACTACTCAGGTAGCGAGCAGCCTGGAGAAGGAATACCTTCAGGAACAACTCAGGAAACGGGAGCAGGAGCTGGCTCTGATTAACCGGCTGTCGAACGTCATTACGTCCAGTCTGAATATAAAAGATGTGTATGGCGCTTTCGTTGCCGAACTGAAACAGGTGGTTGATGTGAACTGGGCGACTATCGCCCTTATAGAGGGTGATGAACTCCGTTTTGAGGTTTTATCTTCAGATATAGGCTCAACCTGGCAGGCGGGAGAGAAAATACCTCTTGAAGAGACGGGCACAAAGTGGGTAGCTGAAAAAAAGAAGGCTTTGCTTGAGCCTGACCTGTCTAAGAACAGCAGGTTTTATACGGGGCAGGAACATCTGAGATGGGGAGTCAGGTCCATTATTTATCTGCCGCTGATAGTAAAAAATGAGGCAATAGGCAGTCTGATTATCGCCAGCCGTGAGCCGAATGCTTATAACCCCGGCCATATCAGGCTACTGGAACGCCTGGCTTCCCAGATCGCAGTGCCGGTTGAAAATAGCCGTCTCTATGCCAGGGCTGAGCAGCGAGCCCGCATCGATGAACTCACCAACCTGTTTAACCGCCGTCACTTCGACGAGAGCATTAAGCAGGAAATAGACCGCCATGCCCGCTACAGAAGTATGTTGTCTTTGATTTTTCTCGACCTCGATTATTTCAAGGCCTATAATGATAACCAAGGGCATACCGCCGGTGACAGGATACTGGAGTTGATAGGGAGGCTGATTAACGACGCCTTGAGGAATACCGACCTTGCTTTTCGATATGGCGGCGATGAGTTTGCCGTCATATTGCCGCAGTCGGCGACCAATGACGCTTTTGTGGTGGCGGAGAGAATTCGCGGCAGGATTGCAGCGGAGATGAATAAGAGAGACATAAAGATAAGTGCTAGCCTGGGATTAGCCTCCTGGCCCAGCGATGGGGTAACATCGGACGAACTGGTAAACGCCGCCGACAGGGCTCTTTACTATGCCAAGGAGACCGGGGGCAATCGTACCAGCATTGCTTCCAAAATGCTGCCTTCTTTAACCTCGAACGCTACCACCAGGACCACAACCGAAAAAGAGGTTTTGAGCATCATACATACCTTAGCTGCCACAATCGAAGCTAGAGACCCGTACACTTACGGTCATTCTCGCAAGGTCAGCAGCTACGCCGTATCTCTGGCCGAGGCTATAGGTTTGCCCTCGGAGAAGGTGGCAGTGGTCAGCACTGCGGCCTTGCTTCATGATATAGGTAAGATAGGTATTCCGGACGAGGTGCTGAACAAAGTCGACAAGCTCGAACCTGAAGCCTGGGAATTAATCCGCGCCCATCCTAAACTATCCACAACTATAGTCGGCCATGTGGTCAGTCTGGTTTCCTGTTTACCGGCTATACTACATCACCACGAGCGTTGGGATGGCAACGGCTATCCCGCCGGACTCAAAGGCGATGAGATACCGGTTGAAGCGCGCGTTCTGTCTATAGCCGATGCCTTTGATGCTATGACGTCATCCCGACCGTACCGCACTAAGATGTCCTACAAGAAAGTGCTACAGGAGCTGAAAAAATGTTCGGGAACTCAGTTTGACCCCGAGTTGATTGAAGCCTTTTTACCTATAGCCTTGTCTGCGGCTCCTGAGGAATCCGGCGTCGCCTGAAGCTATTGCGACTTAAGCCGAACAAATAGCTGGGCGCTTTCAGAATACATAAGAAACCGTCTTAAACCCTCTTGACAACATTCGAGCCTGCGCACATAATAAGACAAACGGTGAAGTTGCAGTACCGATGAACGTCTACGCTATTCCTCCGTTACTGGCTTTGATTGCCTACATCCCCCTCCTCAGCATCCTGTCATTCCATCGCCCCTGGAACAAGGAGCACCGGCTTTTATTCTTATATTTAGTGCCGGCTATGTTGTGGAGCTTTGTCGATTTTTTCTTCCGAAGTAATTTTCTACCAGAATACAAATTATTACTCGTTAAGATGGTGTTATGGTTCGCTTCGTGGATGGCAATCCAATTTATTTTTGTTCTGCGATATTTCTCAAAGCGGAAATTTAATTGGCTTTATACCTCATATATATTGCTTTTGGCGTTCGCGGGGCTTGAAATGCTCGGTTATATTCCGCAGGGTATTGAAACCACTGCCAGTGGCCTGCATGTTCAGTACGGCATATTGTGTTTCTCGTTTGTCATTTTACTTCTTCTGATAGCCATCCCGGATATGTACTCACTGTCGCTCAGAGTTATCAATACAAAAAACTTAGAAGAGAGAAATCAAATATCGTATTTACTTGTTGGCGTATCACTAATAATAATCTTAGGTGTCGGTTCCTTTGTACCTGGTGGAGGTAATTTCCCTTTAGCGCATATAGGTAACATCGCCCTGGCTTTGCTCCTGAGTTTCATCTTCTTAAAACATAAATTGGTGGACATCAGGTTTGTCACGCGGCGGGCGCTCGTCTGGCTTGGCCTCATAGCTGTTGGCATTGTCCTCTATTTTATTATATTTCTACTCATTCACTCATTTACCGGTGTCAATATCGATGCCAGCACCTTAGCCCTGGCCATCATGGCCGCAATTGCTGTTGGCGGCGGCGTTTATCTGCTGTATGGTTTTTTTGCAAGACGCACAGACAGATTATTCTATAGACAACGTTATGATTACCTGGAAAAACTACGCATCTTCTTAAGATACAGGTTAAACCGCGTTCTCAGCCTGAGTGAACTTAGTGAAGGATTGCTGCCGTTACTGGCCGGCACTCTACATTGCAAACAGATAGACCTGTTTCTTCCGGATTCCAGCGACGGTGATTTTGTTGTGCAATTCTCTGAACCGGATAAGAAGAAGGTTAGCGAAGCAAGGCTTAGCCAGGACAACCCTCTAATCGAATGGCTGCGACGAGAAAATAGCTACCTTCTAAGAGAAAATCTGGATGTCTTCCCCGAACTCTATAGCAGGTGGGGCGAAGAAAGAGATGAACTAAAATCCCTAGATATAGAAATACTTTTCCCCCTCATAAGCCACGGCGACCTGATTGCAATACTGGCACTGGGTAAAAAAGAATCAGGTAGATATACACTCGAGGACGTTAATTTAGTCGAGACCGTTACTTCTCAAGTGGCAGCCAGCTTAGAGAGGGAATATCTCCAGGAACAGTTTCGAAGGCGCGAAAAAGAGCATCTTCAGAAGGAGCTCACAAAGAGAGAGCAGGAGCTGGCTTTGATTAACCGGCTGGCTGCGGTTATCACTTCCAGCTTGAATATGAGAGAGGTTTATGATGCCTTCATCGCGGAGCTTAAGGATGTGGTAAGCGTCGACTGGGCGACTATTGCTCTGATAGAAGGCGATGAAATCAGGTTGGAGGTCATATCCACAGAAGTAGGCTCTGCCTGGCAGGCGGGTGAGAAGATGCGTCTGAAAGGAACCGGTACTGAGTGGGTAGCGAAGCACAAGGAAGCTCTGGTTGAGCCTGACCTTACCAGGAGCAGGAGGTTTAGCACAGGCGAAGGCCATATAAAGCAAGGTATCCGGTCCGTTGTCTATCTGCCATTGATAGTGAAAAACAAGGCTATAGGCAGTCTCATCATCGCCAGTCGTAAACCGAATGCTTATTCGCCGGCACAAGTTCTGCTCCTGGAGCAACTGGCTTTTCAGATAGCCATGCCGATTGAGAATACGCGGCTTTACGCCAAGGCCGAACAGAGGGCCCGGATTGACGAAATTACCGGTCTGTTTAACCGGCGGTACTTCAATGAGTGTATAAAACTGGAAATAGAACGCCACACGCGGTATAGCGGTATACTGTCCCTGATTCTGCTCGACCTGGACTATTTCAAAGCTTACAATGACGTTCAGGGGCACACCGCCGGAGATAATATTCTTGAGCTAATAGGGCGTCTGGTGAGTGGAGGACTAAGGAATACAGACCTGGCTTTTCGCTACGGTGGTGATGAGTTTGCCATTATATTGCCGCAGTCGGCCGCTGATGACGCCTTTGTCGTGGCTGAGAGGGTCAGGCGCAGAATCGCAACTGAAATGAGTAAAAAGAATATAAAATTAAGCGCCAGCCTTGGTTTAGCTTGTTGGCCAGTCGACGGCTATACACCGGGAGAGATGGTAAATGCTGCCGACAGGGCGCTTTATCACGCCAAGCAGACAGGTGGTAACCAGACATGTATCGTGTCCAAGATGCCGTCACCGACAGGTGAAGGGGACGGCATACTGGTCAGAGACAAACATAAGCGTTAAGCATCGCAAACTTCTTTTTTTACCAGTGCGCAGATATTTCGAGAGAAAACCTTCAAGGGGAATCTATAAGATTTTTCCGGGAATATGTTGACTATTTGAAATCCCGCTCTGGCCAGTATACCCCGTAGCTCGGGATAAGAGTATAGATAATAGTAGCGGTAATGGGTTTTCCTTCTTGACTTCCAGGGTATATCAACTTCCTTCCCCTTTAGCCAGAATCTGGGCTGCCATTTGTTCCACACTGTGATAAAAGCTTCAGCTCCCGGTTTCAGCACCCGCCTGAGTTCACGGAGAGCCTTTTCTCTTGGCTCTTCCCCTATGATGTTATGGTAAACAGCAACAGCTATGGCACAATCGAAATTATTTTCCGGAAATGGTAAGGACACGGCATCGGCTAGCGTCAGTTCAACTTTCAGGCCGAATTTGGCTACGTATTTATGTGCCAGTTTCAACATTTGATAGGAGAAATCTACTCCCCAAAGCTCAAAGTTGCCTTCGAAAGGCAGAAAATCGGCTCCATGCGCACAGCCGATATTCAACAGCTTGCCCCGGTGCCATCTGTTTGCCATCTCTTCCAGTTCCGAAGTGAAGCGAGAGCGGTGTCTGTACCGGTACCAGCTTTCAGCTATCTCATTGAAGACCTGTCTATTTGTTGACATATGTACGATTTGGTAAACTCAGCATAGGTTGGTTTCGCATCAG
>Ga0315554_1001979_pt1 | contig 12026 bp, 7 predicted proteins | sample SalMarSW160370MG_FD_202114 | JGI IMG/M metagenome (GOLD analysis project Ga0315554, IMG submission 202114) | Salt marsh sediment microbial communities from the Plum Island Ecosystem LTER, Massachusetts, United States - Salt Marsh Sediment SW1603-70 ... | reverse complement strand
TCCCGGCGACGGTGGGCCGCGTGTGTACGCATCCGTGCGAGGGCGAGTGCAACCGGGGAGAGATCGATCGCCCGGTGGCGATCTGTGCACTGAAGCGATTCGTCGCCGACCGTGTGTACGTGGAGCGAGACGAGCAGGGCACGAAAACGGCCAAGGCTGGTGGCAATGGCAATGGGGCAGATGCCGGTAGGGGCAAGGGCAAGCGGGTCGCCATCGCCGGCAGTGGCCCGGCGGGGCTAACGGCCGCGCATTTCCTGGCGCGGTCCGGGTACCGGGTGACCATATACGAGGCGCTGCCCGTGCCCGGCGGCATGATGCGGGTGGGCATTCCCGCCTACCGCCTGCCGCGCGACGTGCTGGAGCGCGAGATCGGCAACATCCTGGCCCTCGGCGTCGACCTGCGGCTGTATCACCCGATCAGCGACGTCAACGAGCTGTTTGAACAAGGATACGAGGCTGTCTTTTTGGCCATCGGTGCGCACGAGCCCCAGCGCCTCAACATCCCTGGCGAGGATGCGGATGGCGTGTTCCACGGCGTGCCCTTTCTGCGGCAGGTCAACCTGGGCGAGCGCGTCGAGATCGGCAAACGCGTCCTGGTCGTCGGCGGCGGCAACACCGCCATCGACGCTGCCCGCTCGGCGCTGCGTATCGGCGCCGAACGCGTGGCCATGCTCTATCGCCGCTCGCGCGCCGAGATGCCGGCGAACGAGTGGGAGATCGAGGAGGCCGAGCAGGAGGGGATCGAACTCGAGCTGCTGACCCAGCCGGTCGAGGTGCTCTCTGAGAACGGGCGGATCACGGGCGTACGCTGCGTACGGATGCGCCTGGGCGAGCCCGACGAGAGCGGTCGCCGCCGCCCGATTCCGGTCCCGGATTCCGATTTCGCCATCGAGACCGACGCCCTGATCGCTGCCGTGGCCCAGGCGCCAGAGAGCTCTTTCCTCAAGCCAGACCACGGCCTCAAGATCACGCCGTGGGGCACGTTCGAGATCGACGAGCGTACGCTCGAGACAAACCGGCCCGGCGTCTTTGCTGGCGGCGACGCGGCCCGTGGGCCCGGCGCGCTGATCGAGGCGATCGCAGATGGACGGCGTGCGGCGCTGTCGATCGATCGCTACCTATGCGGGGAGCCGCTGCTCAACGTACGCGATCTGAATCCGCTGCCGGTCGCCCATCCAACGCAGGAAGAGATCGACGCCGTGATCGCGCGCGGCGTGGTGAACGTGGGCGCGCGGGAGCGCGCGGCCACTGCGCCCGCCAAGGAGCGAATCCGCGACTTTCGCGAGGTCGAACTGGGCTTGAGTGAAGAGCAGGCCCACGCAGAGGCGCTGCGCTGCCTGCGTTGTGGCATCTGCTCCGAGTGCTACCAGTGCGAAAAGGCTTGCGCGCCCGGCGCGATCGACCACATGATGCAAGACGAGGTGATGGAGATTCCTGTGGGGGCGATCGTGATGGCCACAGGATACGAGCTCTACGACAAGAGCCGGCTGGCCGAGTATGGCTATGGCAAGTACGACGACGTGATCAGCGGGCTCGAGTTCGAGCGTATCCTCTCTGCCTCGGGTCCGACCGGCGGCGAGATTCGCCGGCCTTCCGATGGCAAGGTGCCTGAGGACGTCGTCTTTATCCACTGTGTTGGCTCTCGCGATCCGGCACACGGGATGCCCTACTGCTCCAAGATCTGCTGCATGTACTCGGCCAAGCACGCCATGCTGTACAAGCATCGCGTCCACCACGGGCGGGCCTATTCGTTCTACATGGACATCCGCTCTGGCGGCAAGGGCTATGACGAATTCGTGCGGCGCGCGATCGAAGAGGAAGGGGTGCAGTACCTGCGCGGCCGGGTCTCGCGCCTGTTCAAGAAGGATGGCAAGATCATCGTCCGTGGGGCGGATACCCTGGCCGGCATGCCTGTCGAGATCGCGGCGGACCTGGTGGTCCTGGCAACCGCGGTCGTCCCACGTGCTGACGCCGCCGAGCTGGCGACCAAGATCGGGTTTTCCAGCAATGAACACGGGTTCTTTAACGAAGCCCATCCCAAGCTGCGCCCGATCGAGACCTATACCGCGGGCGTATACCTGGCTGGTGCTTGCCAGTCGCCGCGTGACATTCCCGATACGGTGGCCCAGGGCACGGCAGCTGCGGCCAAGGTGCTGCAGATGTTCTCGGACGACAAACTGCAGCGCGAGCCGCTGGTCGCTTCTGTCGATCCTTCTGTCTGCAACGGCTGTTTCTTCTGCAGGATGGTCTGCCCGTACGATGCGATCGAAGAGACCGAGCTCGTGCGGCGCGTCGGCAGGGACAAGGCGGTGAAGGTGATCGCCGAGGTGAACGAGGGCAAGTGTATGGGCTGTGGCCTGTGCGCCTCGGCGTGCCCCTCCAAGGCAGTCACTGTGCTCGGGTTCACCGACGAGCAGGTCTATGAAGAGGTGATGCATGCTATCTAGCAACCAGGTCGAGACCCTCAGCGCCTCAGAGGGGGTAGACCCATCCACCTGGGAGCCGCGCATCTTTGCCTTTCTGTGCAACTGGTGCAGCTATGTCGGTGCGGACCTGGCAGGGACGAGCAGGCTCATCTATCCGGCAACGGTGCGCATCATCCGCCTGCCGTGCACCGGGCGGGTAGACCCGATGTTCATCCTGCGGAGCTTTCAGCGCGGCGCAGACGGCGTGCTCGTCTCGGGCTGCCATCCCGGCGACTGTCATTACAGCAAGGGTAATTTCTATGCGCGGCGCAGGATGCTCATGTTCCGCAAGTTGCTGGCGTTCGTAGGCATCGATCCGCGTCGCTTGCAGATGAGCTGGGTCTCGGCGAGCGAAGGGAGCAAGTGGGCGCAGGTGGTAACTGACGTGACGAACGAGGTCAAGGCGCTGGGGCCGCTTCGCGCCTAGGAGATCATAGATGGAAGCTATTACGGAAAACATACGGCGAGAAGCGCGCCGCTTGCTGCAAGAGGAGGCGGTCGACGTCGTCATCGGCTACCAACCGGGCTGGGATGGCGTACAGCCTGTGCCCGTCTTTGTCGACCAGGCGGCGGAGGTGGACAAGCTCGTCTACAACGAGCGCTGTACACACAACCTGGCCAAGTACCTCGTCGGGCGAGAGGGATACCTGACCTCACGCTTTAGGCCTTCCGATCAGATTGTACGCGTGGCCCTGGTGGCGCTTCCGGCGACGTTGCGGGCGATCGTGGCCCTGCTGCGCGAGTACCAGTTCGATCGCGCCGATCTGATCCTCCTCGGGATTGTGGACGGCACACCGGTCGGCATCGAGCCAGACGTCGAGGTAGGCCGGATCGCTGCGGACACGGCCAAGGAAGAGCAGATTCGCGCGCAGACCGAGGAACTGGACGGCATGTCGCTTGCCGAGCGGCGCGAGTGGTGGCGCGAGCAGTTCAGCAAATGCATTCGCTGCTATGCATGTCGCCAGGTCTGTCCTTTCTGCTACTGCGAACAGTGCATTGCCGATGAGAACCAGCCGCAGTGGATCGAGCGGTCGCCGTCCCTATGGAACAACATGGGCTGGAACCTGATCCGCGCCTATCACCTGACGGGCCGTTGCTCGGGCTGCGGCGAATGCGACCGGGTTTGCCCGGTCGAGATCCCGCTTCGCCTGATCAACAGCAGGATGCTCGACGAGGTCGAGGCCGCCTTTGGCTTTGTTCCGGGAAGGGACCCCGACGCGGAGCCTGCCCTGGCTGCGTTTCAGCCCGGTGACACGGCAGGGTTCATCAGGTGAGTGTAGGGAGAACCGATATGGATGCCAAGTTGCTAGAGCGGGAGCAGCTTTTGCGGCTGGTAGATGCACTCATTGCCGATTGCGAGGTGATTGCGCCTGCGGACGAATCATCCTTCAGCGCGGTCGCGTCGGCGGGCGAGATGCAGTTGGCCCAGCTCAAACCCGCAAAATCGCCCAAAGAGCTCGTCTTTCCGCAGCGCGAAGTCCTGTTGCGATACGCGTTGGCAGGGGACGAGGTGGCACTCGACGATCCGCCGCCCCCCGCAGCGGTCGATCGGGTCCTGATCGGCACACGTCCCTGCGACGCTGCTGCTTTCCCGGTCATCGACGCTTTGTTCGGCTGGGACGACGTCGACGCCGCCTATTTCGAGCGGCGCGAGCACACGACCGTCGTCTCGATCGCGTGCGACCAGCCGTGCGAGACGTGCTTTTGTACCTCGGTAGGCGGCTCTCCCGCCGGGATCGAGGGCTCGGACCTGCTCCTGACGCCGCTGCGCGAAGGCAACTATCACGTTCAGGTGATCAGCGAGCGGGGCCGGTCGCTGGTGGAGCGGTACGAGCGCTTTTTCAGAGCGAGCGATCAGGCGCACGACCGCGAACGTGCTCTTCTCGAGGATGAGTGGCAGGCAGCTATCGAGCGAACCGTCGACCTGGACGAGATCGAGATGGCCGATTTCGAGAGCCCGGTGTGGGAGACGCTGGCCCAGGCGTGCGTGGACTGTGGTATCTGCACCTTTCTCTGCCCGACGTGTCACTGCTTTGACATCCAAGATGAGGGTGACCCCAACCAGGGCGAGCGGGTGCGCGTGTGGGATGCGTGTACCTTTTACGAGTACACCAGGACGCACGCCGGGCAGCCCCGGCCAACGCACTATCGCCGCTACCGCCAGCGGATCATGCACAAGTTTCGCTACTACCCTGAGAACATGGGCAAGGTCCTGTGTGTCGGGTGCGGCAGGTGCATCCAGTATTGCCCGGTCCGGATCGATCTGCGGGTGGTACTCGAGGCAGTCAGGGGATGAGGTAAAGCGATGGAGAATATCTACAAACCCCGCCTGATGACGGTGGAGGCTGTGACCCAGGAGACGTCCGACGTCAAGACGTTCCGGCTGGCGTTCAACAACGGGGACGGAAGGGACTTTTGCTTCGAGGCCGGGCAGTTTGGCCTGTTCTCGGTCTTTGGCCAGGGCGAGGCCCCTTTCGGGATCGCCAACTCGCCAACCAGGGGGCCTCACATCGAGTGCAGCATCAAAGAGGTAGGCAAGGTCACGCGTGCTTTCCACGATCTCAACCCGGGCGACACGATCGGCTTTCGTGGCCCGTATGGACGCAGTTTCCCGATCGAGGAGATGCGCGGCCAGAACCTGGTCTTTGTGGGCGGCGGCATTGGCCTGGCCCCGCTCCGCTCTCTGCTCTGGAATTGCATTGACCGCCGCGACGAGTTTCGCGACATCACGCTCGTCTATGGCGCGCGGAGCGTAGCCGACCTGGTCTACAAACCCGAGCTGGAAGAGTGGAACACGATGGAGGACGTCGACGCTGTGCTGACCGTGGACCCGGGCGGAGAGGACGAGAACTGGACGGGCGAGGTAGGTTTCGTGCCCACCGTGCTCGAAAAGGTGCAGCCCTCGCCCGAGAACACGACCGTGATCACGTGCGGGCCTCCGATCATGATCAAGTTCGTGCTGCTCTCCTTGGCCAACATGCATTTCGAGCCGGAACAGATCATCACCACGCTAGAGATGAAGATGAAGTGCGGCCTCGGCAAGTGCGGGCGCTGCAACATTGGGCCCGCCTACGTGTGCAAGCACGGGCCTGTGTTCAGCTACGCCGAGCTGCAGGCCCTCCCGGAGGAATACTGATGGTTGCTGCTCGTCTCAAGACCGCAGTGCAGACCCTGCGGGCGCCCTTTTTCACGGCGGTGATCGTTCCGACGCTCGTCGGGGCAGCAGTTGCCTGGCAAGAAGGCGCTTTCCACGGTGGATACCTGGTCCTGACGCTGCTCGGCATCGTCTGCATCAATGCCGGGCTCAACATGAGCAATGACTATTTCGATCACCTCTCTGGCAACGACGAGCGGAACCACGATCTGACGCCCTTTAGTGGTGGCAGCCGGGTCATCCAGAACGGCGTGCTGCCACCGCAGATGGTGCTGGCGGGGTCGATCGCATTCTACCTGGCCGGCATCGCGATCGGACTCTACCTGGTCTGGGCCAGAGGGCCGGCCTTGTTGTGGATCGGCGCGCTCGGTGTGTTCTTTGCGCTCTTTCACAACGCGCCTCCATTCAAGCTGTACTACCTGGCGCCCGGGGTCGGCGAGATCGCTGCTGGCCTGGGCTGTGGTCCGCTGGTCGTGCTCGGTTCCTATTACGTGCAGACGCAGCGCTTGAGCATGGAGGCTTTGTGGGCGTCTATCCCGATGGGCCTGCTCGTCGCCGCGATCCTTTACGTCAACGAGTTTCCGGACTATGTCGCCGATCGTGCCGTGGGCAAGAAGACGATCGTCGTTACGCTGGGGCGCAAGCGTGCCGTGTGGGGCTATGCGGCGCTGCTCGTGACGACCTACCTGGCCATCGGCGTAGGGGTGGCAGCGCATATCCTTCCCCTTGCCCTGCTGCTCGCCGCTCTTCCCCTCTTGCTAGTTGTCCCGGCGATCTGGGGAGCGTTTCATCACTATGATCAGCCGCAAGAACTGATCCCGACGAACGCACTGACGATCCAACTGCATATGGGGACTGGTATCTTGATGTGTGTGAGCTATATTCTGGCTCGGCTCTTCTGAGCCGGCCATATGTCGAACGGCGAGGCGGCGGGGGACTGAAAGTAACGCGCATCACACAGGTGACCCATTGACACAGATCGAACTTGACCATCTCTATCCCGGTGGCGGCGTGGCGATCGGGAAGCGCCGGTCGCGGCAGGGCGGTCCAGGCAAAGCAGCGATGCTAGATCGGGAACTGGCGCTGGTCGAGAGCAACCTGCGCAGTGTGCTCTCGAGCGATGTCGGTCTGCTCCGTACGGCTGCAGACCTCCTCATCCTCGCTGGCGGAAAGCGGCTGCGGCCCACGATCCTTCTGCTCGCCTACCACGCGGCGGGTGGGGGTGAGGCCCGAGCGGCTGAAGACACCCGAGCGACTGAAGACACCCGTGCAGTTGAGTCGCTTGCGGACAAGCGCGATAACGCGGTTGCAGACAATCGTGCGATTGCAGACAACGCGGTTGAAGATAACCGTGCGGTTGAGGACAACCGGGGTGCAGTGTCGCTCGCGACGGCGGTCGAGCTGTTGCACACTGCATCGCTCGTCCACGACGACATCAACGACAAGAGCGAGCTGCGTCGCGGGCAGGCTACGATCAACGCTCGATGGGGCGATGGCCTGGCCTTGCTGGTCGGCGATTTCGTCTTTGTCCGGCTCCTCGGACTGCTCGCCACGTGCAGTCCACGCGAGATCCGGATCCTGGGTGATTGCTGCACGGCGGTCGTAGAGGGTGAGACGCTGCAGATGCTGCACCGGGGCGACTGGGGCATGGACGAAGCCCTCTACCTGGCGATCGCACGCAGAAAGACGGCGTCTCTGTTTGCCGCGTGCGGTGAACTGGGTGCGATCGCTGCGGCCGGTACGGAGGAACAGATCGCGGCCCTTGCCGAATATGGGGAGAACCTGGGGGTCGCATTCCAGATCCAGGATGATACGCTAGATCTAGTAGGTCAGGAGGAGGTGCTTGGCAAGCCTGTCTTTCTGGATCTCGATCACGGCAGTGTAGGTCTCGCCGCCCAATACGCGCTCGAGCGCGAGGCGGGTGCGGTCGAAATCCTACGCGCCGGGAATAGGGCGCAGATCACACGTATGCTGCAGGACAGCGGTGCGCTGGCGTATGCAGCGCGGACAGCGTGCGCCTTCATCGGGCGGGCGCGGTCAGCGCTTGCTGTCTTGCCCGACTCACAGGCTCGAGACGAGCTGCAAAGGTTGGCAGAGTACGTCATCATTCGAGACCGATAGATAGCGCACGTTCGGCGCGCATATCGCGTTCCAATGCTCCAGAGGAGGAGGCAGGTATGGGCGGGTTGAGTAACTTGCAGCGCAACAGTGGTGGGGGAAAGCGTCCTTGGGAGCTGCGCGTGCTCTTTTGGGCCGCCGTCGTCGTGGTCGGCGCGGTGGTGGTGATCACCGCGGCATACTACTTTGACGTCGCCACAGAGTCGCGCTATTTCTGCGGGGTGCTGTGCCATCCCAATCGTCCAGAGTACGTGGCCCAGGAAGTCTCACCCCACGCCGACCTCGAGTGCGGGACCTGTCACATCGGCCCTGGCCTGCTGCCCAAGGTGCAGGCCAAGATCGCCGGGGCGAAAGAGCTGTGGCTGCTCGTCACCAATCAGTATGGTCGCCCGATCGAGCATCCGGTCAGCAACCTCAAGGGGGCGGACGTGATCTGCGAGCAGTGCCACACCCCAACGCTGCCCTACGACGACGAGATCGCGCGGGTGGCCCGCTTTGCCGAGGATGAGGCCAACACCGAGACCCAGATCGACCTGGTCGTGCGGGTCGGAGGTGGAACCGAGACTTCCGGGGTCTCTGCTGCTCATTGGCACGTCGACCATGCGGTCTCGTACATCGCACGCGATGCCGACAAGCAGGACATTCCCTGGGTAGCGGTGACGGGCGCCGACGGGCAAGTGACCGAGTACCAGGTGACGGACAATGCGGTTGGAGATGACCGTCCGCTCACTGCCCAGGAGCGGGCACGCCTGCCCCAGCGGCAGATGGACTGTCTCGACTGCCACAACCGGGCGACGCACGACTTTCGCAACCCCGAGGCGTGGGTGAACGAGCTGATGGCCTCCGGGCAGATCGACAGCAGCCTGCCCTACGTCAAGCGCGAGGCGGTGCGGCTGTTGACGACGCCCTACGAGACGCAGGAGGCTGGGTTGGCGGCGATGGACGGGCTGGCCCAGTTCTACCAGAGCCAGTACCCCGCCGTCTATGCCGATCAGGGACAGGCGGTGCAGGACGCCGTGACGGCCCTGCAGGAGGTGTACGAGCACACCACCTTTCCCAGTATGAACCTGACGTGGGATGTCTACCCCGACAACCTGGGCCACACCGACTTTCCGGGCTGTTTCCGCTGCCACGACGGCCAGCACGTGGACGCGCAGGGGGAGCCGATCTCGAGCGACTGCACGCTGTGTCACTCGGTGCCCATCGTCCGCGAAGCGAGCGAGCCGGTCGTGTCCTCGGAGGTAGTGAATGCCGTGCTGGAGCTGCCAGAGCCAGACTCGCACCGCGAGGCGACGTTTATGTGGGACCATCGTCTGATGGCGAACGACTCGTGCAGCGAGTGCCACAGCACGGCGGTTGGAGACAACGGAATCGAATACGGTACAGACAACTCGAGCTTTTGTGCGAACGGGGTGTGTCATGGGCAACAGTGGCCCGAACCGGTACAGGCGGTCGGCTTTCAGCACCCGGTGGAGCTGGTGGGCGCGCACGCGGAAGCGACGTGCAACCAGTGCCACCAGGGGACAGGGGAGCTGGACATAGCGGACTGCGCCACCTGCCACCAGCCGCCCGAGATGCCGCACTTTGGGCCTGATTGCGCCAACTGCCACACGCCGGAGGGCTGGGTCGAGTCGGCCGCGTCGCGCGTGGCGAGCGCGCCGAACAACCCACATGGCATCGCAACGGTGGACTGCCTGGTCTGTCACGAGGCGGGTGGTGTGCGTCCCGAGCCGGCGGACCATCAAGGGATCCCGTCGGTGTCGTGTGTTCGCTGCCACGAGACGACGTTCGTCGCCCAGGTGCCGGCCATCCCGCACGCAATCGAGGTGGGTGTACGCTGCCTGGCGTGCCACGATCGGGACAGGGTGATTCCAGAGCCGGCCAGCCACAGCGGGTGGCCCGAGGCGTCCTGCCTGCTCTGTCACGAGCCGTCCGAAGTAGATTGAGCATCGTACTTGCTGATAGGGTACGGAAGTCGCGGTTGTGTCGATCGAGGACAACGCGGTTGCAGACAACGCGGTTGCGTCGCTTGAAGACAAGCGCTACAACCGAAGCAGAAGGGAGAACTCGCATGAGGAAGAAGCTTGGCATCTGGATCGGGGCCATCCTGATCCTGCTGCTGGCCGTCGCGACGATGGCCGGCTGCGGTGGAACTACAGGGCCTGAGGGCCCGCAAGGTCCCCCCGGCCCACAAGGGCCAGTCGGCCCTGCTGGCCCTACTGGTCCTGAGGGGCCGCAGGGTCCCTCCGGCCCGCAAGGCCCTGCAGGTCCGCAAGGCCCGGCCGGCGTGGTGACCACGTCTGAGGCGCCCAAGACCGTGACGGTTAATGCCGGTGAGGACGTCAGCGAAGAGCCCGGCGCAAGCGTCACCCTCGCGGCGACGGTCGATGCCGCCGACGGCTCGCAGGTCACGGGCTACCAGTGGGAGCAGACTGGTGGCGTGCCGGCGTCGCTCGGCGGCGCCGACAGCGACACGCTGACTGTCACCCTCGACGATGCCGCGGCCTACAAGGCGGCGCTGGTCGCGGCGCTGCATCCAGTCGACCGCTTTGGGGTGCAGGCGATCAACCCGCACGCGCTGGAGGCAGCCGAGGTGGCGACCTTCAAGCTGACGGTGACCACCGACAGCGGCAGCTACAGCGACTCGGTGAACGTCTCGGCCCACATGCCCTACGTGGTCAGCGCAGGAGTCAGCAACGTCGGCATCGAGGTGCCGGTGCTGCTGCGCGGTGCGGCACAGGATGCCTACGACTGGACGATGGCCGGGCCCAGCGGCTCGAGTGCGAGCTTGGCCGAGGCCTCAAGCCAGTACCCGTCGTTCACGCCCGACGTGGAGGGCAAGTACACCTTGACCGAAGCGACGAGCGGGGCGAGCTTTGACGTCTATGCCGGGACGTGGATGGGCGTGATCGTGGGGCTAGATGCCAACGGTCGACCTGAAGCCGACCCGACCTGCACGACCTGCCACAACGGCGAGATCGCGCCCGACCAGTTCACTACGTGGGCCGCTTCGGGGCACGCCGAGATCTTAACCCAGAACATCGACGACCCCAGCGGGCACTGGAGCCTGAGCTGCGCGAGCTGCCATACGGTTGGCTATGACACCGCGGCCGACAATGGCGGCTTTGACGACGCCATGGCCAAAGAGGGGTGGGAGGTGCCACACGGCGCGGTAGGCAACTATGCGCAGATGCTGGTGGACTATCCAGAGACGGCGCGGTTGGCCAACGTTCAGTGCGAGAACTGCCACGGCCCGCAAGACAGCGACGCCCACACGATGGGGGCTGTGCGCCAGAACATCTCGTCCGAGCTGTGTGGGAGCTGCCACGGCGAGCCGGCGCGGCACGGGCGCTACCAGCAGTGGGAAGAGAGCGGGCACGCCAACCTGGAGCTGGCGATCGAGGAAGCCACGGTCGAGAACCGGGGGGCAACGGCCGGGCACTGCGGGCGCTGCCACTCTGGGGAAGGTTATATCGCCTGGATCGGCCAGGGCGACCTGACGCAGCGGATCCAGGGGGCGGATGGCAACGCGACGGCGGAAGAGCTGGCGGCACTGGGCCTGACGGTGGACACGGTACACTCGCAGACCTGCACGGTGTGCCACGACCCGCACGAGCAGGGGACGGTCTCTGGAGAGCCGAACACGGCAGGCGTGCGCATCACGGACGACACGGGGATGCTGCCGGCTGGGTTTGAGGCGGTTGGGGTGGGGCGTGGGGCGCTGTGCATGACCTGCCACAACTCGCGAAACGGCGCGCACAACGATACCGTGGGCGACCCGACCAGCTACTCGGCCCCGCACACGGCCGCACAGGCGGACGTGCTGATGGGGCAGAACGCATACTTTGTGCCGGTGGGGCAGCGTGCCAGCCACTCCTTCATCGAGGACAGTTGCACCAACTGCCATATGGAGCTGACGCCGCCGCCGGCGGAGTACAGCTACGAGGGGAGCGGGACGAACCACACCTTCGAAGCCAGCACGGCGATCTGCGGCGACTGTCACGGCACGTTTGACGGTGGGACGATGCAGGAGAGTGTGGAGGCGATGCTGCACGAGATGAGCGCGGCGATGGGCACGTACCTGATCGAGCAGATGCCGGCGCAGGTGCACATCAAGGACTATACGCCGCACGAGGTCAATGGGGTGGCGTACGACGTCAAGAGCGAGGACGTGACGGTGGCTGTGAGCAACATCGCCTCGGCGGAGCCGACGGAACCGCACGGGCAGCAGGGCTATATCCTCAAGTTTGCGAGCCCGGTAGAGGTGACGTATGCACCGGAAGGGGAAG
>Ga0315554_1001978_pt1 | contig 12029 bp, 10 predicted proteins | sample SalMarSW160370MG_FD_202114 | JGI IMG/M metagenome (GOLD analysis project Ga0315554, IMG submission 202114) | Salt marsh sediment microbial communities from the Plum Island Ecosystem LTER, Massachusetts, United States - Salt Marsh Sediment SW1603-70 ... | reverse complement strand
CCTCGGAATTGATCATACCCAGATCGACAAAGCCGCCGAAGGAATTCTTGAGATGCTGCAGCGTCACGGCCAGGGCGGTGTCGCTGCCGAGTTCCCGATACGATTGCTCGGAGATCACCAGCGCCAACGCCGACCGCCGCTCCTCGATGACGAATTCCAGCGTCCGCTTGGTGTTCGACAGTATCCGCGACACGGCGAAACGGGCCTCCACCCGGTAGGCCTCGCGATCCTGAAGATAATTTATCGCTGTCAGGATCACCAGCGGCGTCAATGCGACGACCGACGTAATCGCCACCATCTTACGCCGGAGCCGGCGATACCGGGGCATCCGGGTCCCGGCCAGTTCCGGCGGGAGTTTATTTTCTTCTGATTCTTTGCGGCGCATCGTGCGTCCATCCGGCGAGATCCGCCGGTTTATGCCCCTGATTCGTTTTTATCCGTTTCGGCGTTGTCGTCCGAAGTCGCGGATTTTGAATGATGAGCCTTCTTGTACGCCGCCCGCATCACCTGCGCCAGGCGGTCGACGTTGACCGGCTTGTTCAAATACGCGAACGCGCCCAGATCGTTCGCCAGATTCTCCTCGCGCTCCGACCCATGCCCGGTCAGGATAATCACCTCCACCTCGGGGTGATCGCGTTTGATGCGCCGGAGCACTTCGATCCCGTCGATCCCCGGCATCATCAGGTCGAGCACCATCACGTCGGGCACGTCCTCCTTGAGCATATCGAGAGCCTGTTCGCCGTCGTAGGCGATCGACGATTCGAGGTCGCGCGTCTTCAATCGCTCCGATAACGTATGCACGAATTCCTTTTCGTCATCGACGAGCAATATTTTCGGCGGGCCCTCGATATCCGACCAGGGATTGATCGACGGCGCTTTGTATTTCGGGCCGAGCCTGACAGTGACGGATTCCACTCCGGCTACTTTGGCGGCTATTTCAGTCAGCTTTTCCTCGTGGCGTTTCATCCGGACGACATACTCGTTCACCAGCAGCACCACATTGCCGCCCTCGGCGTGTACCTCGGCCCGGTGACCTCCCTCGACCAACGCCAGGTTGACCTGCGCCGATAGAATGGAATCGCGGGCCGCCTGACGGGAACGATCAGTGGTCTTCACGGCCTCCCGCCCGGCGTACTCGGCAACCTGCACGACTGCGGCTTCGACGGATGTATCATGCATGGGAATGACCACGTCGTAAAGGCTTTCATCATAGGCGGTCTTATCGAACAGGTAGGTTGTGCAGCCGAAATTGCACTTGTCGTCAGTATGGATGATCTTCCCGGCTTCCTTGTCGGATTTGCCGGTTTCGGCGACAGCCTGTTTGACGCGGAAATCATGGTTTGCAATCAGGCAAACCCGCAGGACGTGCGAGATGGTGCGGGGAATGAGATGCCCGGCGCAGCCGGTGACGATACAGTTATCCGGCTGGATCATTTCGGCCAGGATCAGCCGGATCCAGGCCAGATGTTTTTCCCGCTCATGGGTGATTTTGTTGAGAAACGGTTCGGGGCCGTTCAGCGCCCGTGTCAGCCGGTCGCTATCGGTGCCGAAACGCTTCGCCGTCTCCTGCATCAACCGATCGTCGAGACGATCATATCCGAGGTGTTCGGCGACGCCGGCGATGACGTCGTCGGCGTGACAGTAGGACCCGCCGAAAAAAGTGATAATGGCCACAGTCGCTTTCCCCTATTCGAGTGGCGTTGTTGTCGCAGGCATATTAATGCCCGGAACCAACCTTCGCAAGCTCAAAAAGGGATGATCGACGGTACTTATTTCAGGATCGTGCTGGAAACGCCAAAAACCGACATTCGAAGACCCGCCGATTTACGTCACCGATGATAATGGTAATTCGCTGGAAGTAGCCGAGGTCGACGAAAAGTACGAACTCCTGGGATGGGACCTGCACGCCGCGCCGGGTGATTAACAGCGGAGTTTCATCGTCGGAAATGAAGCCGCTCTATCTCGCCTGCAGCCACTCCAGCAATTCATTGGCGGCGTCGGGGATGTTGTCCAAGATATCCGTGCCGTGATTTTTGCCGGGATATGTCTTGAACGTTTTCGGCCCCGTATAATTGTCGAAGAGCCACTGGCTCGATTCGGCCGAATACGTATCGCTATCCGACACGGCGATATAAAGAGGCTTGGTCAGAGACGTTTTGGCCGCCAGCGACATTTCCGGCCGCAGTCCGCGATAGTTGCGCCCCGGAGACAACAGCACTGCCCGCGCCGCCCAGTCGTTGGATAACAGCAATCCGGCGGTGTTGGCGCCGATTGATGCCCCGATCACGACAACGTCGTTGTAATCATACACGCCGGGATGATTTGTCTTGAAATCGCGGAGAAACTGCTCGACGTCGCTCGGAATTTTACCGAACTGGTTTTCGTTCATCTCGGCATACGAAATCGCCTTTTTGCCGACCTGAGTCGACAGCCCGTGCCCGCGAAGATCGAAAGCGACCGTCGTATATCCTATATCGTTTAGCTGCTTGATAATCGGATCGAATGATTCATGCGTGTTTGACAGCATCGGCAAAAGCAGCGCCAGCCCCGGAAGATTCTCGGTCTTGGAATCGGTCGCCGCCGGCGACAGCCAAGCGTGAAGCGTCAGGCCGTCGTCGGTCATGAAGGTCATATGGCCGGCGTCCTCGGGCGCCGCCTCGGCGGCGCTCTCGGCTATGCCGATTGATTTGAGCGCAAGCCCGGCGCAAAACAGCATGACGCCGATGACAACAAGTTTGAAGACGTCTTTCTTCATCACACTCCTACCGGCAAGACTATATCCGCGAGTCTGCTAAACGGCACTAAATATAATCCTGTTCAAACTTTTTGCAAAGTCCGTTGAGGTTGTTCAGGCATTCGACGATCTTATCTTTGCTGGTGCCGCTGCACGCTGCTTCGAGCTTGCCGCACGCTTCGCCGATGGCGGCGACATCGGACGACGCCTGCTCCTTCACCGACGTCAAATCCTCGGGAAGGGCGGCCTGTTGCAGTTCGGTGTTCTTGATTTTCAGCGCCTCCAGCGACGTGACAATTGCCTCGTAATCTTCATTCTTGAGGTGCGTATCGACCATCAGATTAACCACGGTGTTAAGCGATTCGAATTCGGGGAACTGCAGCGGCAGCAGATAATAAGCCATCTCCTCGAAACCGGTATGGATATCGGGCATGACAGCGTAGATTACGTCGTTATCCCCCGTCTTTTTGGCCGCTGCGCCTTTCTGCACCAGTTCGATAAACTGTGTCCGGGCGGCATTGAAATTTTTCTCGCGCTCGGTCGTTTTGAACGGTTGCGATATCTTTTCCACGTCGGGAATCATCGCCGCAAACTGATCCATCGCCTCGCCCAGCGCCGCATAATCCTTGTCGGGATAGGCTGTGTGCCACGCCGGGGCCATGACGCCGTGAAGCTTTTTGAGAACTTCCATGCCCTTGGCGGCCGCCTGTTCCGCCGGGCATCCGCCGGTATCCTGTGCCGGTTCCTGCGCCGACACGCCGATTATGCACAATAGCAATAACATCGGCAGAATACACGCCGCGTGTTTCATCTCATCACTCCTGGATATGATTTAAATAACGTTGACTTCTTCTTCGATAAGACCTTTGGCGAATCGATTCAGCGCCAGTCGGCTGATATCGACCGACGGTTTTTTGCCGGTGATCATCTCCGCCGCCAGCAGCCCCGCCCCCGGCGCATGCATAAAACCGTGCCCCGAAAATCCGGCGTTGATGAAAAATCCCTCGACCTCGTCGGAAAAACTGATGATGGCGTGATGATCCGGGGTCGTTTCGTACAGTCCCGCCCAGCTGTTGCCGACTTCCGCCTCCTCCAATTTCGGGATGCGATCGAGCGCCTTCATCAGGATCGTGTCGGTGTAATCCGGGTCCTGCGACTCGTCGAATCCCGGCTCGACGCCGGAATCGGCCCAGCCCATCAGCAATCCCTTCGATTCTTTGTGGCAATACAGCCCCGATGACACGTCCACGACCATCGGCATCGTCGCCGGGATGAAATCAATTTCGCCGGTGGTGACGATCTGACGGCGGTAGGGGTCTACCGGGACATCGATCCCGACCATTTCGCCGATTTTCCGCGCATACGGTCCCGCGGCGTTGATGACCAGCGGGGTGGAAATCTCGTCGTTGGCCGTTTTCACGCCGGCCACCTTACGATTGTTCCTGATAATCCCGGTCACCGGGGTTTCGGTCAGGATCTCGACGCCGAGTTTTTTGGCGGCGTGGAAATATCCCTGCAAAAACTCATGAGGATCGCCCAGGCCGTCACGATGGAAAAAGGTGGCCTTGATGACGTCGTCGGTGCGCACCGGCGGCGCCAGTTTTTTGACGTCGTCGGGGCCGATTACTTTGACGTCCAGACCCAGCGACTTCTGCAGCTCGACCGCCTTGAGATACGGCTCGACCGTCGCCTCGTCGGTTAGCAGAAACATATAGCCGACTTGATCATACAGGGCCGGTTCACCCGTGATTTCCTCGAATTTCTCGAAAATCTCGATCGATTTCATCGAGACTTCTATATTCACCTTGGAAAAAAATTGCGCCCGGATACCCCCGGCACATTTCGAGGTCGCGCCGGAGCCGACAAACAGTTCCTTTTCAAGAACAAGGACATCGCCGAATTGCATTTTGGCCAAGTTGTAAGCCGTTGCCAGACCGATGATGCCCCCGCCCACGATGACGGCGTCATAGTTTGATTTCATGGCAAGTCCCGGTAACTTCGTGAATTATTTCACGACGTTAATTTACCGCAGAGGCCGCGAAAGTCAAGGAAAATCAACGATTACGACGCACACGCGACGCACTTTGCGGATTTACTGCCGTAAATTTTGTTGTTTTCGACGTTATTTTTCATACATTGGAAACCGTTTAACAATGATAGGATCATGCGACAAGCGCTTACGAAAACATTAGGCAAGCTGTTTCATATATCCGAGACCAATATTCTCATCTCCCTCTCGGTGGTGGTCGGAGTGGGGACCGGTTTCGGGGCTTTGCTTTTCATCGTCCTGATCGAAAACGCCCGAAAAATTTTCTTCGGGCATTCCGCCGATTTCCTCAACGGCCTGCTCGGCGTCGCCGGCGACCATTTCCGCTGGTGGATTCCGGTCATTCCCGCCGTCGGCGGTCTGCTGGCCGGGCCCATCATTTACTACCTGGCGCGCGAAGCCAAGGGGCACGGTGTCCCCGAAGTCATGGATGCGGTCGCCCGTAAGGGCGGTATTATCCGGCCCCGGGTGGCCGGCGTCAAAGCGCTGGCGTCGGCGATCTGCATCGGATCGGGCGGCTCGGCGGGCCGTGAGGGCCCTATCGTCCAAATCGGTTCGGCCATCGGCTCCACTATCGGTCAGGTTTTTCGTATGTCGGGCAACCGAGTGCGGGTGCTGGTCGGCTGCGGAGCCGCCGCCGGGATATCAGCCGTCTTCAACGCTCCCATCGCCGGCATCATCTTTTCTCTGGAAATCATCCTGGGCGATTTTGCCATCAAGACTTTCGCTCCGGTATTGATCTCGTCGGTTTTGGCGTCGGTGGTGGTGAGGTTGTTTTTGGGCAACCATCCGGCCTTCGAAGTACCCGCCTACGAATTGATCTCAGCCTGGGAAATGCCCCTTTACGTCATCCTCGGCGTTATCTGCGGAGTCATCGCGGTTCTCTTCACCCGTACTCTGGCCTGGTCGGAAACCGTCTTCGATAAGCTCAAGTTCAACGATGCCATGAAACCGGCCATTGGCGGCCTTCTTTTGGGTATCATCGGCATTTTTTATCCGCAGATTTTTGCCGACGGCTATGTGACGATCAAGGCGGTGCTGTACGGCAAAACCGCTGTCGGTCTTTTGTTGATTTTGATTTTCCTCAAAATCGCCGCCACCTCCCTCACGCTGGGATCAGGCAACTCCGGCGGAATATTCGCCCCGTCGCTCTTCATGGGGGCCATGACGGGCGGCGCTTTCGGCGCGCTGGTGCACCATCTTTTCCCGACGGTGACGGCGACTCCCGGCGCCTACGCTTTGGTGGGAATGGCGGCGCTGATCGGGGGGGCCGCCCATGCCCCCATGACGGCCATACTGATCATCTTCGAAATGACCTCCGATTACTGGATCATTCTGCCCCTGATGGTGGCCGTGATTTTTTCGACCCTCGTGTCCCGCAACCTCTTCGAGTACTCCATCTACACCGTCAAACTCGCCTCACGCGGCATTTTCCTCAAGGGCGGTAAAGACTTAATGGTGCTGCGCTCGATCAAGGCGTTCGAGGTCATGGATCGCAAGTTCGAAACCATCCGGCCCTGGATCAGCCTTCGAGAAATCATCCATAAAGTCGAGACTTCCCGCGAGACGTATTTCATGATGGTCGACCGCGATCAGCATCTGCTGGGGATCATCTCGTTTCAGGACCTGCGCGGCGTACTGACCAAACCGGGCTTGATGGATCTGGTCATCGGCGAGGACATCGCTCATACCGACCTCGTTACCATCTCCCCGGACGAGGACCTCGAAAAGGTCCGCAACAAATTCGCCTTACAGGATATGCAGCTTCTGCCGGTGGTCGAAAACGGCAATAGAATTATCGGCGTTGTCCGCTACAGCGATATGATGACCATTTACAACAAACGCCTGATCGACACCTTCAACGAATAAAACTCAAGCCCGAAATTAATCGCCGCGGCCGCCATAACTCATATCCCATTTTGCACTTACGCCAAATCACGGGTGGCCCACCATTTATGGCGGGGATATGTTGTGGGTCGGGAGCCCTGTCGAAGATCCTGAGCCTCGCGAAGGACGCTCCCGACATTCCATCGCGACCCATCATCCATAACCTCAACGAAGCACCCAATCTAGCGATGTCATTGCGAGCCCGCCTTGCGGGCGAAGCAATCTTTAGTCGGCAATTCCGTCGGGTGACCCACTATATGGCGTGGCAAACCAATTGTAAACCAAGCAGATAGACCAGCCTGGTGACCAACCATTTATGGTTGGCGAAAATCCGGCTACCGGAAATAAACCCGCAAAAAATCAAAAATCCGCTTGTCCACCTGAAACAATTCTTCTACTTTATCGTAGAGTACTTTGTAATACAAAGTGATTAATTCCGGATTCCTGTGGACGGAGGTAATTATGAAATCTGAGGATTCTTTAAAAGCCCTTGAGCGGAAGGCGTACCGTTCCACATTTAACGACGGCATCTACGACATAACCTTTGGGCTGCTTTTTTTGGTTCTGGCCTGGATTTCCGTTCTCGAATCGATCGGGATTTCCCGATTCATCGGGTATTTTCTGTTTCTTATCCCGATCATTTTCCCCCGTCCGGCCAAAAGGCTCATTACGGTCCCGAGGCTGGGAATGGTTGAATTCGGACCGAAGCGGAAATCCCGCAGACGGGGCCTCCTCTGGGTAGTGGCGGCTATCGTCTTTCTCACTCTGCCGCTGATCATCATGATGGTCGGACGCGGCATTCCCGCGGGACAGACCTGGCTGTTCGTCGCCGTCATAGGTCTCCCCATCTTCGCCATCGGCGTCTATATCATGGATTTCCCCCGGATGTATCTGTATGCCGCGCTATTTGTCTTCTGCATCATCCAATCGGAATTCCTGATCGACTACCTCGGCGAACCGCTCAACGCCGTTTTGTGCTTCGGCGTACCGGGATTGATAATCCTGGTCATCGGTCTTGCGTTCCTGTTCAAATTCATGCGGAAATACCCGATACAGGACCCGGAGGCTTCGCATGCCGGATGACAAAATCGCCGGCGGGACACTGTCCGAGGTCGACCGGCTCATCCACGAACCGGCCCGATACAATATCATGGCCCTGCTCTATGTCGTGGCGAAGGCGGAATTCCTGTTTGTGCAGAATCAGATCGGTCTGACGCCGGGAAACCTGTCGGCCCATGTGAGCAAACTCGAAGCGGCCGGATATGTAGCAGTCGAGAAGAAATTCGTCGGCAAAATGCCCCGCACCTTTCTCAGCTTGACAGCGCGGGGCCGGGAGGCCTTTGAGGATTACCGTCGCAAAATGAAAGACCTGTTCACGTCGCCGCTCGAGACCCGTAGCGATTCGGATTAGACGGCGATACGGCCGTTGCCTGACCCGCCGGCCGAATTCAGAACCTGCGTGAATCCCGGCATTATGGCCATGACTCGTGGTCTGCCGTCAACTACACCCCACCCGTGCAAGGCACGGGTGGGCCACCGTGACTAATTTGCATGAAATCGGCACTTATAGGATAGTCTCGGCCCAAAGCGTGTTCGCCTCGGGCCCTGTGATCCCGCTCGAAATTTTCAGGATGCAGGTTAATGGAAATACGCGAAAGTCAGTATTCAGCGGCCTGGCCCGAGACCGGCACAGAAAAATGCATCTGGACGATTTTCCACCCGCCGGGATCGTTGGCCAACACCCCTGTAATCCGAAGTCCTTTCAGGTCGACCGGTTGATCGTTAACCGTCATGCTCCAACCGACCAGTTCCGAAAACCAGACGGCGTCGAGCTGGTCGCTGATATTGATCTTCTGGTCGCTGACAGTGAGCTTGATATTTTTGAATGCCGCCAGTTGTGCCTTGAGAGCCCGCTCGACCGCAGGATACCCGACCCAGTATTCGGCGGCGTCGGTGCCGAAGACGACCAGGCTGCTGTCATGACTCATGATTTGTGAAATAATGTCCATATTTCCGGATTCGAACGCCGTGAGAAACTGATCCACCACCCTCTTGGCATCGCCGATGGCGTTGGGAGCGTCGGGCTGCTGGGCGCAACCGGCCGCCAATAACGAGAAGGCGAGTATTGCCGCCAAAGATAATTTCAACATATCGACCTCGCGAGAAAAAGAGCTCGTCCATCATCGTCGCCTCTCGGTGCTGCCGGGCAGATTCCATTCAGGCGACCGCATGTCAACGAAAATAAATACGAAAAACGGAAAGTTTATGAGAGCGGGTTTATTCGGACTCCGACCATCTCGATAATTCGGGCGGGTGGCCGCGACCTTCGGTCGCAATTTACGAAACCAATCATCCGTCAGATCATGACCCGCCATCCATAATCAAAAACAGCCCGTGTCATTGCGAGGAGCATCCGGCCCGCAAGGGCCGCGACACGATGAAGCAATCTGTAGTATCAGCGGGACACACCGAGCGATCGGGCGGACGGCAGCGGATGTGTAGCCGCCGCTGCGGACACATTATCCGCCCGACAATTCGGTTTTTGCTCGTGAAAATCGTTCCGTATTTATTATTAATTGCGACAGAGTCACCGTATAACTATATTTATAGGGTACCCGACTGGGGACGTCCCAGACCAGGAATCGCATGGCTGAAGAGAAACGAAAACCGGGTCGTCGATTTATCTCTGATGAACACACGGTAAGAACCGCCCGAAGCGTTTTGGCCGGGCGGCCCAGCCGCCGCGGCATCGCCCGTATTCTGCCGTTTTTGGGACCGGCGTTTATCGCCAGCGTCGCCTACGTCGATCCGGGGAATTTCGCCACCAATATCCAGGGCGGCGCCCAATTCGGGTACACGCTGCTCTGGGTCATCGTCGCCAGCAATCTCATGGCCATGCTCATCCAGACCCTGTCCGCCAAACTTGGCATCGCCTCCGGACATAATCTGGCCGAGCAGTGCCGGCTGCAATTCCCGAAACCGGTTGTCGTCGGCATGTGGGTGCTCATGGAAATCGTCGCCATGTCGACCGATCTGGCCGAATTCCTTGGCGCCGCCGTCGGTTTCAATCTTCTCCTGGGTGTACCGCTGTTCTATGGCGGCCTGCTCACCGCCGTCACGACGTTTCTAATTCTGGCGCTGGAACGGTACGGCTTCCGTCCCATCGAGGCGATTATTACAGCCATGGTCGCCGTTATCGCGGTCTGTTATTTGGCTGTGACCATTCTTGATAGACCCCACCTCGGCAGTGTTCTGACCGGCGCCTTCGTTCCGCGGTTTCAGGGGACGCAGAGCGTCGTGCTGGCCACCGGCATCCTGGGCGCCACGGTCATGCCACATGCTATTTTCCTGCATTCGGCGCTTACCCAGGGGAGGATTGTCGTCAAGCAACCGGCTCTGCTGCGCCGCCTGTTTCGCTTTCAAATCCTCGACGTCACTATTGCCATGGGCATAGCCAGCCTGGTCAATATGGCTATGCTGATCATGGCCGCCGCCACATTCCATGAGCACAACCTGATGTCCGTCGGTACGCTTGAAGAGGCATACCGTACCCTGGAGCCATTGCTGGGATCTGCTGCAAGCGCATTTTTCGGGCTGGCGCTTCTCGCCGCAGGTTTATCGTCAGCAACGGTCGGCACGAGCGCCGGGCAGGTGATCATGCAGGGTTTTTTGGAGCGGCATATTCCCGTATGGGTGCGCCGACTGGTGACCATGCTGCCGTCGCTGGCGGTGATCGCCATCGGGCTGGATCCGACCATGACGCTTGTCCTCAGCCAGGTTGTCCTCAGCTTCGGACTGCCGTTTGCCATAATCCCGCTGATTCTGTTTACGCGACGGAAAGATATCATGGGGACGCTGGTTAATCGCCGGCTGACGACGCTGGCGATTTCGATCTCGGCCGCCTTGATAATCGCCCTCAATATATATCTTCTCTACGGTGCTTTCGGCGGAGGATAAAGGGAAATGAACGATGTTTAGACATATTCTCGTCCCGCTGGACGGATCGCGATTGGCCGAATCGGCGCTGCCGGCAGTATCATATATGGCGCCGAAACTGGGCGCGATGGTCACACTGATCCATATCGTCGAAGCCGACGCGCCCCAGCAGATCCACGGCGAACGACATCTCCGCGAGGAAAACGAAGCCCGCGCCTACCTGCGGGACGTGGCCGAACGGGAACTGAAGAATCTCCCCGATGTTCATTTTCATGTCCATACCGATGTCGTCGCCAATATCGCCGACGGTATTGCCGCTCATAGACGGGAAATCGGAAATGATCTCATTGTCATGTGCACTCACGGTCGCGGCGGCGTGCATCAATGGATATTCGGCACCATCGCCCAGCAGGTGATCAACCTCGGTTCGACGCCGGTGCTGCTGATACAACCGGGTCTCGACGATATCCCGTCGCCGTTTGCATGCCGGGCTATTCTGGTGCCGCTCGACGGCGTCGCCGAACACGAGCACAGCCTTCCCGCCGCCGCCGAACTGGGAAAATCATGCCCCGCCCTCGTTCATCTTATCCGGGTGGTTCCGACCTACGCCTCCCTGTCCGGCCAATGGGTCACTACCAGCCGATTTCTGCCCCGGACAACGGCTCGCCTGCTTGATGCCTCGGAGGAGGAAGCGGACAAATATCTCCTCGGTCATGAAGAATCCTTACGCGCCGCCGGTGTCGATGTCTCACGGCATATCGCACGGGGCGCCCCCGCCGATATTATCGCCAGGGCCGCTGAGGAGATCGGCGTCGACCTGATCGTCATCGGCACTCACGGCAAAATCGGCATGGATGCCTTCTGGTCGGGCAGCATGACGCCCCGTCTCTGCCATCATTGCCGCATCCCCCTGCTGTTGATCCCCGCCGAACATGAGGGCTGACACGGCCGGTCGTTTATCTCCGATAATTCCATAAATACAGACGGGACGGGTTTTTGGGGAACCCGTCCCGCTGCCAGGCAAGAAAGGGAGGCTACTTTAACAGGAGCATCTTGTGCGAATCGACGAAGTCACCCGCGATAATTCGGTACTGATACACGCCGCTCGCCGCCGACCGCCCGGCGTCATCCCGGCCGTCCCATGTCACCGTATATTGCCCGGCTGGTCTGGTTTCGTCGACCAGCTTCCGCACCGGCTGTCCGAGCAGATTATATATAACCAGTTGCACTCTCACCTCCGCCGCCACCGAATAGGTTATCTCGGTCGTCGGATTGAACGGGTTGGGACGGTTTTGTTCCAGCGCAAATCGCGCCGGTAGCGGATTATCATCATTAGCATCCAGCGTTCCCATGTAATCGATATTCGGCGTCGACGGATCGATCCATCCATCCGGCACCGGCTCACCGGCGTTGATCAAATGTGCG
>Ga0315554_1001977_pt1 | contig 12035 bp, 12 predicted proteins | sample SalMarSW160370MG_FD_202114 | JGI IMG/M metagenome (GOLD analysis project Ga0315554, IMG submission 202114) | Salt marsh sediment microbial communities from the Plum Island Ecosystem LTER, Massachusetts, United States - Salt Marsh Sediment SW1603-70 ... | reverse complement strand
AGTGCAAACACCAGAGACTCAATTGCACCAGTAAATATCCTGCGAATTGCCTTCGTTTGCTCCTGGACTTCCTGCTCGAGGTGCTGCTGATACCTCTTAATCTCAAGCTCAAGACCTCTCATTTGCAGAGCTCGCTCAATGCTTATCATAACCTTATCAAGTTCAAAGGGCTTGATTATGTAATCGTGAGCCCCTTCTTTCATACACTGGACGACAATTTCGGTATCAGTAAGAGCACTAGCCATGATAATAGCTGTCTCAGGATGGCCCTGTCTGACTTCAGAGAGAAGTTCACCTCCTGGCTTTCCTGACATTCTGATATCCAGTATTACCAGTTCGGGGGACTTTTCTTCCAGCTTCTTCTTTGCCTCCTCGGCACTACCAGCTTCCTGACAGTGATAGCCCTCCTTCATCAGCTTCCCGCAGAGAGTCTTTCTGCTGGTTTCCTCATCATCAACGACCAGGATGCTTGCCTTTTTAACTACCGTAACCATTCTTTCTTGATTCCCCACCCATCTTATAAACACGATTGACCTTGGCCTTCAGTCTGGCCACGTCACTATTGGTAAACAGCCTCCAACCTCTCCAATCCCGGTGTTCTACATCAGGGAAAAACCCGTCTCTGACCCAACGCAGTAGTGTCATTCTGCTGACACCTGCCCTGGCACAGGCTTCAGAGGTCCTGTAGAACTTTCTGCCATTTAATGTTAAGGGCATGCAGACAGCCTCAAATACGTATCGTTACCAGTTAAATATATTCAGATATAGTTATATTTGTACATTATTATTTATATTTGTGACAATCACCCAAACGTACTCTTTTATTAGTAATTAGTACTAGACAGTACTACCGGGCAGGCATTGAGGCTAAACAACAGGGGAGCCATAAGATGACCTTTGGCCTGTCTGCTTTACGAACAACTGAACACAGTGATAGAGGAGAATGCGAGCCTGGACGGGTAGGGCCTGGAAGTTAAGCGACCCGGAGTTACTCAGGTAGCCACAGAGGAAGCATAGTTCAATAACTCAACGAAAACGCCCTCTACCGAACCACTCACGGAAATCAGGTTCCCGGTACGCAGAAGGTAAAGCGGAGCAGGGGTAGTAATAGGCAGAACTTTCGAACTGGCTTTCAGCCTCACGATTTAGCCTGAGAGCTTCATCGGGGATAATGGTAGCAATTCTTAGCACTCAATATACAAAGAATTGCATAAATAAAATTCTCATAGTCGCAGGGATTTCCTCCCAGTCATTGCGACAAGGTCCTATTGTACCTCCGAGTCAAGGATGTTATAATGACAAATGTAGTACATATGTTCTTATCATATGTATGTATTCAGATAGTTGACAATGACGACAGTATTGGCGCCCGCAGAAAGTCTGGTAAGGGTTCATGGGAGAGGCTCGCTGTTCTCAATCTTGGAGAAAGAAACAATCCTGACCAGAATCAAGGTTCTTGATGATGGACGCTTCACTGCAGAAACAAAAGATTGGGATTCCTACTGGCAGCCGTTGCACGAACTTAACCATAGAGAGTTAGAAGATGGCCTTGGTGCGCTCCATTTTGCCTGGCGTGATTATCTCCGCTCCGAGTTCAGTCCTCTTTTGTGGCAAGAGTTCTGCTTTCGCTATTTCTCTCTGCTTGATGTTCTTTTATCTATATATTCAGAATCTGATGCTACTCAATCATGGATACGTGCCCTGCATACAGCTTTAGGGTTTGAATGCTTTGGGATAGCTTCATCGACTTCTGACTCGGAAGTGCTGGGTGCTGGCACCTGTACAATTCGAAATCCGTGCTACCTTCTGGCAAAGTTAAAGATGCCCGATGCGCTGGATGACCCTCAATTTCTCCCCATCATAACGGTTGCGGGTACTAAGAAACCAGAGCTGTTTTATCATTACAGACAGTATACTTTATCTGTGGATTCACCGGCTTCGTTAATGTTTTATCCGGCGGTCTCTGAAGATAATCGTTCCGCGAGTTTCAGACTGATCAACTCTTTAGCTGGTGGCGTGAGCTACGGAGTTGATCCTCGCACGAGTGAGCGAGCCAAACGCTTATACCAAAAAACTGTACGACCTATATTGGAGACCAACCAACTCGCTGCCCCCGAATCTCCTTGGCTGGAGTTTGTTGATGTCGGCGCTGGCAGTGGAGGTCTTACTTCTGCTATCTGCCGTCAGATTCATGATGCGGGATTTAAATCAAAGTTCCGGCTGTGGTTTGTGGACCTAGAGCCTGCTGACCCTGCCCGCTTCTTTACTGATAAGAAATCGAGACGCATCGTTGATAGTCTATCATACCTTGGTAACGATTATAGAAGCTGGCTGAGCAAAGAAAAACCATTACCTGCCGCCAGCGGGCTTCGTATTGCCCTGGTATCTAGGCTCTTTAACAATCTGAGTCGTTTTTCTATTCACCGTTTCAACACAGTTGATTTAAACTCGCTTTCTGAGAAAATGGCAATATCCCCAGACTCAGATGCTCATCTACCCCATCGCTGTTTAGCTGCTGGTGGTAAAGGGTCGGAGGCGCTGGTGATTTCAAATACTCGGTTAGTCTTACCCAGCGGGAGAACCTTTGCTCAGGCATCCCTTTCTGATTACTACCGGGGGATGTACATAGTATCAGGTTCGAGAGGCTCTGTCGACAATCATGAAGGGGGGCTCTTCTTACCTGTCAGGTCATTCAATTCTGAATGCTTGGTTACATCAGGAGGCGGAAGTGTGATATCCTGTCTGGTTAACAGCTGCGACTACGTTATCATTGAAGACGCTGACCTTAGACCGCAGGATTTAGTTGGGCATATGGAAACGTTCTCACTACGTTCAATCACTATCCAAGATGTGACCAAAGCCTTGGGGCTGACGGGAAACTGCGCTTACGTGATCTGGCCTAAAGGCAAACCCAAGAAGGAACCAGACTTTGGTGGTAAGCCGATATGGTAACTGTTGTTCAAACCGACCGCAGGTCGGCTGTTCTCACTCCATCGAGTCTTGCCTGCCTGTCTCATATGCCGACAATCAACCTGACTTCCGGCTGTGCGCATGGTTGCCTCTATTGTTACACGCGCGGCTACAGTACCCACCCCGGTGAGGATAGAGTAGTTCTTTACCGCAATACTCTTAGTAAACTCAAAGAAGAGCTGGCCCGTAAGAGAAGAAAGCCGCAAGCCGTCTACTTCAGCCCCTCCAGCGACCTCTTCCAGCCTGTACTGGAGGTATTGGAACTTGGTTACCACATCTTGGAGTTCCTGCTATCCCAGGGTATCGGCGTAGCCTTTTTGAGCAAAGGATACATTCCAGAGAAAACAATGAAACTCTTCCTCGACAACGCGGACAAGGTCAGGGCACAGATTGGGATTATCACTCTTGACGAATATATCCAGCGCATGTTTGAGCCGAATACCGCTAATCCCCAAGCGCGTATCGAGCAGATATCTAGACTGGTGGCTGGTGGCATCGCCACTGAGGCCAGACTCGACCCTATCTTACCCGGTCTTACTGATAATGAAGACGCTCTCCGGCAACTTCTCTCGGATCTCGCCAGGGTGGGTGTTAAACGTGCCGCTATCAGTACCCTTTTCCTCAGAAGCAGTGTTCTCCAATCCCTCAAGCGATACGTTAAGAATACCGAGCTTCTTCAGACACTTCTTGATTTCTACCGGGATGCAAAGCGTATGGTAATCCATGCTGAGCGTTCTTCCGTCATTGCTCTGCCAAGCGCGGCAAGAGATGAAATCTACAAGCGTGTTGGCCGAGTCGCTGGAGAGTACGATATCGGACTCTCTATCTGCGCCTGTAAGAATCCTGACCTTGCTCACGGGACCTGTAACATCGGTGGCAACTGGCCAAGACACGAAACTCAACAGAACTTATTTAAACAAATGGACTGACTTACCAAATGGATTACATGAAGATTCAGGAAATTCCCACCGAACTGCTGGTAGAGCATCCGGAAAACAGTAATTTTATGAAAGCGGAAACAGCCCGAAAATTGCGTCACCACATCGAACGGACAGGCAGGTATGAGCCCTTGACAGTGCGACCACATCCTAACGAAGAGGGCAAGTTTCAGGTCATCAATGGCCACAACCGTTTGCGAGTCCTTCGCGCTCTCAATCACCGGTTGGCGAGCTGCGTCGTCTGGAACCTGGACGATGACCAGACAAGACTCTATCTGGCAACGCTGAACCGTCTATCTGGTAGTGAAATCCCGGAACGCCGGGCGGCTCTTCTGGATAACCTGCTTCAAGCCTTTGATTTAGATGAATTGACGGCGCTCCTTCCAGATGACAGAAAACAGATAGAGGAATTAAGACGGCTGTCAAGCCTTGAACCGGACGAAATTATCACGAGAACTTCTGGAGAAGAGAAGCTCGCCATCCCCGTTATCCTGACTTTCATGGTCGAAGAGTCAGAAGCTAAGGACATAAACCTGGCTCTGGACTTGATACTCAAAACGAGAGAAGAAGGACTACCACGTGGTCAGGCTCTTGTTTATCTGGCTCGTTTCTATCTCACTCATTGTAACTGTGTCCTCTAAGTAGCACAAAACTGGTTAGAGATGATTGAAGATTCATATACCGACAAGCTGAACTGGTTCAAGCAGAATGAGAAGCCAGAGGTAGTACTTCTGATTGCCGAGAACCCAGACCTCGTAAAGATTGTCGTCGCCTGGACAAGTCTGGACGTAAGGCGTGTGGATAAACTCACGGGACTTCCCGGTGGTTCGGAAAGTGAAGCATGGGAATGGCTGTGGGAAAATACGACTTATAATCTAAGAGAACTCAAAGAGAAAATCGGCACTCCCTTTTCTGAAATAGCTTTGGAGAATAAAATAAAGCCCCTTATCGGTAATCGCATTATTTATCCCGACGGCACGGTGAATTCCTTTGTTGAGAGATACCTGCGAGAACAGATAGTTAAGCTCTTTGAGGTGAAACCCAAGAAGCCTGTTAAGAAGGGCTAACAGAACGAGTTTTACCGAGGGTTTTACCGGGTTTTACTGGAGATAGGGGGACAATAGGCAGAACCTTTGAGCTTGTCTTCAGCCTCACAATCTGAGATTCGCTCCATAGAAGACAATTACATCAATTGTTCCATTCTGTGTGTAAGTTGGCGATCGAGATACTAAAGTCTCAAAGATACATGCAAGATAAATGACCGCGTTGATTTCGAACCCTAGTTTTACCGATACGTATAACCAGTAAAACCTATCCTGTTGCAGAATCCATAGACTGAGGAGAATCTCCCTCCCGCTACGGCGACAATATCTTATTGTGACTCTAGGTGTGGAATGTTAAAATTAGCTCAATAGAACATCTGTTCATCTAAGCTGATTGGAAGATCAGACTAGTAACTATTTGGACTCAGCTTGAGGTTTATAATGCTTGAAGTTAAGGAAATTGAACTTGTGGATTTATACCCTTGGGACGATAATCCAAGATTGAACGAGCATGCGGTAGACGCGGTAGCGGAAAGCATCCGCTCATTTGGTTTTAACGTACCTATTCTTTGCGACCAGAATTTGACGATTGTCGCCGGCCACACCCGCTGGAAGGCAGCCGAGAAGATTGGTATGGATAAAGTCCCAGTAATTATGGTCGAGATGACTGATGCTCAGCGACGTGCCTTTGCCATTGCTGATAACAAGACTGCTGAGATTGCCGATTGGGATTTCCCAAAGTTAAGGGAGGTACTGGAAGAGCTTAGGTCTGAGGATATTGATATCAAGAGCTTGGGTTTCACTGACGAGGAGATAAGGCGGCTTATCTTGAATGAAGATGAGGATGAGAACATTGTCCCAGAAGTCAACAGTGCATCTGTACTAACTCAACCTGGAGATATCTATATCCTGGGAAATCACCGCCTGCTTTGTGACGATTCAAGGGACAGAAACTCGGTAATGTTGCTTACCGAAGGGCGTGGAATGGACCATGTCTTTGGCGGTCCTCCGTACTTCAATCAAAGGGCTTACTCTCACTGGGAAGAGTACCAGGTATATCTTGAAGATATGAGGAGGATTATTCAAAACTGTCGGGATGTTCTCAAAGATGGCGCTGTTTGTGTCTGGAATATCGCTAATGGCTGCAGTACTCACCACGACCATGTTAGTCACCATTCCAGACTCTTTGAAGAAAGCGGCTTCCAGTATCTGGATACCGTCATCTGGAAAAAGACAGGGGCGAACTACGCTATACCAAGAAACTTTCACATACTGCGTAACTCATGCTATTATCCGGCATTAGAGTGGGAAGCCCTGTTGGTCTATCAGAAACCCGGTGATATGCCCAAGATGACACGAGAGGGACGTGATTATATGTCCAAGTATCACACCGATGTATGGGAAATACCGGCAGTAACCAACCAGATGGAGCAGTTCGGGCATCCGGCGGTATGCCCTGTAGAGATTCCATATCGCTCCATTCAAGCGTATACTGGTAGTAGGGCCAGTATTTTTGAACCATTTGGCGGCTCAGGTACCACACTTATTGCCGCCGAGAAAGCATCTAGAAGAGCCTATGTGATGGAATTAAACCCAGCCTATTGCGATATGATTATACAGCGCTGGGAAAACCTCACCGGAGACAAAGCAGTTCGCGTCACGGGTTAATTCTAATAAGGCTAGCACATGAATAGTAACCGTAAACAAATTAGTCTGTTTGGTGAGACTTCATCAAGGTTCTTCTTGCCCATGGACTATGACCCGGTTCGTCCGGATTACATTGAGATATCTCAACTCTATCTTGCTAAAGGCAGTGTCTCTACACCCGAGCGCAGACGATTTGTGGAGCGTATCTGCCGTCTGTATCCCGAAGCTACGGTCAAAGAATGTCCAAACATACCTCACAACCGTATTGAAATGAGTGAAACCGATGCGCTTGCTTTACACAGAGTTGGTAAGCAGACGCTCGTTTTCGGTGAGCTTAAGAGCGCCGTTCGTTTCAGCCAAGAAGAGGGCAATACCTGCCCCAACTACTGGCACTTTTCACCTTATGGCTTTTGCCCACACGATTGTAAATATTGCTACCTTGCCGGGACTAAGGGGGTCAAGTTTTCCCCCTCAGTTAAAATATACGTCAATCTCCCGGAGATGCTTGTAGAGATTGACCGGATTGCCCAGCGTTTGGGGGAACCAACAGCCTTTTACCTGGGGAAACTCCAGGACCCGCTAGCACTTGACCCGCTGACAGCATATTCAACGGTAATGGTGCCTTTTTTCGCGAAGCACCCATTTGCTCGCCTGACACTCCTCACCAAGAGCGCCAACATTGAATGGCTGATAGAGCTTGACCACCAGAGGCATACCATCCTTTCCTGGAGCGTTAATCCACCGGAGGCATGCGAGATTTTCGAAGAGAATGTTCCCAACATGGAGAAACGGCTCGAAGCCATGCGCCGTGTGGCTTCAGCTGGCTACCCTGTCCGAGCCGTAATGATGCCTATCATACCAATTGAGGGTTGGAAGGACATTTATACTGCATTTACCAAGCGCTTAATAGAAGATGTTCCCATTCAACGGCTCACTCTTGGCGGTGTTTGCATCTACCGTGGAGCACGTAAACTTATGGAGCGAAAGGTGGGATTGAACAACGCCATCTCTAGTCACATTGAAGATATATTCCAAAGAAAAGGGGATGGAAGAGCACGCTACTCTCAGGCCCTGAGAAAGGAGGCCTACTCTCTGATTATCGAAATTGTGCGGCGGCTACGGCCTGAGCTAGAGCTCGCCCTCTGTTTGGAAGAGCCTGAACTCTGGCAAAAAACTGGGCTTGAAAAGTGTATGGGACACTGCAATTGTGTACTGTAAATGGCGTGGTAGGGTTTTATATGGATGAAGATTTGTTCACTGAGAAGCTAGCTTGGTTCAAACAAAACGAAAGACCGGAAGTAGTACTTGTTGTGGCAGACAATCCAGAGCTCATTAAAATTGTCGTTGCCTGGACGAGTCTCGACGTGAAGCGTGCCGATAAGCTAACAAAGCTAGCAAGTGAAACCGAGAGTAAAATATGGGAATGGCTCTGGGGGAATGCGAGATTCTCTCGAGCTGAGCTTAAAGAGAAAATTGGTATCCCACTTTCCGAAATAGCTTTAGAAAACAAACTTAAACCACTTGTCGGCAACCGAGTTATCTACCCTGACGGTACGGTGAACTCGTTCGCTCAACGCTATTTACGAGAACAGGTAGCCAAGCTCTTCGAGGTGAAACAACAAAGACCTGTTAAGAAGGGATAATCAGAATAGGTTTTACCAAGAGTTTTACCCGGTTTTACTGGAGATAGGGGGAATCGAACCCCCAACCTCTGCATTGCGAACGCAGTGCTCTCCCAATTGAGCTATATCCCCACGCCTTAAAAGTACATTATAACACGCCCCTCCTTGTCAGTCACCGCCTATTGTTGCTATACTAGGCTGTTTCACCATGCAGAAAACTATGAGCTTTGAGACCATCATCGGGCTGGAAGTGCATGCCCAGTTGCAGACCCAGAGCAAGATGTTCTGCTGCTGCAGCGCTGATTATGCCAGCACCCCACCCAACACCCATGTCTGTCCGGTGTGCCTCGGGATGCCCGGTGTCCTGCCAGTCATCAACCAGCAGGCCATAGAGTACACGGCGATGACCGCCCTGGCACTACACTGTACTATCTCCGAATACACCAAATTCGACCGCAAGAACTACCCCTACCCGGACCTGATGAAGGGGTACCAGATTTCTCAGTATGACGCCCCCATCGGGTGCAATGGCTGGCTGACCATCGAGGTCGACGGTGAGACCAAGAGAATAGGCATAACCCGCGTGCACCTCGAGGAGGATACCGCCAGACTGACGCACCGCAACGGCCCAGACAATGAGACCTATAGTCTGGTGGACGTCAACCGCTCCGGGGTGCCGCTGATGGAAATCGTCGGCGAGCCGGATTTACGCTCCCCGGAGGAGGCCAGACAGTACCTCATCAAGCTGCGCAATATCCTGCGCTACCTGGGTGTATCCACCGCCAATATGGAGGAAGGCAGCTTCCGCTGTGACGCCAACATCAGCATCCGCTCCGAAGGCGGTGACGAGTCCACCGCCAAGGTCGAGGTCAAGAACATGAATAGCTTCCGGGCAGTATACCATGCCCTGGAATACGAAGCCCAGCGACAGCGGCGCGCCGTTGAGCGGGGTGACAGGCTCATCCAGGAGACCCGGGGCTGGTCGGAGGAGACGGGCAAGACCGTCTCACAGCGCAGTAAGGAATACGCCCACGACTACCGCTACTTCCCGGAGCCAGACCTGCCCCCGTTGACACTCAGCCAGGAATGGGTGGAGAAGATAAAGGCAAAACTACCGGAGCTTCCCGAGGCCAGACGTGACCGCTTCATGGCCGAATATGGCCTGTCGCTTTACGACGCTACCCTGCTGACCAATACAAAGGATATTGCTGACTACTTTGAAGTCGTGGTCCAAGCATTCCCAAACGACCCTGGTCTGGAGACGATGGCTGTTGCCAAGTTGGTGAGCAACTGGCTCCTGGGAGAAGTCAGCCGTATCATCAATGCCAGAAACATTGAAATGCCTGTCTTCAGTGAGAAAGTGCCAGCCGAGAACCTCAGAGACCTGCTGTTGATGGAGCGGAGAGGCATTACCAGCGCCGCCACCACCAAGGTAGCCCTTGAGCAGATGTATGAGACCGCGAGCACGGCACAGGTGATAGTGAGCAAGCAGGGTCTCAGCCAGATTACGGATTCTGGAGAGATTGAGGAGGCTGTCGGCCAGGTGCTCACCGCCAACCCGCAGGCGGTAGCCGACTTTAAAGGCGGGAAGGAGACAGCCCTTAAGTTCCTCGTCGGACAGGTAATGAGAGCAACCAGAGGCCGGGCCAATCCACAACAGGCCAATGAACTGTTAATAAAGAAACTAAAGGAAGAATAATAGATATGCAGACTGCCTTTAATATTATCCAGATTATAGTGTCGGTAGCCCTGATAGTGGTGATTACACTCCAGGTGAAGGGTGGTGGACTCGGGGGCATCTTCGGTCAGGCAGATTCCGTCTACCGCACGAAAAGAGGTCTGGAGAGAAGGCTGTTCCAGTTCACTATAGTTTTGGTAGTCCTTTTTGTCATTTGCTCAATCGTCTCTATACTGGTTTCCTAGCGGTTGGCCACGATGAGTTCCATAATAACCTTAACCACCGATTTTGGCCTGACCGACGCTTATGTCGCCGCTATGAAGGGCGTCATTCTCAGTATCAATCCCGGAGTCACACTGGTCGATATCTGCCACACCATCAGTCCCCAGGATGTCGCTCAGGCCGCCTTCATTCTGGGCACAGCATATCAGTCCTTCCCGAAGGGAACGGTACATCTGGTGGTAGTTGACCCCGGAGTAGGCAGCGAGCGAAGGGCTGTCGTCCTGCGAACGCCATCAGCCGACTTCATTGCCCCCGATAATGGCGTGCTGAGCTATGTAATAGAACAGTCATCAGCCAAACCTGCAGAGGAAAGTCAGCTCAGGGAACTGGCCCCTGAGCTTGAGGCGTTTGCCATCACCAACCACCGTTACTGGCGAAAGCCGGTCAGTCCCACCTTTCATGGTCGCGACATTTTTGCTCCGGTGGCCGCCCATCTATCCCTGGGCCGTTCACCGGCTGATTTCGGCGAGAGAATAACCTCACTGGAGACACTCCTGCTCACCCAACCTCTTCAGGAGCCATCCGGCTCCATCATCGGACACATCCTGCATATCGACGGTTTCGGCAATCTGATTACCGATATCACAAGTCAATACCTGCCATCTAAAGGCGGCCCGGTAAACATTAAGGTGGGCAATCACACTATCCACAGCCTGAGCCGTACTTATGCCGAAGGTGAAGATCTGCTGGCCCTCATCGGTAGTAGTGACCGTCTTGAGATATCCGTAAAGGGAGGCAGTGCCCGCAGTTTCCTCAACGCCGATGTAGGCGACGAGGTAGAGGTAAGTCTAAAGGCTTAAAAGGAGAAACGAAAGCATATGAAGAAATGGCTGATGGTAATCAGAGCACCGTTCCTGCTGCTGCCAATAGTGCTTGCCCTCCTCGGAGCCGCTATCGCCTGGTATGAAGCCCCCGATAACTTCAACGTCTGGTACGCAGTACTTGCCTTTGTCGGGATACTGCTGGCCCATGTCAGTGTTAACGTGCTCAACGAATATTTCGATTACCGGAGCGGTGTTGACCTGAAGACACAGAGGACGCCATTCAGTGGTGGCAGCGGTGCCCTGCCTCAAGGCCTGGTAACACCACGGCAAGCGCTATGGCTCGGTGTGGGCAGCCTGGTTATTATTGTGCCACTGGGCATTTACTTTACGGTGGTCACGGGCCTGGCTTTACTGCCACTGCTGCTGGTCGCCGCCGCCCTGGTTCTCCTCTACACACCCCTTATCCTCAAGATGGGCTGGCCGGAGTGGGCCCCGGGTGTGGGGCTCGGCTCCCTGCCCGTCCTGGGGGCATTCTTCATCCAGACCGGTGAATACACCCTGCCGGCAGTTATCGCCTCGATACCGTCCGGCATCCTGGTGCACAACCTGCTCCTGCTTAATGAGTTCCCGGATGTCGAAGCCGATAAGTCCGCCAACCGCCGCACGTTGCCGATAGTAATCGGCAAGAGAAAAGCAGGCCTGTTCTACTCAGCGATGACCGTGCTCGTCTACCTGTGGATTATTGGTTGGGTTATTGCCGGGCAGATGCCCGCCTTCTCCTTACTCGGTCTGCTGACGCTGCCTCTGGCAGCCAAGGCAATACTCGGGTCAATGAAATACGACGACATGAGTAAGCTGGGACCGGCCATGGCAAGCAATGTTATGGTCATCCTCGTCACCCAGCTTTTGATGGGAATCGGCTATATCCTGGCGAAGGTTGTAGGAGGATAGCAAAATCTCTAATATTCAGACAAAGCTAGATGAAAGCCGGCCACTGCAGAGCATGTTTATGGCAGTGCCACCCCACTACGACCTGATTAACCGCCTTTTTACCTGGGGTCTTGATGAGCGGTGGCGGCACCGGGCCGCCC
>Ga0315554_1001975_pt1 | contig 12038 bp, 8 predicted proteins | sample SalMarSW160370MG_FD_202114 | JGI IMG/M metagenome (GOLD analysis project Ga0315554, IMG submission 202114) | Salt marsh sediment microbial communities from the Plum Island Ecosystem LTER, Massachusetts, United States - Salt Marsh Sediment SW1603-70 ... | reverse complement strand
CATCGAGGATAAACTGCTTGCCTTTACCTTGGGGGCCGTGGATTACATGCAGAAGCCCTTCGACGGTGAGGAACTTGTTGCGCGAATCAACGCGCACCTGCGTGAGCGGCGGGAGGACAAAGTAGACCAGGAAACGATACGGATCGAAACGATCTCCCAGCTGATGATTACTCTCGCCCACTACATCAACAACTCGCTGATGGCGATGCTGGGTCACGCTCAGCTCACGGAAAACGACAATCCCCAGCAGGTGGAAGAGTTTCGCCGCTCGGTGGTTCGCGGCGGGGAACGGATCAGCGCCGTTGTGGAGCTGCTGCGGGAGATGGCGGAACGCAAGGAGCTGGCGACGACAAGTTATGCGGGGGACAATTACACGATGTTCGACATCGAAAAGGAATTGGACCGTCGCATGGAAGAGGTCGACGAGAAGCTCAACAGCGAGCAGAGCGACCCGGAGAAGTAGACTCCCACGCAACAGAGTTCGACGGTGATCATCGCCGTGCGGAAGCCCCGTCGGAGCTGGAGCGCGGGGGGATTTCAGCCGGGGTTGCCCTCCAGGGCGGATTTGATTTCTTCAAGGACCCACGGGTCCTTTTCTTTTGAATACGCGTTTCGCAACGTTTTTTTCGTGCCGCCGGTCCCAATTTCTCCCAGCGCCCATGCGGCGTGTCCGCGGATCAGCTCCTCGGAGTCTTCCAATGCTGCGGCCAGCGGAGTCACCGCCTCACCGGACCCCCAGTTCCCCAAAGCGACAGCCACATTGCGCAGCAGGCCCTTCCGTTTTGTCCGCATTATCGCTGTTCCGCGAAAACGCGCCTTGAAGCTCTTCGAGTCAAGTGCGATTAGGTCGAGCAGCTTCGGCGCATATCGGTCCGGCGAGGATATGAGCAAGTGCGGCTCGCTGGTAGTGTCAAGCATCCGGGCGTTGTAGGGGCAGACGTTCTGGCAGATGTCGCATCCAAAGATCCGGTTTTCCAACCTCCGCCGGAACTCACGTGGAATCGGACCGCGATGCTCGATCGTGAGGTAGCTGATGCATTTGCGTGCGTCCACGGACCACTCGGTGTCGAGGGCGCCGGTGGGGCAGGCGTCTGCGCATCGGCTACAATCACCGCAGCCAAACGTGATTCCCTCTGGCCCGTCGGCGGGCAGTTCGACCGCAAGCAGCAGCTCCCCGAGGAAGAAACGCGATCCAAGACGGCGATTGATCAAAAGCGTGTGCTTGCCGATAAATCCCGCTCCCGCATCGGCCGCGATCGACCGTTCGAGCAGAGCCCCGGTGTCCACGTAAGCCTTGTACGCGATCTCCTCTCCGGCGATCCTGCCGGCGGCTTCGCCCAGCAGGAGCAGACGTTCGAGAAGCAGATCATGATAGTCCAAACCCCATGCATAGAGGGCAATTCTCCCTCGGGACGGAACTTCGAGCAGTTCCACGGGAGCCGGCTGAAAATGGTTCATCCCGACGGTGATCAGGGAGTGGCATTCCGGCCAGAAAAGGCGGGGGTCCGCTCGCCGCTCGGGATCGCGGCCCAGCCAGGCCATACTCCCGTGTTTGCCGGCCCGGAGCCAAGGCTCGAGTCGGTCTGCATGGCTGGGAGGTTGGCAGCGGGCGATGCGTGAAAAGGAAAATCCGAGGCGAAGTGCTTCTTCCTTCAATGAGCGGGCGATGTTTTCGGGGGAGGGAGCTTGTGGGCCGCGGACACTCATTTCACGTGCGGAGCGCCTCTTCATGGTGGCCGAGGATTTCGACTGCGACCGGTTTTGTGTTTCCCAAGGCACCGAGCAGCCGGTTCAATCCGCGCACCAGTAGCAGCCCCAGGGCGAGCCCGGCGATCGCTCCTACCGCCGCACCCCCCGACGGATCGGAAGCGTGCTGCGTTCCGATCAACGTGCCGCCGATGGTCGCGGCGACAGGGATGCCGAAAACGATCAACGCGGCGGAGATACGGATTCCCTCTCCCTGCGAAAGACTGACGATGTCGCCGGGGACCGCGCCCGCGCGATTGACCACTTCGATCGTCGTATCGCGTCCGTCCGCGGGGAAGCAGAGGGCTTTGGCTCCACAAGCTTCACAAATGTTGGTTCTCTCCGGACGAACTCGAAGTATTTCGCTTTTTACCGAGATCACCACTCCAACTTCAGAAGAAGGAGCAGAGGGCTTGCCGAATCGCGGTTTGTTCATCATCTTGCTTGCAGTTGGTTGCGACCGAACGCACGGATTCAGTCCTGCTTATGTGGCACGAGATGCGACGCACTGCGGTTCCCCTTGAGTTTATTTGGAAGACAGGGTTTCCCGCGGTGTGCTTCAGCTAAAGTAGGTCGCTTGGACACGTGATACAATGAGAAGCCCAACGATGGCCCCGCCTCTTGTTTCAGCGGCGGCATCAATCCGCGAGGCAGGATTTGCGACGAATAGCCATTGACGATCTGAAAGAGGGGATGATCCTCGGGCGCTCTCTGTTTTCAGATGCGAATACGCTGGCGCTGGCGGCCGGCCAGGTTCTTGACCAGCGCTATATCAATTTGATCTATGAGCACGGGTACAATTACACCTTGATCGAGGACGAGGGCTTTGAGGATGTCACCGCCTCGGATGCCCTGACCGAGACGACACGGATGCTTGCCGAGTCAGCGATGAGCCAGGGTGTGACAAAACTCTCGGCAGCACTCAAAATGAAAGCGGAAGCTGGTCCGATCACCCGCGAACTGCTCGAAGCCAACCCCGATATCTTCAGGATTCCGAACGTCGAAGCGATGACCCGCGCGGTTTCGTCGATCGTGAGGGACATCATTGACCGCAATGTCGGCCTCGTGGACGTTTTTGCGCAGGTAGCCAGGGCGACCTACGTCTACCGTCATGCGGTTAACGTGGCGGCGCTGTCCGTGCTGATCGGCCGGCAATTCGGCTACACCAGCCGCCAGCTTCGGGAGCTCGGGCTCGGGTCGCTGCTTCACGATTTCGGGAAAGTGTGCCTTGGCGAGAAGATGGGCGTCCCGAAAGGAAAACTCGAGGGGGACGATCTCGAACGGTTCAAGGAGCACCCGACTTTCGGCTCCATCCTTGTGCACAATACCGATCCGACTCTCCAGTCGGAACGGCTGACGATCCTGCACCATCACGAGTGGCAGAACGGCCAGGGGTATCCACAGGGGCTGAAAGGGGATAACCAGCCTCCGACGCGGTCGGGAGAACGGCGGGAAACGATGGTGCATCGCTACGCGGAAATCGTGGCGGTTGCAGAGGCCTACGACAACCTCGTGAATGGAAACGGCGAGGTGCCGAGGCCGTTGAGTCCCGCTGACGCGCTGGGAATGATTCTCTCGTTCAGCCACAAAAGGTTCAACCAGGCGGTCTGCCACGCGTTCAGCCAGATTGTCTCCCTGTACCCCACCGGCTCGATGGTGCAGATCCGAAAAAGCAGCGCGTTCGGGCTGGAGGGCTATTACGCGGTGGTCAAAGAACAAGGACAGGATCCCGCTCACCCGATTCTCATCCTCTATGCGGATCCCGACGGCAACCGGGTAAAACCGAAAACCTTCGACTTCAGTCAGGACAGAGATCTGTCGCTAAAGCTGATGATCTGATCCCCCCCTGCGAGAAACCTTTTTTGACATCGGTTCGTCCTATCCCTATAGCCGGAATAGTAAAACCCGTCCATCTCGATGAAAATCAGAGGGTGAGTTCATGAAGAGTACAGCTCTGCGCCTGGTCCTGGGGACGTTCCGCAGGAATTTGATGACAAATGTCCTGAACCTCGCCGGCTTGGCTGTGGGTCTCGCGGCCGCTATTATGATCGGCCTCTACGTACAACAGGAGCTCAGTTATGACCGCCAGTGGAGCCATGGCGACAGGCTCTACAGGGTCGTCGTAACCGCGCGAATCAGTGGACCGGAAGAGATCGTCTTTCCGACCGCTTCCGCATCCGTAGCGCCGACAATGGGTCGCGAGATTGACGCGATCGAAAAATGGTGCAGGCTTTGGTTCATCGGACGGGCGGAACCGGTGCACAGAAATGACATCTCGTTCCTTGAAGAAAACGTCATTTGGGCGGATTCCACCGTGTTCGATCTTCTCGATCTCAAGCTGCTCCAGGGAGATCCACGCACGGCGCTGGACCGTAAGCAGACAGTGATCCTGGACCTTGCGACGGCGCAAAGGTATTTCCCGGGCGAAGATCCGATCGGCAAAGAGATCGTTTTCAACAACCGCTATACCTATACGGTTACCGGCGTCTACCGCTGGACCGACAAACCGACCCATTTCCCGCATCCCCCGATCATCGCCAGTTTCGTGAGTCTCGATATGGATGACGACGGCACATTCCTCTCGAACAATAACCGGGTCACCCTGTTTCTACTGAAGCCCGGCGCAGATCCGAAAAAGGTGGACAAGGCGATGGAGGAAGTGGTGCGTCGCCACGATGGTGTTGTCCTTGATGCTATCGGCGCGTCCTATACACCCTGGCTGCAGCCTGTCAGGGAGGCGCATCTGGCAACCGGTTTTACCTTTAACTATGCGGAAACCGGCAGCAGACAGACGGTGATGCAGTTTATTGTCATTGCATTTTTCATCCTGCTGGTAGCGAGCCTCAATTATATCAATCTCTCGACAGCAGTCGGGGCGGGACGGGCCAAACAGGTGGGGATCAGCAAGACCCTCGGCGCAACCCGCGGCCGTTTGGTTCGCCAGTTTCTGTTGGAATCCGTGATCCTGGCGGTAGTTGCGCTCATGATTGCGCTGTTGCTGGTGAAATTGGCGCTGCCGCTCTTTTCCGAACTCGCCGGACGTGAGCTTCAATTGAAGTTGTTCGATAACCTGTCGCTTCTTCCGGTGCTGCTGGCGGTGGCTGTGGTGGTCGGACTGCTGGCGGGGACGTATCCCGCGGTGTTCCTCTCTTCCTGGAAACCTGTACAGGTGCTCAAAGGAGAACTCCGTGGCGGCACGAAGGGGCGGCGGATTCGTTCGATTCTGGTGATTACGCAGTTCGCTATTTCCGCGGTGCTTATTGTCGCTGTGCTCGTCGTGCAACGCCAGACCACCTTCCTCCGGAACAAGGACATCGGTTTCAATCGCGAGCACGTGCTCGTGCTTCGTCTCGTTGACGATGACCTGCGAGAACGCTCACAAACCCTCAGAGACGAGCTGCTGAAGATTCCCGGCGTGCTCAAGGTTGCTGCGACAAGCTCGGTCCCGACGATGTCGCAGTCGGACAATGTCTATCATGTTCCGTCACGTTCGAGTGGGGAGACGGACGTTTGGATGCAGACGATGTACATCGGATATGATTTTCTTGCCACGCTGGATATTCCAATCGCCGAGGGACGGAACTTCAGCCCGGAGATGCCCACGGACAGCTCGGCGTTTCTGCTCAACGAGACGGCGGTGAAAATGCTGGGCTGGCGGGATGATCCAATCGGCAAGGAAATCGACACCTATGCCAACGCCGAAACGATGCAGTTTGAAAAGGGATACGTCATTGGCGTCGTGAAGGATTTTAATTTCAAATCCCTGCAAAACGAGATCGAACCGTTGATTTTCAGACTTACAGACTATGATCTCTTCCTGGTGCTTCGGCTCAGACCTGAAAACATCCCGGAAACACTCTCGGCAGTTAAGACCAGCTGGCGATCCCTGGCTCCCACGGTTCCGTTCGATTACACGTTCCTCGACCAATCCTACGACCAGCATTATCGCTCTGAGATGCGCTTGGGAAGCCTGTTCCGGGCGTTCACTATCCTGGCGATATTTATCGCCGCGCTCGGCCTTTTCGCACTTGCGGCTTTTGCGGCTCAGCAGAGGACCAAGGAGATCGGGGTGCGTAAGGTGATGGGGGCGACGTCGGGGAACATCGTCAACCTCCTCGTTGTGGAATTCGTCAAGCTGGTCGCGATCGCCAACCTGGTTGCCTGGCCGATTGCGGGATGGTTGATGCACAATTGGCTGGAAAACTTTCCTTACCGAATTCATCTTGGAGTCTGGATTTTTGTTGCCACCGGGGTGATTTCGCTGTTTGTGGCGTTGGCGACAGTTTCGCTGCAGGCATTTCGTGCGGCCTCGACCGATCCTGCCCGCGCCCTCCGCTATGAGTAGTGGGTCACGAGTAACTGTTGCTGTTGCGAAAACACATCAGCGACAGTTGCTCGTGGCTACTCCTTGGTTCGTAATAACCTGAGCGCGTTGGCGATGACGAGCAGAGATGTGCCCATGTCCGCCGTGATCGCCATCCAGAGGGTCGCCAGATCGAACGCCGCGAGCCCGAGGAACAAAGCCTTCACGCCGATGGCGAAAATGATATTCGCGCGAATGATGCCTAGGCTCCGGCGCGAATGGCGGATTAGCCAGGGAAGATGCCTCAGGTCCTCTCCCATCAAGGCGACATCGGCGACCTCAATCGCGGCATCCGATCCCATCGCGCCCATCGCCACGCTGACCGTTGCAGCGGCGAGCGCCGGGGCATCGTTGATCCCGTCTCCGACCATCGCCACTGGACCACCCGTTCGCTCCAGCGATTCCACGACGCGCAGCTTTTCCTCGGGCAGCAGCGACGACCGCACGTCCTGAATTCCCGTCTGCTCTGCGGCGCTTGCGGCGGCTTCCGGATGGTCGCCCGTCAGCATCACGATGTGCTTGACTCCGAGGTTTTTTAGCTGTTGAACAGCCGCTCGCGCTCCATCCCGCGGTTCATCCGCCAGCGCGATAAGGAGCAGCGGTTTTTCCCGGTCGAACAGAATAATCCCGGTTGCGCCCTTGGCATGAAAAGTCTTCAATTCCGAATCGACCTGGGGTAATGGCCGTCCCAACTGTGCGTACAATCGCTCCCCGCCGATCCAGTATTCCTTGCCCTTCGCCCGGCCGTGCACTCCCAGACCGCCGATTTCCTCGAGGTTTTCAACAGCGGGGAGAACGACACGCTGCTCCGTGGCAAACGCGACGACTGATCGGGCCAGGGGATGCGTGCTCCTCGATTCGAGCGCCGCTGCGATGGCGAGGAGTTCGCCAGAATCCTCGCCGACGAGGGAACGGGCCGTGACCACCCGGTGCTCACCGCGGGTCAAGGTTCCGGTCTTGTCGAAGGCGACGGTTTTGACCCTGCCCGGCAGCTCGAGGAAGACACCTCCCTTGATCAGGACACCGGCCTTGCTCGACGAGGTAAGTCCCGCGATCACGCTGACCGGCGTGGAGATGACCAGCGCGCAGGGGCAGGCGATGACGAGCAGCACGAGGGCGCGATAAGCCCACGCGCTGAATTCCCCTCCGCCAAGTAGCGGACCCAGGAGCGCAACGATCGCCGCGAGCGCGAACATGGCAGGCGTGTAATATCGCGAAAAGGTTTCCACCCAACGTTCACTGCGCGCTCTGCGGGATCGCGCCTCTTCGACGAGCCGGATGATATGGGCAAAGGTCGTGTCGTTGGAGGCTCGTGTCGTTCGGATCTCGAGCGCTCCCCGTCCGTTGATCGTTCCGGCGTACACCGTATCGCCGGGCGCGACACCGGTGGGAACGGACTCGCCGGTGATCGGCGCGGTGTTGATTTCCGATTGACCACGTAGCACTACGCCATCCAGGGGGATTCTCTCGCCCGGTGCGATTTGGAGCGTGCTGCCGACTTCCACAAGGTCTACCGCGACCTCTTGCACACCGCCTTGAGTGACCACCCGCGCTGTCCTCGGCGCTTCTTCCAGCAACATCTCCACCGCTCGTCTCGCCCGCTCCACACTCCAGCTCTCCAGCAGCAACGCGAGCGCGAAGAGCACGGCCACCGAGGCGGCTTCAAACCATTCTCCAAGCAGCAACGCTCCGAACACGGCCAGGGTCATCAAGAGGTTCATGTCCGGGCGGATGTTGCGAAGCGAAAGCCACGCCTTGGGGAGCAAATACCAAATGCCGAGAACCGACGCAGCGGCGTAGAGGAGAATCGAAGGCAACGGCATCGGGGGACTCGAGGCGAGCGCGCCGGAAAATCCCACCCGCAGCGCATGAATCAGGAACGCTGTAACAATCAATGCGCCACCGGAAATGCACAAAATCGTTCTTCCTTTGCGCGTCCAGAATCCCTCGTCTTCCCGATGCGCGAGCGCTTCCGCCCAGGGAACCGCGTGCATCCCGGCGGAGGAGACGGCCGCCCGGATTGCCGACTCTTTAGGACCGCCTTCGGGGATCGAGACTGTCAACCGCGCTCGCATCAGGTCAAAAGCGAGATTGGCCTCATTCCCTACAAGCGGCAGGAGTGCGTCCTTTAGCAGGCGCACCTCGTCGGCGCAGTCCATCTCCGCAACCAGGTAGGCGTAAGTCCTTGTCATCGAAGGCGCTCCCTCGTACCCATCCGATCGTCCTGTGACGGATAAGGTACAGTTCGAACGAGGGGGATTCATCACGTGGTTCTACCATCATGCCGTTTGCGATCTCTTCCGCTAATCCTTTAGAAATAATGAGAATGGTTTTCTTTTTCGGAATGTCTTGTATGCTCAGGAGCTGTTGTTTCTGTCGTCCCAGGGTCGGGCAGGGAGTGCCGGTTTTCAGGCATCCTCTGCCGCAAAAGGCCAACAATGTTTTCATTTAAATATTGAATATAAAAGAGTTAACTCCGGCACGCTGGTTGCAAATCCCTGCCATGTCGGTTTTCCCCTGACCGAGGATCGAACACGGAGTTTCGGCATGAAATTCACTTCCTACGCCACACGCCTGGAGGGACGCACCGCGTATGTTCTGGGCGGCAAAGCGCTCGATGTGGACCTCGAAGGAGGCCTGGAGGAAGTCCTGGAGTCGTTGATCAAAGCGGGTGCGCGCCGCATCGTCCTGACGATGGGAACGATGACCTTTTTCCATTACACGCTGCTCGCCGCATTGCTGGCGACACAGCGCCGTCTGGCGTCGGTAGGCGGAGACCTGATTCTCGCCCGTGTCCCGTGGTGGGTGGAGAACACCCTGGAAAACCTGGGCCTGTTGCACCGTTTCGCCGTCGTTCCCGACGCGAGTACAGTCGAGCGGGCGGAGCGGATGCGTGTCGATCTGGACGCCCCGCGAAGGGACGCCATCGGATAGTACAGAGTCTGCCGTTTGTGGGTGGTGGCTGAGCGCGGACGAGGTGTTCACCACTGAAGACCCTGCTTCAAGAAAAGCCCATGCGTTCCAAGCTTACGCAGGAACGGATGGGCTTTCCGTATGCAGAGAAAGGATCAGGCGGAAAGGATGCCCCGCAGTGCCTCTTCCAGCAGATCCAGTTCTTCGGCGATTCCCACGGTGATCCGGACCGTGTGGGGCAGGTGGAAGGGTTTCATCGGCCGAGCAATGATTCCCCGTCTCAGTAGATCGTCGGTGAACTTGATCGCCTGTTCCGGTCCATCGAGGATCACCAGCACGAAATTCGCCACGCTCTGCGTGTGACGCAGTTTCAGTTCGTCCAACAGTGCGTTGACGCGAGCCATCCCCTGTCGGTTGGCCTTGAGCGAACGCTGCAGGAATTCGCTGTCCTCGAGCGCACCGATTGCGGCGCATTCGGCGGTCCAGGAAGGTTCGAACGGCAGTTTGACCTTAAGCACGTTCTCAATGATCTCGGGATGTCCCACGCCGTACCCGATGCGGATACCCGCCAGACCGTAGATCTTGGAGAACGTGCGAAGTGTAACCACCTGGTCATGACGGTAGTCGAGGCTGTCGGGATAATCCTCCCAAAGATCATGGGCGTACTCGAAATACGCTTCGTCCATCATCACCAGAACATTTTCGGGCAGCTTCTCGAGAAAATGGCTCCATTCGCTTCGTGAGACCGCAGTGCCGGTGGGGTTGTTCGGATTGGCGATGTATATGAGTTTCGTTTTCGGCGTGACCGCGGCGAGGATACCCTCCAGGTCATAAGTGTAGTCGTCTCGGAGGGGAACTGTTTTCAGCGAGAGATCCATCGACGCCGCGATGACATAAAACCCGATGAAGGTCCCCTCGGCGGTGATGGCCTCGTCGCCGGGACGGAGATAGGTGCGGAGTGTGTGCAGCATCACCCCTTCGCTCCCGGCGCCTACGATCACGTTGTTCAGATCGAGGTGGTGATAGTCGGCGAGTGTGGAGCGAAGGGCCAATCCGGTGCGGGGATACAACGCGATCTCGGTCATAGCTTGTTGCGCCCGCTTGACAGCAAGCGGTGAGGACCCCAGAGGGTTCTCGTTGCTCGCGAGCTTGATAATGTGTTCGAGACCGGTGAGTTCACGGATTTCGTCGATGGAACGGCCCGGTTGGTACGGGATCAGGTCGAGAACGTGCTTCGGTGGTGTCGGCGGTCGCATGGGTGTGGCCGGTGACGGACTTTCGCGTTGCCAGGAACTGTATTTCTTTCTGAAAATCTACCCAGTATCGCCAATTCGCGCAAACCGGAGCTGGAGGCGATAGCCGTGCGTAAGTAGCAGAATTTCAACAAAAAACGCGGAACATTCCTCCTGGAAAGTCCCGCGCAAGGGTAGTGCCCAAATGCGTCAGATGTCCAGCGGGCGCCCGCAGTAAATGCCCAGAGCCTCCGCGGTACGAACAAGCTGGCCATCCGGATCTACGAATTTTTGCTTGCCGATCGCTTCGACGATCGGAAAGTCCAGCACGTCGTTCCCACGGAGGGCGACCATCTGTCCGAACTTGCTTTCCGCCGCCAACTCCATCGCGTGCATGCCGAACCGTGTTCCCAACATCCGGTCAATAGTCGTTGGGGTACCGCCGCGTTGAAGGTGGCCGAGAATGATGTGGCGGACGTCCACTCCAAGCCGTTTCGCCACCATTCCGGCGAACCAGGTGCCCGGCGTGTCGCTCGTGCGGCGACGATTCACGTTTTCCTCCGGGTGGGGGAGGGGTTTTGCTGCTTCTGATACGACGGCAATGGAGAAGGTGCTGCCACGCGCATAACGACGCTTGATGAACTTAAGCGCTTCATCCAGATCGTAGGGGATCTCCGGAATCAGGATCAGATCGGCTCCACCCGAAATTCCCGCTTCAAGCGCAATCCAGCCCGCGTCGCGCCCCATCACTTCGAGCACCATCGTCCGGCGATGGGATTCCGCGGTGGAGTGCAGGCGGTCGAGCGCTTCGGTCGCCACCGTGACCGCGGTGTTGAAACCGAAGGTTACATCCGTGGCGAGCAGATCGTTGTCGATCGTCTTCGGAACGCCGACGACGGGCATCCCCTTCTCGAAAAACCGCTGTGCGATGCTCATCGTGCCATCGCCGCCGATGGCGATCAGGGCGTCGAGTGCGAGTGCTTCGAAATTCTCCATGCATTTGTCGGAGAGGTCAACAGTGCGCACGGAGCCGTCCGGCTCTTTCAGATCATATTCGAAAGGGTTACCACGGTTGGTCGTTCCAAGGATCGTTCCACCCTTCGGGAGAATCCCCCGTACAGCCTTTCTGTCCAATTGGGTGATCCTGCGGGTGTTGATCAGGCCTTCAAACCCGTCTTCAATGCCGATCACCTCTACGTTGTAGCGATTGAGAGCGGTTTTGACTACGGCCCGGATGACAGCGTTCAATCCCGGCGCATCTCCCCCGCCCGTGGTCACGGCGACGCGTTTCACACTCATGGGTCCTGCCTCGAATGATGAATAGATCCGAATGAGGTTGAAAACCGGAGCTGTTGTCTTCAGCTTTCCGGTCACGCCAAACGTACTAGAAAAAGACCCAAAATCAAAAGGGTGGGTCCCTTCTGCCTGAAGTTCCCGGATTCCGGCAAGGGGTGCGAAGCGGCTCGGTCTATGTGCATCTTCATAGACATCAAGAAGATATTGCCAAGGGAGAAATCCTCGGTGCCTGGAAATCGGAACATCTGCCGTGGTGGAATCGTCGCGCTGCTGCTGGCGGGGCTCGTCGGCTGCGCTCCGTCACCTTCCATCGTTCGGAAAGGAGCGGGCGAGGGCTATCGTCTACACGCGGTCAACCTCTGGATTCGCGGAGAGCTCGCCGAATCGGATGTCCGTTCGCTGGTGCCGTTTGCCCGGGGTGCGGTGGTGGACACGGCGTCCCTGGCAGCGGCGCGCGATTCGTTGAAAAACAGGTTGCATCTCCTCCC
>Ga0315554_1001974_pt1 | contig 12041 bp, 10 predicted proteins | sample SalMarSW160370MG_FD_202114 | JGI IMG/M metagenome (GOLD analysis project Ga0315554, IMG submission 202114) | Salt marsh sediment microbial communities from the Plum Island Ecosystem LTER, Massachusetts, United States - Salt Marsh Sediment SW1603-70 ... | reverse complement strand
TTGGAGCGTTGACGGAGCACGCAAGGTCGCCAAGGCGCGCGCAGCGTTGTTGAGCGCACAATGGGATACTATTACTGCTCGCATGGGTTGCCTGCCCCGCGCCGCCTGACAACCTTTGCGTGCACCCGAACGAGTACAAAAACTTGCAAAACAGCCCCTTCGATGCTATAATGCTCTTGTCAGGGGCGAGTAGCTCAGTTGGTCAGAGCGCACGGTTCACATCCGTGAGGTCGTAGGTTCGAGCCCTATCTCGCCCACCTACGGTCGCGGCGGCCCCGTCGCGGCCTTTTCTTTCAGCCGACGGAGGTGTGCCATCGGACACGTCTTGCAGGCCGCTTTGTGGGTCATTGGCTCCGTCCTGGTGTACGTCGCCGCAGCCTACGCCTGGTGGCGTTGGGAAGAGTCCGCCGACCGACTTTCCTCCGGCTGGCAGCGGTGGAGGCAGCGGGTAGCGTCGCCGGCCGTATCGGTGCCGCTTCGCGCCCTGTACTATGTTGGCGTGCCGTACGCTGCCATGCTCCTCGGTGCAGCCGACTTTCCCGCCTATCTGGGACTCGCGCGCCTGGACTGGCCGTCCTCCATCGGGAGAGGGGCCCTGGCAGGCGCGGCCCTGTTCCTGGGGCTGGTCGCCATCGCGGCCTATTCCCTTCGCCGCCCCCACAGCCTGGATGCGGCATCGGAAACGGCAGGCCTCCACGGCGTGGCCGTCGTGTACGAAGCCTTGTTCCTGGAAGCGCACTGGGCCTTCTATCGCCTTCCCGGAATTCTTGCGACGGGCGACTTCCTGCTGGGCACGTGGATTGGCGCGGCGCTGGCTGTCGTCGAGCAGGTGGCAGACCCCCGCTGGCGCAGGCGGGCCTCCTCAAAGGAATTCGCCCTGGAGTCGTGGCAGCGTCTGGCGCTGCTGGTGGGAATGACCGCCGTGTTCTTCTTCACGAGGAATTTCTGGGTAGCCTGGGCAGTTCACGCCCTGGTGGAGTGGGGGCGGATGGCTGCTACGCGGCACTTTCTCCGCAGGCCCGTGGGACGCTCACTCGCCGATTGAGCGGCGCGTGGGGATGGAGCAGGGGAAAAGGGGAACGGACAGTACCGTTCCCCTTCTACGACTGCACGGCAATTCGTACCGTTACTTGATGACCGCTGAGAGAGCCAGGAGCACGACTAGCATGACCGCTGCCAGAAGGGCCAGCCGCTTCAGGTCTTTGAGGACGTAGTAGTATTCCTCTCGGAAATCCACCTCACCGCCGCGGGTGGGCGCAGCGACAGCCGCCTGCGTCGTCGGCTTTGCTCTCGTCGCCGGGCGGTCGAAGGTAGCCTTTGGCGCTCTTGCCTTGCTGGCTCTCGATCGTCTCGATTTCTTGCTTTTCTTTGCCATAGTTCTACGAGCATCCTTTCTTTTGTTCTCGGTTCGTCACTGCGCCAGCGCTGCAATGACGACCACGCGATGCGTGTCTATCAGGAACGGGTAGCAGGTAATCAAGGTCAGAATTGGCTCAGGGGTGGGGTCCATCACCGCCACCTCTGTGGGTTCGATGATGCGCTTGGCAACGACGCGATAGTGATAGGGCTGCGCGCCCGAATAGACGATGATTTCATCTTCCAGTTCCAGGTCGGACAGATACCGGAAAATCTGGCCGTAGATGTCGTCGTGAGCAGAAATCACGCAGTTCCCCCGCTCTCCTGGGTTGGCGGAGCCGATATGGTGCCCCGCCCCTTTCTTCAACTGGTCCCAGGAGTCTCCCTCTACCACGCGGGCGTCCACGTTGATGGCCGGAATCACAACGCGGGTGGGCTGCTCCGGCCCCGGCGTGGGGATAGGCACAGGGGTCACCGGCGCAATCAGGTGGCGGTATTGGGCAGGAACAGGCTCCTGGCCCGCCACGGGCGGCTCATGCCCGCCGGGGAGCATCCTCAGTTCGATCAAGGCGGTAGCCGTGGGCGTTGGCTCCTGGCTGACGCTGGCTTCCACCACATCGCGGTTCAGTTCGCGCATGTCCAAGAAGGTGACGCCCAGGATGGCCACCAGGCCGACCAGAGCCGCGACCTCCACCAGCAGCAGCGAGCGTTCCCGCAACTTACTCATGTTCAGGCGGGGCCACCAGCGTCGAGAGGACTTTTCTCCCAGGGGGCGAATCTTCGCCAGAGTCCGCTTCTGAGGCGGCGCGGCGTTCGCCCCATCGACCCCCTCGGCGGAAGGCGTTCCCTGTGCAGGAGCAGACGACACCACGCGTCCCTCGGATGCGAGCCGCCGCAGCCTCTCGGCGCGTTCGGCTCGCTTCTTCATTAGCAGAAGGCGCTCCAGTTCCTCTACACTCAGTTCATCTGCAGAACGACGCTTTCGAAACACGGGTCTATCCTATACGCTCCACATGCACATCTCGTGTGGCCAGTTCCGCGAAGAAAGGCTCCGGGTCGAGACAGCCTTCGGGCGCGAAGACTCCATGCGGAAGGCCGCCCTTGGCGAGTTGCAGCGCGCCGATGGCCGCCGGAATTCCGGTCAGGCGGCCCATCTTGTCCACTGTGGCGTAGGAGATTCGCTGTTGGGCTCCGTCGCGGGTTCCCAGAACGTCCACCCGAGCGCCGGAAAACGGCACCCCGCCTGCCCGGAAGATTGCCTCGATGGAGTGGATTATCGCGGCCACCCGGTCTATCTTGCGCGGTGTGTCAATCAGCCGCAGGGCGTTGAAAACATCCACCAGTTTGTTGTTCCAATCCGGCGTGAGCGCGCCCTTCAGCGTCACGGTTCTGACTGCGATGTAACGCGGCACCGTCAGAGGCTCCGGATGGCCGCAGTGGAACACCCGAACCTTGCCGAGAGGAGCGGGGAACTCCACGGCCTCCGCGCCGGACGACGCAGGAATGTCCTTCCACTCTCCGTCCACATAGGTGGGGACCTCTCCGGTCACCGCGTAGAAGACGTGCTTGATAACCGCCAGGCCCTGAGAATCGGCTGCGCCCCCGGCCCAGGACACGTGGATGGCATCCACCTCGTCCATCTGCGCCGCCCCGGCTCGTGCCATCAGATTGGTGATGCCGGGCGTCCATCCCAAGCCTGTGATAGCCGTCACCCCGACCCGCTTAGCCTCTTCGTCCAGTGCCAGCACTTCGGGGATGGGGCCGTAGTCGTCGCAGATGTCCACGTAGTGGACGCCTGCTCGCACTGCGGCGCGCGTCATCGGCAGGGCGAATTTGTAGAACGGCCCGATGCAGCCCACGGCGGCATCGGCGCCTCGCACCGCGTCTGCCAGCGAAGATTCGCTGGCGGCGTCGACGAATCGGGCCGACACGCGCGGCCCCAGTTGGGCGGCCAGTTTCTCGGCGGCGTCTGCGCGGTAGTCGGCGATGACGATGTCGCTGTCGCTGTGCGCGACAAGGTCTCGCACGACAAAACTCCCCATGTCTCCGCACCCGCCCAGGACGACAATCTTCATGTTTACTCTCCTCTACTCCACGGCACAGGTGGCTTTCAGTTCATGCTGCCCGCACATCTCGTTGTGAAAGAACGGAATTGCATCTGAATCTAACATAACATTATAGTCTACCGCCGCCACCGCGTCAAACGCAGTCGCCGCGCAATAGCCTGGCCCAGCATTGTCCACTCATCCACCCGCAGCAGCGAAATCAGCCCCGCATAGACGATTACACCCGCCAGTGCGCCCACACCTACCTGGGCCAGCCACCCGCGCAATCCCTCGGCGCCCACCAGCGCCGCCGTCTGCTGGACACTCCAGTAGACTGCAATCCCCATGCCACCCGCCGCCAGGAGGGCTTTTCCGGTGGTTGCGCCAATCTTGCTCCCCTTGAGCGCCCTCCTGAGCAGGATGAGCATGATGACCGTGTGGCCCGTCAGTTGGCACGAGTTGGCGATGACCAGGCCAATCATCCCCAGAGGATGGATAAGGAGCAGCGCCACCGCCAGGTAAACCCCCACGGCGGCGACGCCCACCAGCGCGGGCGTCAGCGTGTTCTTGCGTGCGTAGAAGGCGAAAATGAGCAACTGGTCGACGCCCGCGAAGGTGAGGCCAATCAGGTAGAAGCGCAGGGCGTTGGCCACCTGGAGAGTGTCGTGGGGGCCGAACTCGCCGTGCTGGAATATCAGGGCCACGACCGGCTGCGCCAAGACGAACAGCCCCACTGTGGCGGGAATCAGCAGCACCAGCACCATCCGCAGGCTGATGCCCAGCGTCCGCTGGTATCCTGCGTCGTCCTTGGCGTAGTCGGAGCGCGCCAGCGAAGGCAGGGATGCCAGCGAGATGGCCGCCGCCACCAGCCCCAGGGGAAACTGCACCAGGTTGGTTGCGTACTGCATCCAGGCATAACTCTCTCCTCCGGTGCGCGACGCCAGATTGGCGTCGATGACCACGGCCACCTGGCTGACCACCAGTCCCAAAATGATGGGGATGTACAGTTTCAGAATGCGCCTCAGGCCGGGATGGCTCAAGTTCAGCGAGAAGCGAAACCGTCCGTCCCGCAGACCCGGGAGCAGCAGCCCGAACTGGAGCAGGGCGCCGAGCATGATGCCCACGGCCAGTGCGTAGATGTCCAGCACAGCGGCCAGCAGGATTGCCGAGGCAATCAGCCCCAGATTGTAGACGGCGGTGGCGAACGAGGGGAATACGAACCGCTGCAGGCTGTACAGCAGCCCGATGCCAATCCCGGAAAGCCCGAAGACAATCACCGAGGGCACCACCATCCGAATCAGCCGCGTGGTCACCGCTAGCACTTCTGGTTCGTAGCCGCTGCCCAGAAACCATGCCAGCGCTGGGGCGGCCAATTCCAGCAGGATGACCAGCCCCGTCAGCAGAACGGCGGCCAGGCTGAACAGAACGCTGGCCAGTTCCCAGAATTCTTCTTTCTTGCCCTCGGCGTAGTCGCTCAGGACCGGAATGAGAGCGGAACTGAGCATGCCGCCGATGAGCAGGTCGAAGACCATGGTGGGGACGCGCGAGGCGGCGCGGAACGCGCTGATGTACGGCGACGCGCCGAAATAGTCTGCGATAACCGTTTCGCGGACCAGGCCCAGCACCCGGCTGACCACATTGCCCGCGCCAATGATGCCCGCCGCGCCCGCGATGCTGGTCGTCGTTTTCTGCGCTTCTTCCAGGGAAGGCCCTGCCTCTGCCAAGAGTTCACCGCCGTTGAAGTTGGCCTGCTCGTGTGATGGGGACATTGTACATGAGGGCAGGGTTGCGGGCAAGAGGGTGCAGAAGGGGCGGCGCTGGGAGCGCGGCTGCATCAGCGCTGGCCGTGCCGTGACGGACAGGAGATGAACCCAAGCGGAACTTTCGCAATTGCGCAGACGTTGCTATAATGGAAGCGCAAACAGACCTCTTCACATATGGAGGCACGCGAGATGCTGTTCGCGCGGGAGGCAGCGATGAAACGGCGAATGGGCAGCCTGCTGCTCGCCGCCGCGATTCTGGCCTGGACAGCGGGCCTGGCGATGCCGGGGCCCGCCCATGCCAGTGTTGCGGAGGACGGTTGGCGGGCCGAATACTGGAGCAACCCCTATCTGCAAGGCGCTCCAACGCTGGTGCAGCAGGTTGCATCTGTGGGTTTCGAATGGGGCTTTGGCTCCCCGGGAGCGGGCATTCCGGTGGACAACTGGTCGGCTCGCTGGACACGCAGCATCCACTTCGGATCGGGATGGTATCGCTTCCAGACCTTCACCGACGACGGCGTTCGGGTGTGGGTGGACGGGGAACTGATCATCGACCGGTGGTTCGACATGCCGGGAACGTACTACACGGGCGACGTGTATCTCTCCGACGGTACCCACGAAGTCAAGATGGATTATTATGATCACTTGGGATGGGCCAGGGCCTACCTGACCTGGTACCGCCTTGGCACTCCCCCAACCCCTACGAAGTGGCAGGGCGAATACTTCGCCAACATGTGGCTGCTGGGCGCGCCGACCCTGGTGCGCTCGGACGACACTGTCGACTTCAACTGGGGGTCGGGCTCTCCAGGAAGTGGCATTCCGTCCGACCAGTTCTCCGCCAGGTGGACAAAGGGAGTGAACTTCACGGAGGGCGACTACCGGTTCTATGTGCTCTCCGACGACGGGGCCAGGCTCTGGGTGGATTCGCAACTCGTCGTTGACCAGTGGGCAGACGAGGCGGCCACGGTGCATTTCGGGGATGCCTATCTCGCGGAAGGCAAGCATACCGTGAGACTGGAGTACTACGAAAATGCTGGAGTCGCCGAAGTCAAACTTTGGTGGGAAGCCATCGCCACGCACACCGACGTCTGGCTGGCCGAATACTATGCCAACACCACCCTCTCAGGCGCGCCGGCGACCGTGGAGACTGTGGCGGAGGTGGACTTCAACTGGGGCGGGGATGGGCCGGGGAACGGCATCGGCCCCGATGAGTTCTCCGCTCGCTACACCGCCACGGTGGACTTCACCGAGGGCCTGTACACCTTCTCAGTGCGCTCCGACGATGGGGAGAGGCTCTGGGTGGATGGCAATCTCGTGCTGGACAGGTGGAGCGTGCGGTCGGTGACAGAGGACACTGCGGCCCTGCATCTGGACGAGGGCGCGCACCAGGTTCGCCTGGAGTACTTCCAGGAGGGCGGTCTGGCTGAAGTGAAACTTTGGTGGGAGAAGCGGCAGGAAGGCTCTGCATGGACAGGCCAGTACTTCGGTAACCCGTGGCTCATTGGGCAGCCTGCCGTCGTCCGCGTCGACAACAACCTGGACTTCGACTGGGGCGCGGGTTCTCCCGCCGCAGGCATTCCGACGGATGAATTCTCTGTCAGATGGACACGCACGCTGACGCTGTCGTCTGCGCGAACGCTGACCTTCTATCTCCGGTGTGACGACGGAGCGCGGCTTTGGGTGGACGGTCAGTTGGTGATGGACGAATGGTTCGACCAGGCCGCATCGCAGACCCACACCGCCAAGGTGGCGCTGGCGGCCGGGGTGCGCACCCTGACGCTGGAATACTACGAGAATCTGGGACTTGCCTCGGTGAAACTCTGGTGGCAGTAACATGGCGCAGGCCAAGCCGCCCCCAGGCCCGCAGGACCCGCAGCGGGCCTTGTTCTTTTCCCCTGGGATTTTTCGCGCGGAAGGCGGGTTGTGCTATAATCCGTCACAACTTCCTCGAAGCATGGACGAGGTCTCTGTAGTGAAACGAAACGCGCTTCTCTTGGTGGCGGCGCTCGTCTTCGTCGCGCTCGCGGTGGCTCCGACGGCAGGGCAACAGCCTGTTGTCAGGATGCTGTTTTTCTTCTCTCCGACCTGCCCCCACTGCGAAGCCTCCTACACGGAAGTCATTCGCCCTTTGATGGATGAATACGGCGACCAGTTGGAGATCGGCTTCGTGGACATCAGCATCCCTCAGAACTATGCGGGCTTGCTCCAGTTGGAGGCTGCCTACGGCATTGCTTCGGAGCAATCCGGCGTTCCAGAGGTATTCATCGGAGAGCATGTCCTGACCGGAGAGTTCGAAATCCACGACAACCTGGGCCTCTTGATTCAAGACTATCTGAGTCAGGGCGGAGTGGACTATCCTGAGCTCGCAAACATGACGCCTCAGGAAACGCCTCCTTCTTCTCCCACGCCAACGCCCCCGCCGCAGCCGGTTGCCCTTGCCTACTTCTACAAGGCCGGATGCCAGGAATGCAGCCGCGTGGAATATGACCTGAGATTGCTGGAGAGCCGCTATCCCTACCTGACAGTCACGCGGTTTGATGCGGCGGAACAGGCTGCGCTGAACGAATGGCTTGGGCAGCGCAGCGGCGTCCCGGACGACAAGCGGCTGGTCGCGCCCTCGGTCTTCGTCGGAGATGACTACCTGGTAGACCAGCAGGTGACCTACACGGCCATGGAGCAGTTGGTGCAGAAGTATGCCCCAAGTGGAGCGCCCGCCGTGTGGGAAGGCTGGGCCGAGGGGAATCCTCACACGAGCGAGGGCATCTTGCAGCGCTTCCGCTCCTTCGGCGCTCTGACCGTCGCCGCGGCAGGGTTGATTGACGGGTTGAACCCATGCGCCTTCGCCACCATCGTGTTCTTTATCTCGTACCTGGCCTTTACGGGACGCAAAGGCAGGGACATCGTGCTGGTGGGGGGTGCGTTCACGCTGGGCGTGTTCATGACCTACACGCTGGTGGGCTTCGGGCTGCTGAAGGCCATCCAGGCCCTTCCGTTCATGGCGGCCTTGGGGCGCTGGGTGTACATCGGCGCCGGCGTCCTGGCTCTGGTGCTGGCAATCCTGAGCGCGTCCGACTTCCTGGCGGCTCGCCGCGGCAAGGTGGACGAGATGCGCCTGAAACTGCCCACCGCCTGGCGGAAGCAAATCAACAAGGTCATCCGCGAGGGGAGCCAACTGCGGGCCTTCGTCGCTGTGGCCTTTGCCACCGGCTTTGTCATCTCGCTCATCGAACTGGCCTGCACAGGCCAGGTCTATCTTCCCACCATTCTGTTCGTGATGAGCGTGCCTGAAATGCGGGCGCAGGCCATCTCTTACCTGCTGCTCTACAACATCCTGTTCATCATTCCCCTGGTGGCGGTGTTCGGCGTTGCCTACGCAGGCACATCATCGGACAAACTGGCGACATTCGTGAACAAGCAGACGGCGACGGTGAAACTTCTGACCGCGGTTCTCTTCTTCGTTCTGGCCGTCTGGCTGCTGTATACGGCGCTGTAGAGATGGGGATGAGACGCGCGTACCTCGACGAGCCTTACTGCAAGGAGTGGACGGCCACGATTCTCCGCCGCGTGCCTGGCGAAGGACGCGTCGGCCTTGTGCTGGATAGCACCTGCTTCTATCCTGGAGGAGGCGGCCAGCCTCCCGACAAAGGCTGGATTGACGGCCAGCCCCTGCTGGAAATCACCGAAACCGACGACATCATCCATTGGATGGCTGCCGCCCCTGCCGCCGAACCCGTGGCGTGCCGCCTGGACTGGCCGCACCGCCTGGACCACATGCAGCAGCACACAGGGCAGCACATCCTGTCCGCGTGCTTCGAAAGCGAACTGGACGCCGATACGGTGTCCTTCCACTTGGGCGAGGAGGTCGTCACGATAGATTTGCAGCGCGCCGACCTCACCCATGAGGACATCGCCCGCGTGGAGCGCGCCGCAAACCGTGTCGTCATGGCCGACGTGCCGCTGGAGGTGCACACCTTCGAGGCGGGCGCGCCCATCCCGTTGCCCCTCCGAAAGCCGCCGACGGTGTCGGATGCGGTGCGCATCGTTGCGATTCAGGAAGTGGACTACTCTCCATGCGGCGGGACCCACTGCATGCGCACCGGCGAGGTCGGGCCTATCAAGATTCTTCGGGCCGAACGCCGAGGCCAGGAGACCCGCATCCATTTCGTCTGCGGCTGGAGGGCGCTGGAGGACTACGCGCACAAGCACGCCATCGTCTCCACGCTGGCCAACCGCTTCACCGTTGCCCAGAGCGAACTGGTGGACGCTGTGACCCGTTTGGAGGATGACGCCAAGGAACTGCATCGAGAGTTGAGGCGCGCTCAGGAGCGGCTGTCCGAGTTGGAGGCGGCGCAGCTGTGGGCCGATGGCGAGGACATCCAGGGCGTGCGGGTGGTCAGCCGCGTACTCGACGATTCCGATGGTCAGGCCCTGAGGCAGCTGGCCATTCGCCTGGCCGCGAGAGGGAAGACGGTAGCCCTGCTCGCCGCGCGCGGAGAGACCTGCCAGGTGGTGTTTGCGCGTTCCGATGATGTAGGGTACGATATGGCTGCCCTGCTGCGCCAGGTGGCTCCCATATTCGGCGGGCGAGGCGGCGGCCAGCCACACCTCGCTCAGGGCGGGGGCCAGGATGCCAGCGGGCTCGACGAGGCCTTGAGAGAAGCCGTCGCTCTGTTGAAGCGAGGGTGAGGAGAGGGCGAATGCAGCGACTCGCTCCCAACGTATACATCCACACGACTTCCACAACGACCAACGTTGCGGCCATCCTGACGTCCGAAGGCATCGTGTTTGTGGATGCGCCCATGCTGCCGGACGAAGGCCGAACGTGGCGGTACAGCCTGGCCAACGTCACCGACGCGCCGTCGCTCTACCTTATCAACACCGACTATCACGGCGGGCACGCGTTGGGCGACCCGCTGCTGGGCGGGACGATTGTGGCCCACGAGGAGATGTGGCGGCGCCTCGAAGGCATGAGCGATTCCTTCCGCGGCAAACTGCTGGAGAAGTGGGAGAAGGACTTTCCCTTCGAATTCGCTGAGATGAAGAAACTCGCCTTCACGCGCCCCGAACTGACCTTCGAAGGGCGCATGACGCTGTACTGCGGCGACACGACCGTTCAGGTCATCCACGTCGACGGCCACACCCCTGCCACGTCCATGGTCTACCTCCCGGACCAGGACATGCTTTTCACAGGAGATACTCTCGTGGTCGGGCGGTATCCTTACCTGGGGGATGCCAACACCAAGGAGTGGCTGGACGCGCTGACGCTGATTCGGCGCATGGACCCCGCGGTGATTGTGCCCGGCCATGGCGAGGTCTGCGACGCGAAGGCCACGGAGCCGCTGTCCGCCTACCTCCGCCAGATTCGCTCTGGCGTCCGCAGGTACTTCAATGCGGGGCGAAGCAAGTCGGAGACCGTGAGCAAACTGCGGCGCCAGGACTGGATGGCGTACCCGGACGTGAAGCCAACCGGTCTGGACTCGACCATCAAGGCCAACATCAGCCGCGTGTACGACGAGTTCAAGTTCGAGGCGCGAAGGAAGAAGGGATAGGGCGTACGGCCTACCTCCGCTCGCGCGCCACCTCCCGGTACAGCGCCACCGTCTCTTCCGCCGCTTTCTCCCACGTGAACAGGGCCGCCCTTTCGGGGCCTGCGGCGGCCAGACGCTCTGCCAGCGCCGCATCGGACAGGACACGCTCCATGGCACCGGCCAGCGCTCCCGTGTCCGTCGGCGGCACCTGGAGCGCGGCGTCGCCAACCACTTCGGGCAGCGAGGACGCATCCGAGACTATTGTGGGAACCCCGCTGGCCAGCGCCTCCAGCGGCGGCAAGCCGAACCCTTCGTACAGGGACGGGAAGACGAACAGCGACGCCCCTGCGTAGATGGCCGGCAAGTCCTCGTCGGTGATGTAGCCCGGCAGGATGACGTCGCCCTCCAGCCCCAACGCGCGCATGGCGTCGAACACGGGCTGGTACAGCCAGCCTTTGGCCCCCACGAAAACGAGTTTGTGCCCGTAGCCTTTCTGCTTCAAGGCATGATAGGCCTCCAGCAGCCGCACCAGGTTCTTCCTCGGCTCGATGGTGCCCACGTACAGGATGTAGTCCTCCGGCAGATGGTAGCGGCTTCGGGCCTGGCGCAGAACTTCGGCGTCGCGCACGGGGTGGAATCGCGGGTCCACGCCTTCGTAGATGACAGAGATCTTCTCCTCCGGCACGCCGTACAGCCGCATGGTGTCCTGCTTGGTGCACTGCGACACGGCGATGACGGCATCCGCGCTGCGGAGAAATCGGGGGAACATCAGCGTCAGGTACCAGCGGTTCAGCGGGAGGTGGAACTCCGGGAACAACTTTGGGATGACGTCGTGCACCGTGAAGACCGAACGGATGCGGCGAAACGGCGGGAGCAGGTGGTCCGTCCCGTGGAACAGGTCCACTCCGGGCAGCAGCCTGTCCATCGGGATGTGGGCGTAGTAAGCCAGCAGCACGCTCATCCGCCACGGTTTGGCGGAGAGCGGGATGATATGGGCGGGAAGGTTGGACAAGGATGCCGGCGGCTGCGCCCGCGAAGGCTGGTAGTAGAGGATGCTGTAGTCGCTCTGTGCATCTATGCGGTGCGCGCGCTCCGCCAGTTCCCGCGCGTAGCGCCTAAGCCCCGCCTTGCGGTGTGCGGCCGGAGAGATGTCTATGCAGATGTGCATGGTGGCAGCCTCCTCCTGCTCTGTTCTGTCGTGCCCAACGCCCACTCCTCAATATCCAGTACCCACCCGTCCCGGCGCGCGGCAAACCGGGACATGACGTGCTCCTTGTTGGTCCAGAGAGACTCGTACCAGCAGGCCGATACAAAGCACACGAAATCCATTTGCGCTCTACTCCCGAACCAGT
>Ga0315554_1001971_pt1 | contig 12045 bp, 10 predicted proteins | sample SalMarSW160370MG_FD_202114 | JGI IMG/M metagenome (GOLD analysis project Ga0315554, IMG submission 202114) | Salt marsh sediment microbial communities from the Plum Island Ecosystem LTER, Massachusetts, United States - Salt Marsh Sediment SW1603-70 ... | reverse complement strand
AAGCCGTTGCTTATATAATATTCAGGAGTCGGGATAGCGGCCAGTCGGGCCTTTTCGAGAAAAAGAGGCGGAACATAAGCATCGAGCATTTCCTTGCAGGTCGGATGAATCGGCTTATTGATATCTTCAAAATCCTGCGAGACATAGTACGCCCGGCTGAGGTAATCATAATTTCCGGCCAGGTTGACCCGGCCATCATTATCGGCAAGACACCCGACAAAACGATTTTCTTTTACCCGCGTATACCAGCCGTATGATATTTTTTTATTCTTCATTTATTATTGTGAATTCTCCTTTCCCGTCCCGCACGTGCAATCGCCTCGCCATTATTAGCTATTATTTCGAAGCTCCGGCTTTAATCTTTATTTACTCTTCCTGAACCAATAAAAAGGCTGCAGCAATCGTCTGTATTTCGGTTGGTGAAAGTGGACCGGCTGATAATCTTGAATCATCCGTACATCTTCCACCGTATAAAAAGCCTTTGGTCTGGTCTTTTTTACGATTCCGAGAATATCCGGAAGTTCTTTCCTGTTGACGACCGACAGAATTACCTCGACCGGCCCATTGATTCCGTCGGCGATCATGTGCGTTATTTTATACCTGCTTTCAATCAACCGTTCGACAATACCATTTTCATTAAGCGGGACGATTATTCGAACCAGATATAAACCAAACGTGAGCCTTCTTTCAATTGTCATGCCGACAAATGTCCCGGAGGCGAATCCGGCGCTATAGGCGACATAATGAATTATACCGTGCAGATTTTGCAGAACCTGACTGATGGCTATCAGCCAGATAAAGACTTCCATGAAACCCAGTAAGGAAGAGATAGTGCGTAATCCCCGGCCGACCATTATGATTCTCAGCGTGCCCATGGATACGTCGATAATTCTTGCAAAGAAAATCAATATCGGAACCAGAAAACCGGGCACAAAGAATTTATCTAACAGCAAAACCGTTTCCATGCGGTTTGAGTCTTCCTTTTTGCAGATTAAACAATGGGGATGGTATCCGCCTTTGCACGTTCAGATTTAAATCGCTTTAATTATGCTCCTCCTGGTAATGGCCGTCATGCGGATTTTGTGAATTCGGCTTTTTCCCTATCGGGATTTCGAAACTCTCATCGCAGTCTTCACAGTAAATATAAACGTATTCATCATCATAATCCTCAAGTTGAATATTGCGGCTCCCGCACTGCGGGCATCTTTTGGGTTTTTTAGGCTCGTTCATAGGATTACCTCTTGTTGATAATGCGTAATTTTAATATCTTGATTAGGGTTTTATTCTTTGCTTATTATTGATTCCAATGTCTCAATATTCTCTCGAACCGACGGCATGGTGACTACTCTCGGAATCGGCTTTATAAAGTTTTGCCGAAGACTCCAGGTATATGCACCCTGATTTGGTACCAGGAGTATATCGCCCGGATTAATATCTTCTCCGAAATAATTATATCCCCAGACATCATGCGGTGTACAGAGTGACCCGGCAATCAAACAGTCATTTTCTTTTAGACTCGGCCGCGTCACGTTGATGACCGGGAAATAATCACTTTCGAATCTTTCCCAGCCGATCGCATTCGTGCCGCCATCGGTGATGACGATATCCTTGGCTTTTCGATCGATGACTTTAAGTAAAATGTGCATAGCACCATTACATAACCATCGACCCGGTTCGACATATATACAATAATTCATATCATCAGGCATTTGTTTTTTCAGTGACCGGGAAATCTGCTTTGCGAAATTCTCAATGGATATAGCAGACCACTTAAAATGCTCATCAGTAGAAATTCGTCCGTTAAATATTTTTTCCCGAATAATGCCCTCGACTGTGGCGGCCGGTTGCAGCCATTCGCCTTCCTCCGGCCAGAATCCTCCGCCTATATCGAGAAACTCCAATTGCGCCCTATATTCCGGAGACAATTTATGCAACTCCGCCGTAAGCCGGTCTATAAATTTCAGAAGGTTGTTCGTGTTCAGATTCCAGCTAATATGAAACTGAAGGCCTTTCAGTTTTATATTTTTACATTTGTCGGAATAGTTCAAAAACCGGGATAAATCACGCAGGGGAATACCGAATTTTCGCCAGATACCATTTTCATCGGTGGTTATACGTACTCCGGTTCGAATTACTACGTCATTTTCGGCGGCAATGCGTTGCAGCCTTTCCAGCTCGCTGAAACTATCCATCAAGACCGTGATATTCCCGGAATTGTGAACAGCCAGAGTCAACTCTTCATCTGTTTTTCCCGGCCCGCTGAACAATATTTTATCGGTGCCGCTTTCGAGCGCCAGTTTTAATTCCGCTCCGCTGGAGACATCAAGACCCAGACCTTCCGATACCAGAGTTGAGATTATATCGCGATGATTGTTGCTCTTAAGGGCATAGAACATTTTTATATCAGGCAGATAACTGCGAAATGTGTTCTTGAATCGATCGGCGTGTTCCTTCAGCGTTTCTATATCAAAAATATAAAGAGGCGAGCCATGCTGATCGGCACATTCCAGAAAATACTGCCCTCGGTCCAAAAACCGCTGAACGAACTCATGCAGCTCGAACTGCTCAAGCGGGGGTGTCTGTTTTTTGAATAATCTCACTATTCGGCTGATGATACCCGATGAAATCATTGCCATCGTACGGCTCCATTATAATTTCAATTTTTGATCGTATCTCCCGGCATTCCTTTTCTATGTCGCCTTCGGCCGGGGTTTCAAAGATAATATGTCCCAACTGCCATGATTCATAATCATCGGGCGGCAGCGTAACACCGTCTCCCGGAAAGCGCTTAAGCGTGATCTCCCGAATGCGCGGATCATCGTCGAGTTTACTGACATCGATTTTATTTATCTTGCCTTCCATAGTAGCGAACATTCTTAAACCAACCATATGTTTCCATTTCGATTCAGGAGGTATCACGATTCTTTTCTTCTCCGCAAAATCAAGCGCCAATCCGAGCATATCCAGACCGCAACATTGTTTGATTAATGGCGGCAGGCAATCGCCGCCGATGCGCGGCGTGAGTTCCAGAAACACTACTTCATCTTTGGCAATGACAAAATCAACCATACAAATGGCTCGCTTAATACCCAGAGCTTCGGCCGCCTGCAATAACATCGTCTCCAGTTCCTTTCGATCAATCCATTTGGGAAGTCGCGCCGGGACAATATATTCCGTGGTCGTTCCGAAGGGGAGAGTCTTATCCAGGATTTTTTTGGCGATACGGATAATAGTCGCCGTACCTTCGGCGATAATAAAATCGCAGCTGTATTCACGTCCGTAGATAAACTCCTCCGCCATAATAAGCGCTTTCGAATCGGTCTCCAAGCTGCCCTCCTTCGGCAGGCAATATAGCGGAGAATTTTCCCGGATTTTCAAACCGTTTTTTACCGAGCGATAAGCATTAAATGCTTCGTAAATATCGAAACATTGAAATGTCAGCTCGCTGCCGCTTCCGGTCAGCGGTTTTAAAACGATAGGATGCCCGAGATCCTTCACGAATCTAATCGTCTCGAATTCTGATCGAACCAGCTTGAATCGCGGACACCTGACTCCATTCTGAGTCCAGACCTGCTTCGACAAAAATTTAGAGCGGGATAGAGCCATCGATTTTGCCGACGGGAATTCCAGTGAAAAGAATTTGGCGATATTCGCCGAGAGTTCAAGATATTCGCAATCGAAGCATGTTAAACCGGATATTTCAAGTTTCCATTGACGGCAGTGCCGTATTATTCGTCTGACGACCGTATCGAAGTCTTTTAGTTCGCAAACCAATTCCGAAAGGCCGTCGGGTCTGGTCTCCGGGCTTCTTTGGCGCATAGCCTTATCGGTAACAAATAATGCCCGATTAGGGAAATGCAGATGAATATATGATATGTAATCCGGAGTGGTCCCGATTACAAGAACGCGTTTGTCAGACACGATTCATACTCCCGGACGCCAGACCAATCCCCGGTTGCCCTTTTAGGCCTGCCCTTATCGTCTCGCGACGAGTTACCACTTTGCCCTGACCGGTCACCAGGTACAGCGGTCGGGGAGTCAAATGAAAGAGAGTTTTCCAGTTGAAATCGCCGCAGAGAAAATCGACTTTCTCGATGTGTTGTTCGCAGGCCCATTTCATGTGATGCATATTTATGAATTTCGCGATTCCGGGAAATTCCGGATTGGTGCCGCCCGCCAGAAGCGTATAAGTTCCATTGTAAACACACCCCATATCAACGGCCGCGACTTTTCCCTCGATACGCACCGTTACCAAGCGAACATAATTGCGCTCGTTAAGTAATTGAAACAGGCTGCGGAAACTATCAAGAAATCGCGAATCGCTGAAATAAGATAAAGCGCCGTAGCGTTTGAAATTCAATGATACCATCGTCTCGAAATCAGATTCATTGTTATAAACGAATTCATGATCGCGTGACCCAAATACATCCAATTCACGACGCAATCTCTTTCTGGATTTTCCGGAAAATTCCGTAAGGTAATTATTAATGTCGTAATCGTATCGAGGTGGCAGAAAATAATACCCGATTTCATCGATAGTATGATGCGAATTAATCATCTCCTCCGTCGGCTGGAGATAACGCAGGTAATAATGTTCGGGGATGCAGTTAAGAAGCGATTTGAGAGTGGCACCATCCCTGAAGATTAAATGATTCTGCTCCAACCAGGTTTTTCCCTCCCATGTCTCTCCGGGGAAATACAAATATGTTTTCGTTTCTTCATTCCAGCTCAACGGGAGGAAACCACAAACGCCGTTATTATCATTGGCAGTCACAAAATTAGGTCTATGGTTGTAATGGCGCTGAAAGCAATCGCGGACCTCCCAGAGGTCGGAGATCTGGTCTTTCGGAATCAACCGCTTCCACAATTCACGGCACTCATTTAAATCGGTTATATTGCGGACATATTTCATGATTATGCCCTCAGGTTTACCTGCATCGTGCAGCGCGAACCGCCGAAAAATTCCATCGCGAATTCTTTGACGATTTTCGGATTATATGGCTTGCAACTGAATACGTCCAGGTAGGTTGTATTGGTTGCATTGGCAAAATGCGCCGAGATTAAGGATGTCTCGATTAATTGGGTCATTGAGAAACCGGCGACGCGTTCGTTTTCGCCGAAATTTACGACGACACATTCCCCAAAACGCTTCATTTCGATCAGTTCGCAAAGCTCGCGAACAAAACGCTTAATTTCGTCAGCGTCGCGGATTGTTTCGGGATTACAGTCATAAATATCAAAACTGCCATCCAATCCCCATGCGTTTCGGATGTCCACAGCGCTGAATCTTTCTAGATCAGGATAGTCTTTTAAGACGTCAATGGCTCCTTTTGCGGCTTCACCGGCGACATAATTTGTTTTCATTTTTTGCATCTCCACATGCATTATTGGTTACGCGCACATCCGGGACCGCGATGAATAGAGGCCTCGGATTTTACGCCTGATTGTTTGCACTAATACTTGACCTTTTTTGGCATTATAACGGCATCGATAACGTGTATTACGCCGTTACTGCATTCAATTTCCTCATCAATTATTTTGGCGTTTTCGATTTGAACCGATTCCTCAGTCGCCTCGGCATTTATTTCTTCGCCGCCGGCGGTCACAATCGATCGGGTTTCTTCATTGCCGAAGACGACCTTTTGGTCTTTGACAATATGTCTCAATAAGATGGACCTGAGATACTCATCGCTGGACTCCATTCTTTCCAGTTCTTTTTCGGGAAGTCTTAAAAAAGCGCTGTCATCAGGGATAAAAAGTGTAAATGGGCCTTCTCCATCTATCATATCAGCTAGTCCTGCCTGCTCCAATAATTCTCCGAAAGTTTCCAGCGAATCGAAGTCGGCGATTGTCTGGAGAATTGTTTCATTTTCTGTCTCGCCGGAATCATCATAATAGTCCCCGATGATAAGGTCTTCCGGCTCCTCCTCGCATTTCAGGGGTTTGACCATTATTGCCGATGCCAGCAAAATGGCAATGATGCACGGCAATAACCATACATGCTTTTTCATCCTGTCAATCTCCTTCATTTTTACCATGCTTTTCTTTCTACCGAAGCGATTCGAACATTTAATACTCGGCATAATACGGAATCCATTCTGCAGTTGGCTCGCCGCCGGCGAGTTCCCGCCGAATCGCAATTGAATATCGAATCCCCCGGTCTCCATGTTAATTGATTTGTCTTCGGATAGTCCGCGCAACCCTCTTGCACAGGCTGCGGAGATACGTGATTCAGGTAGTGAGCCTGAAGCCGCCTTCCCCGTGTCCGGCTAAGTTCTCCTCGTGAACCGAACTACTTCGACGACTTACATAATGACTGTGCCGTAGGAGCGGTTAACTCTTCTTACTCCTTATGCATTCGTTTCTTACGTACTACCATCTTACCCGATCTTCAGGTAAGGCTTCTTTAACGAATCGACTGAGACTGGCTACGAAGGCATGTCTCAATGACATAAATGACTTATCTATATCTTCATTCTCCGTCGCAATACTGGCGAAGGAATAATAACCCGCAATAAACCCGGCGATGGCGCATGCCAATCGGCGGAGTTTCGGTTTGGAAATCGGCTGAGGAACCGCACTGTCGACGAGATTCTCAATACTGCTCAGATAATCCATGAATGGCGTCTCGAGACCTTCAAAGGTCTGTTCGAGGGTCAAATCGGCGCGACCTTGATAATAAAGCACGAAGTCCTCCCAGCGGCTGCTGAAAAAATCAATATGAGTATTTATCATGGCGTCGAGCATCAGTCCAAGATCTTTTTGCTTCCTGCTGTTCGATTCCATTTGGACCGTCAATTCTTTCAGAATCTCCCCGATGATTTCTCTGATAAGCTCCTCTTTATTGGAGAAATGATAGTAGAAACTCCCTCGACCGATGTCGGCCCGCTCCGTGATATCGTCTACCGTCGCAGCCGCCAGGCCTTTTTCGGCGAAAATAGACCGTGCCGCATCAATAATTTTATTACCGGTACGATCATACCGCCGTTGCTGCCGTGATTGTTTCCGCCGGGGCATCTTTCCTCGCTTTAAATGCTCTTAACCAATTCATTACTGACGCTATCGTCATTTTCGACAGTATCGTCAGTTTAGACGATTTAGTCAAGTATTATTTTATAATTTTTATGATTTTTGTAATAAATTTTATTATTTTGCGGCTAATCGATTGATTATCAATCGATTAAAATCAAGAAAAAATCAGGCAAACGACATGTTATTTGACAATTATTCATTTATTGACTGGCGTCAAAGGCCTTCAATCGCCGAAATATCTTATTATCCAACAGGTTATGGATTCGACATCGTGTCGAATTCGATTTTTTTATTAATCAATGATCGATACTTCACGAAGGATCTGCACTGCTTCTTCCGGCGGAACAGTATTTATATATATTCCGGAACCGATTTCAAATCCTGCCGGTATCGTAATTTTGGGGACAATGACCATATACCAGTGCAGATATCGTGTATCTTCATCCCCGACAGGTGATGAGCGTATTATATAATTGTAATCAGGGTCGCCCAGACCTTTATATAACCTCAATAATACTTCGTGCAAAATCGAGGCAAGCTCTTGTATTTCTTCGTCTTTTGACAAAACAAAACTCGGCACATGTTTTTTGGGGTAAATCCGACATTCAAACGGGGATCGGGAGGCAAACGGACAGAAAGCGACGAAATTGTCGGATTCGGTTATTATTCGCTCGCTTTGCCGCATTTCTTCCTTAACCATTTCGCAATAAACGCATTGGCCGTACATATCATAATATGAAATCGCCTGCTCCATGGGATAACGAACGTGCGGAGGGACGATCGGTGTCGCTATTATTTGTGAATGGGGATGCATCAGCGATGTGCCGGCTCTTTGCCCGTGGTTGCGAAATATCGTGATAAGATTTATATTCTCATTTTTGCCAATCTCGATTTGCCTTTGCCGGTAGGCTTTCAAAATGTTCGCGACTTCGCCGGCGCTCATAATCGCGGGATTTAAATTGTGTTTGGGGTGTTCAATGACCACTTCAGCAATCCCGAATCCTTTTGCCGTCAGGAAAGAACCGGTTTTTGTCCGCGTGGCCATAAATCCGGGATTTAAGGCCGCGAATTTATTCGGAACGACTCTGGCCTGCCATTTACCTTCCGCCGGTAAAACAAAAACCGGCCTTTCTGTTTGCGCTTCGTTACCGAAACAAAATGGGCAAGTTTGCTCATATTCAGGTAACGGCTCTTTTTTGGGCAATTGCTTCAAAATGTCTGAAGGTCTGGCACCTCGATTGGGCGCCAGTATCACCCATTCTTTAGTAGCCAGGTTTTGACGAAATTCGGACATATTCTCCACAGGACCTAAAACATTTCCTCAAGCAATATTTACAAATTATACAGATAATTATAGAAAATAAAATAACAAAACGAAATTATTTATTGATAGGCTTTTTTACGGATATTTAATATGTATTCCATAATAATTTGGTCCAATATGATATCAATCCGGAAACATTTCAGTCATTGTCATTTTGCACCAATATAAGTTATTGATTGTTAACAAAATACAGTAAACACCATTTTTAAAATTTGAACTGCTTTATACCGCCATAAATCGCATATGAAATCACCGAAAACTATATACGGCCTATCCGGCAAAATATGCTGGAAGTATTATCAGGATTTTGTGATTCGGATTTCATAAAAGACTGGATATAAGTTTTATATTTTTGTATGGTTACGGTATCGTTATGCGGAAAGTTGATAGATCATACCGCTGCAATATGTTTTTCACTTTAATATTGAAAATATGAATTGATCGAGAATGTCAGTCAAGAAAATGAATTTTATTACTCCGCGTAAATTATAGAATCGGGGTTGAAGATTATGCGTAAAGCATCCACGAAGCCAGAATTAACATTGTCAATTGTTGTTTGTCTTGTACTGCTTTTTTTTAGTTTGGCTGAATCTGCGCATCCACCGATTACCTTGCTGGATAAAGATGGCGATGAAATCAATCCCGTTCTGGGCGAAAATGACAAACAACCTTTTTCCACGACCCAGACCTGCGGCCTGTGCCATGATTATGATGTCATTACCTCCGGCTATCATTTTCAGATGGGCTGGGATGTTGTCAGTGATAGTTTCGGCGTCGATCAGGGCAAACCGTGGCAAATATCAAATGGAATGATGGGTAAATGGTGTCCGATGTACTTTCGTCAATTGCCGAAAAAAATAAATAGTTCACCCGATGAGATTGATTTGACCATTTACGACTTCGTCGGTTTCTCGGCCGGTAACGGCTCGCCTTATCCATGCGGCGCCTGCCATCCGGGTGGCGGAGGATTGGAACACGATCGCAACGGAAATCGCTATGATGAAATGATGACTGATGATCCGTCACTGGCGGAAACCCTGGACGGTGATTATTATCAAAGCCGCTGGGATAAAAGCGGTGTTGTCGAGGCGGATTGTTTTATATGTCATCTGAAAGGGTATTCATTCGATGAAAGGGCCTATCAACTGGAAAACGGAAATTACCAATGGGCGGTCGTGGCGGGAACCGGATTCGGAATTGTCGAGGGTACCGTCGCTGATGATGAAATACCGCAAGTCACTTATAATCTCCGCTTTTTTAATGCCGATGGAACGATTACTCTTGATGTTTCCTGGCCGCCTCCGGATGAGAATTGCGTTTTCTGCCATGGCCGAACCGATACTCGCAAAAGGGGCTTTACCTGGAATGATATCCATAACCCCGATATCCACAACAATCAGGGTATTTCCTGCGCCGCCTGTCACCCGTCCGGGTTAGACCATCAGTTCGCCAAAGGGAATTCGAGCGTATCCCAGGTGGCTGACGAACTCGACGGAACCATCAGAACTTGCGAAGAGTGTCATGCAGAGGGATATCTGGGCTCTACCATACCGGATCATCGCAAAATTCGACCTTCACATTTGGATCAGATTGCCTGCGAATCATGTCATATTCCGTCACTTGGCCGGGCGGCGGCGCAGGGCTTTGAATCATCGACCGGGGAGCTGCAATTTTACATCAAACCGGATTCGGCCAAAAATTTCGGCGATCTGGGTGATTGGAAACCGAACTATGAACGGTGGGTTAATAAAAAAATATATCCCTTCAACATTCTGGTATTGACCTGGTGGGCGAATCTCGGCGATGACGGGATTTTGTATCCTTTATTTTTGCGCGAGCAGGCGGCGGCCTGGAAGTTGTATTCTGATAAAGTAACTGACGACAACAATGATGGCATTCTTGAAGTTAACCGCGCCGAAGAAATCGTCGCCGGAATCGACGCGTTTGAAAAATCTTTGCAGGGGAACGCTCGATTTTCAAATATTCATCCGGTCCTGGTTAAAGGAAATAAAGCTTACCATCTGGATGAAAACGGGAATCTCGTCACTCTTGAATATGATTTCCCACCCTGTATAAAATATTCAATCAGTCACAATGTGGCCCCTGCCCGATTGGCGCTCGGTTACAACGGCTGTCAGGATTGTCATACGGCACAGGCAAACTTTTTTGAAGGAGCCAGAATCGTGGATATCGCTGACGAATCGGGCCAACCGGTGACCGTAATGAACGGTCGGCTCTTCGGATGTAATCCAATTACTTTCGTTATTAATTCATTTCACCAGCAAGTACTTAGCCCCATAGTCAGCCTGGGGATTATAATGGTAATATTTTTCATTACCCTGCATTATCACAGCTACGGACCGAAGCATATTCGTTTTATTCCGAACTCGGGTGAAATCAAGCGCTTTTCCTTTTTTGAACGAGGTATCCATCTATTTCGCCTGATAGCCTTCATTATCCTGTCGGTGACGGGACTTATAATGGCGTTTAATTTGGTACTCTGGCAACAATTGCTCTTTGCGTCTCCTCAACAGATGCTGATGATCCATATCGTTTCCGGATTCGTGTTTATCATAACCACAATTTTGGGTATCGTGGTATGGTTCCGCGATGCCGCTTTTACCAGCTACGATAAAGAATGGGTACGAAAATTAGGCGGCTATTTGGGTTATAAGGGTGATGTGGCCGCCGGACGGTTTAATGCCGGGCAGAAAATGTTTTACTGGTTCACGTCTATTTTCGGAATTCTCATATCTATTACCGGATTGCTGCTGACATTCAGAGGATATTTACCCGTTTCCGCGAAATGCTTCCTCTCCACAATTCACAATCTCACCGCATTCGTCATGATAGCAGGAGTTCTTGCTCACGCCTATCTGGGAACAATCGCCAATCCCGGAACATGGCGGGTACTGGTTGACGGTCACGTTACAAAAACATGGGCAAGACATCATCATTTAAATTGGTATCAATCCCTGATCGAGAAGCAGGTTATTAATAAGGACAATGAGGAAAAGACTGATACACCCGAAAACGATTGAAAACGACCTGAAAGGCAACCGGCTCTCGGAATTGAGAAATAAGAAGGCATTAAGCGAAGGAGCAATTATTAATTTAATAAAAGACAGAAATCGACACCCTTTTCAAGTAATTTAATTACTTTAAGAAGCCGAATTCCATCCGTCAAATGAGTCGCGTATCGGCTCGTCCTTTTCGGGCAAATTCTCCCCGTTTACATCCTTTCGGAGTACTTAATTTCTGATGCTCATTCATTAAAACATGACGGTCGCGGTCCGCCAAGGTATAAAAATTTAATCAGTCTGACAATATCAAAGAGATTTATCACGTCCGAGCAATCGGTATCGCCGACATCAGCGACCGGTATCGGCTGCGGACCATTGGCATAAAGTGTATTTATCAGATAAATAATATCCATGATATCTTTACTGCCGGTATCGTTGACATCACCAAGACTGACATCGAATACCGGATGCAATGCATCCACGCGACCGTAGCCGTATTCGGTTGACGGTGGTATAAAACTTCCCCAATTCAAATTGTTGTCGGCCGTTTGTTTTATCAGCGATTCGACTTCAAATGGCGTCAATTCATTATCCTGCGTCATTATTAAGGCGCAGACGGCTGAGGCATAAGGGGCGGCAAAAGAAGTACCGCTCCACCATCCCCAT
>Ga0315554_1001969_pt1 | contig 12055 bp, 10 predicted proteins | sample SalMarSW160370MG_FD_202114 | JGI IMG/M metagenome (GOLD analysis project Ga0315554, IMG submission 202114) | Salt marsh sediment microbial communities from the Plum Island Ecosystem LTER, Massachusetts, United States - Salt Marsh Sediment SW1603-70 ... | reverse complement strand
CATCAATACGCAGGGCCAGAGAAATGGAACACAACGGCATTTGTCTCGCGTAATATTTCGTGCCGTCGACCGGATCAAGGATCCACTCATATTCTGATCCGGTCGACTTGCCTTCGCTTTCCTCGGTGATGAAATCGTGATCGGGATATCCTTCACGAATGGCCTCTCCGACGTATTTCTCGATCTCCAGATCGCCGCGGGTGGCCAAATCTCCGGCCGCCTTATGCCGAATAATCTCCGGCGACTGGATATTGTAAGAGAAAATTTCACCGGCGCACCTGACGATATCGGCGGCGAATTTCAGCTGCTCGCGCAGATTTTTTTTATCAACCTGAACTGTCATCGGCAGTTTACCGTCCCTGCCGAGGAGCTTTCAGCCGCTCGCGAATTTCATCCATGATTTCCCGGCCTTTCGCCCGGATATGCGCCTTCGTCTTCAAGAGATTCGCCTTTTTCGGGAAGGCATGCAATTGAATGTGGAATCGGAGCGAATTGCCCGTTCCCGATGGCCGGATCGTGATATGCTGCCGCCTGGTATCGTCGAGGAAAAAGCGAATACCTTCATCGGGGAACGTATAGTCATGTTCCGGCGGATAAATTCTGTCGTACTTGCCCGTGCGATAAATCGCCGCGCCGGTGACTTTGTAGCCGGCGAATTCGAGATCGCCCGCCATCGCGAATTGGTACAAGCCGTGCGCCCGGCGGAGGATTTTCTTCTTGATCCGATCACCCTCGATTCCGGGATACTCGCCGTCGAGCGGATCGGGCTCATAGAACGTGGCGAACATGCCGATGTCGGAATCGAGATAAATATATTTATCGAGGAGTTCGATCAGCGACAACCCCTGATCCTTGGCCCACGCGGCGATTTCGGCAACCAGCAGCGCCGCGAACGTGCCGTCTTTATCTCGAACGTGTCCGTCGCGGCCCAGCGAACTGGAGTCTTTGGGGCGGCCGCCGAGGATGGAAAAGCCGTTGCTCTGCTCCATGGCGGCGATATTCTGCTCCCGCTTACCGTTGTCGATGTCGAAGCTTTCGCACACAATCGGATGACAGATATCGATGTAGTTTTTCCGGCCCTCCACGATTTTATTGTCGCGGCCATCGACCAGTTCCGAAAATCGCTTGGCATTGCTGTCTCCGCTCCAGATATCGCGCGTCACCGCCGCCAAGGCGGCAAAACCGACCCAGCTTTTCACCACGCCGATACCATATTTGCGGCACAAATACGTAATCGCATCGGACGTTGTATGCGACAGCACGACGAATTTCTTATCCGGATCCTTGACCTTGCCGTATTTTTCGGCTTCGCGATACAGACGATACCAGAGCACCAGCGTCCAGACATCGTCCGCCGGAAGCAGGTAGTAATTCTTTTTGCGCCTGGCGTCATAGATAGCCCGCTGCGCTTCGGGCACCTTGACGATAATGCCGCAGCGGTCGGCGTCGGGATCGGTGCCGATGATGATATCAAGATCTTTGTAGCGATTCTTGTGGTCATGCTTGAAGGCTTTCACGGCCGTGTCCGCCGAGCGGGGATCGCCGGGATCGGGCTGCTGCTCCTGGCCCGGTGCGCTGTTGAACGCCGGGAACATGCCGTCCATTTTGTACAGCCGGTGTTCGCCGTTGATTTTCAACACATCCCGGAAACCGACGTCGTTGAGCAGCCGGTAGACCGGGATGGCCCCGGCGCCGTGGAACGGACAATAGCCGATATGAAGGGCTTTATCGGGATTTTTCTGCCGGTCGGCCAGATCGTCGGTGAGCAAGAAACTCTTTATATGATCCAGATGTTTGGAATGGATATCAATCAGATATTTCTCCTTGCCGCAATAATCGAAATCCTCGACTGGCGCATCGCCCCCCAGAAACCACAGTTTGCCCTCGGCAGCGTCTTCGAAACTTATGGCTTTGATATCGGAAAACGTCACATTCTCGATGTATTTGTTGTACATCTCGTCTCGCTCCTCGGGGTCGAACTGCGATCCATTGGCGCAAGACAGCTTGTAGCCGTTATAGCGATAATCGTTATGGCTGGCGGAAATCAGGACCCCGATGTCGGCTTTGATCGTTTCGTGCGGAATGGCGAAGGTGACTTCCGGGTAGGGGCAGGGGGCATCAAAAAAATAGACGGTGAAGCCGTACGCCAGAAATACCGACGCCACCGCCTGCGCCAGATCGAACCCGCGGATGCGGCTATCGTAGCCGATCACCACCTTTTCCAGACGTGGATTTCTGGAATTGCCGTACATTGCGACGCCTGCCGTAGTCTTCATGACCACGAGGTCATTGATCGTGTTCGGGCCTTTCAGGATCGCCGCTCCCAGACCCTCTTTCTTGAGTTTTAAAATCGAAGCCTTGTCGAACGCCATCATGCCGCGGATGCCGCCGGTCCCGAAACGGACTTCCTGCCGGAAGGCATTGACGATGCGGTCGTATTTTTTATTTCGGATATCCTCGGCGATTTTGTCCTTGAACGCCAGCGAAATGCTGTCAACCTGGGAGCATTCCAGCCATTGTTTCAGATTTTCGTAGACATGCTGCTTGGCATCGGTGAACAACTGATCGTCGATTCGTCCCTCGTCACGGGCTTTCTCCAGATAGTGGTCTATTTCACTCTTCGATTTTTCCAGAATTTCATTGATCTGCTTGGCGTCCATCAATTCTTCTTCCTTTCCTTTTCTATCAGAGGGTCTCCCTCAACGGGAAAACCGCTTTTTTCCGGCCTGTTTGTTAATATATACGCCCTAACTTCGCCGCTCGACAAAAATAAGAAAACAGCCGCGTTTCGGGCAACTCAATTTTGCGCACTTCGAGGAAAAGGGAGCCGGCAAATCACAAATTCAACCCCTGCCGTCAAAATTCTTTGCATTGTGGTTATGAGTTTGTATATTAGTCCGTAGGGTATTTGGATGGCAATGGATACAACCAATAAACGCCCCTCGGTGGGAATCTACTTCCGATGTTGTCGGGTCTATTCCCGGATTTATTTGAACCGTCAGGGGACGGCCTTCGTCGGCTGGTGTCCCAAATGTGCGGCGAAAATCGAAATGAAGGTTTCGCCGACCGGGTCGACCAGCCGCTTTTTTCTCGCAGATTGAAACGACGGACATTATGAGAGCCAAAATCGTCATCGTGCCTTTGGGAGAAGCCGATCTGGCCACGATCAATCGCCTGGCCGGAACGCTGGGCGGCGTGTTCAATCGGGGCGTCGATATCCTCAAAGGCATGCGCATGCCCGAGGAAGGGTTCAACGATACCCGGAGCCAATATTATGCCCGGATTATCCTCTCCAAGCTGGAACGGGTCAAGGCCAACAATCGTGAGATGGTCGTCGGCGTCTGCGAAGAGGATATTTATCTTCCCAATGCGCACTACGTGCTGGGATACGCCGATCCGCTGGCCGGGACGGCGGTCGTGTCCATGTTTCATTTTCGGCAGGAGTTCTACGGCCTGCCCGAGGACGAGAGCCGCGTTTACCCCCGGCTCTATAAAGAAGTCGTCCATCAGTTGGCCAACCTCTATTCTATCGCGCCGTGCGCCAACCCGTCCTGCGTGCATTATGAATCCCGGAAGATGATCGACATCGATAATAAGTCGTCGCGCCTGTGCGATATCTGCCTCCGTTCACTTCAGAAGGTCCACATCTTATGAATCTGGTGCAGGTTTTGGAATCGCTCCGGAGCGATCCCGCTACCCGCGACGGCATCGTTCACTGGGAAACCATCCCGCCCCGGCCGCCCAAACTCCGCCCCTTTCCCGGTTTCATCGATGAGCGCCTGACCAAGGCGATGACCCGAAGGGGCATCAAGGCGCTTTATTCTCATCAGTCCGACGCCCTGGAGGCGATTCACGCCGGGAAGAACGTCGTTGTCGTCACCCCCACCGCGTCAGGGAAAACGCTCTGCTATAATCTTCCCGTGATCAATCGCATTATGGCTGAGCCGGAGACGCGGGCGCTGTACCTGTTTCCCACCAAAGCGCTTTCCGCCGATCAGGTCAATGAACTGCACGATTTGATCACCGACCTCGACGTGCAAATCGGCACCTATACCTTCGACGGTGACACACCGCAGGACGCCCGCCGCGCCATACGGTCGGCCGGGCATATCGTCGTCACCAATCCCGACATGCTTCACGCCGGGATTCTGCCGCATCATACCAAATGGATTAAATTGTTCGAGAATCTGAAATATATCGTCATCGACGAAGTCCACCAGTATCGGGGAATATTCGGTTCGCATCTGGCGAATCTCATCAGGCGGCTCAAGCGTATTTGTGATTTCTACGAAAGCTCGCCGCAATTCATCTGCTGTTCGGCCACCATTGCCAATCCCGATCAGCTGGCGTCGAAGTTGATTGAAGCGCCCGTCGAGAAAATCGACGACAACGGCGCCCCCGCGGGAGAAAAGCATTTTATCTTCTATAACCCGCCGGTGATCAATGCCGAATTGGGGATTCGTAAATCGTCGGTCAATGAAACCGAGCGGATCGCGTCGAAATTCATCAGCCAGGGTATCCAGACCATCGTATTCGGCCGCTATCGCATGCAGGTGGAGATCATTCTCCGCTATTTGCAGGAACGGTTCGCCGGCAAAAAGGCCGGGCGGATAAAAATCGCCGGGTATCGAGGCGGCTATCTGCCCAACGAACGCCGGGCCATCGAGCATGGTATCCGCACCGGCGAAATCGTCGGGGTGGTATCCACTAATGCGCTCGAACTCGGCATTGATATCGGTTCGCTCGATGTTAGCATTTTGTGCGGTTTTCCCGGCTCCATCGCGTCCGTCTGGCAGCAGGCTGGGCGGGCCGGACGAAAAACCGGCGTTTCGGCGGCCATTATGGTCGCCACGTCGTCTCCCCTGCCGCAGTTCTTGATGTCGCATCCCCAGTATTTCTTCCAGCGCTCGCCGGAGGAAGGTATTATCGATCCCGACAATCTGATCATCCGTTCCAGCCATATCAAATGCGCCGCGTTCGAATTGCCGGTGTGGATGGGTGAAAAGATCGAGCCGGACCCGGTCGATGATATTCTCGATTACTTCGAGGAACGCAAGATCGTCCGCAAGACCGGCGACAAGTATTACTGGTCGTCGGATATCTACCCCGCCAACGAGGTGTCGCTGCGGTCGGCCTCGCCGGAGAATTTCGTCATTCTCAACCGTTCCGACCACGACCGCGTCATCGGGGAGATCGACTATTTCGCCGCGCCGGAACTTTTGCATCCCGAGGCGATCTACCTTCACGGCGCAAATACCTTCCAGGTGAAGGAACTCGATTGGGATGGCCGCCGAGCGTACGTCGAAGAGGTCGATATCGATTATTACACCGATGCCGAATCCAAAACCGATCTCAAGATGCTCGAGGCCGACGAGGAACGGGAACTTGTTCCCGACGACGAACCCGACGTCGCCCACGACATCGATTCATTGCCCGTCATCGGCCACGGCGATATCGCCCTGACGCGAGTCGTCGTGCTGTTTAAAAAAGTCAAATTCCATACTCATGAAAACGTCGGTTCCGGGCGGGTGGCCCTGCCCGAACAGGAAATGCACACGACCGCCTTCTGGTATCGTTTCCCGTACGATCTGGCTGTCACCGCCAACCTGACCGAATCGAGTCTCGGCGGCGGTCTGCGCGGCGTGGCGAATCTGCTGCAGAAAATCGCGCCGTTGTGGCTTATGTGCGACCCGCAGGATATCCGCGCCCTGTCGCGCGTCCGCGATCCCTTTCACGGCTCACCGACACTTTATGTGTACGACAATATTCCCGGCGGCGTCGGTTTTGCCGAGAAGATGTATCGCATGGTCCCGGATATTTTCATCGCCTGCAAGGAACACCTCATGGGTTGCGGATGTGGCGACGGCTGCCCGTCATGCGCCGGCCCGCCGCTGGAACTCGGCGACCACGGCAAATCGATGACCCTCAAAATCCTGAACCTGATGCTCGCTGACTGCCAAGTGAAGACGGCGTAAATCGCATTCCCTCTTATCGCGATCCATTCTTTGCTATTGTTTTGACGTAATCTGTATTCAGCATCCTTTCAAATTCGTCTGAAGGCGGTCAAAATTCTATTGACTTCACTCACAATACCGATTATGATTCCAGCGTAGTGAAGAGCAGGCATCGTGCCGATTACCTGAACCCGGTGACGGGCAATAATGGGTCGGCACAACGGGCATTTTCGACAAACATAAATTCATCTGATTCGGGGCAGGTGTCTTGATTATTCCTATCGGGACGTTTTGCTCATGCGGCATTGAGTTTTTGGGCTGAGGTTACAACCCGATGATCATCGGTTATCGTAGGACGCGTGTTGGACGCAATGCGGATAATTCGGCATCATTTCAAAACTCACAAGGAGGTGACTTATGAAAAAACTGGCGACTTATGCAGTGCTATTCGCGCTGGCGTTCGGTTTTGCGGCCGGTTTGACGGCAGTTAATGCCAATGCCATCATATTTACCTGCCGGGCTCAACCGGATTATAACGTCTGTACTTTTGAGACGGGGCCCTTGTGCGCGAATCCCTCGCAACCGTACTACTATCAAGTATGCGGCGGGGTGAACGTCTTCACCGGCGCACCATGCGATTGCACATGGATTGGATGTTGCTCGGATCCCTTCTAGAAATCCGGTAGATGCGATTCGGCGAGGCCCTTCGGCCCCGCCGGTCATTTTATGAAGCTCGTCGATGAAGGGTGATCCCCAGATGACGAGAACTTATGACTAATGATTGACTTGTTCCTTATGCCCCTTGGTAGATATTCCCAGAATAGTATATAATGGACACCAGCCGGTCGACCCCGTGAGCAGCGGTATCAGCCCCAGTAATCCCCAAAGGGACTTAGGGCCCCAAAAAATCAGCGATAATACAAACAGCCCTACGATCACCCGAATAAACCGCTCGACACTATGTGTATTATTTTTCATCTTGTTCTCTCCTGTTCCTGAATTTTTCACTATAACAACCATCAGGCCGAATCTGTTTCCTATTCGCCTGATTGAACCGAAAAATAATTCCTGGTACTTGGAAGGAAGTCTGCCACGCGGATGATGATTACTCCGACCGGTAACTCTCGAATCGACCGGCCCGCAATATCGGGGCACATTCCAGAATATTCAACTGAGCGGCATAATCGACGTCGCCACCGAAGCCACGAGAACTCAATTCCCACCCGCTCTGACAGGCATGGAGTATTTCGGGCAACCGGCTCCGGCTCTGCACGAAGGCGCCTTCGCAGACTATGGCGTCGGCCGATTTGCCCCCGTCGATGTAGGACAGAATCGCCCCCGCCCCCAGATAACTCTCGACCGCCCAGCGGATTTTCGTTCCCCCTCCGGAAACACGTTCTCGCTCGCCGCAGGCGATGACGGTGGCTTTCAGGTTCCGCTCACTGACCAGGCGCGACACGGTTTTGCCCACCGCTTCCGCATTCACCAGTGCTCCGGCAAAAACATACGAAACATTCATCGCGATATCGCTGCAGGTGGCCCCATTGGGGGACACCACGACTACTTTTTCTCCCGGTTTAATATCAAGGTAGGTCAACGGTGAAAGGGAGAATCGTCCCTTTTCGGGCACATCCGGTCGCTTGACGGCCCCCTCCGCCCCGATTCGGCGAGCTATTTCTTCCGGATCGTCATCCATCCGGCCGGGATATATATATGCGCCATGCTCAACGGCCAACGCCACCGACGTGGAAAAACTCAACACATCGACGATGACGACAATATCGCCCCGTCCCGCCGCCCGCTTTGCCCCGCGCCGGCCCCACGCAAAATCGATTACCGGCGGATCGCCGCCCTTCGCAATAGGAGATTCATTCATTTATAGGAGCAACTTTCGATAGGTTTCTTCATCAAAACCGACCATGAAGGTACTTCCCTTGCGCATAGCCGGCGCCCGGAGATATCCCGACGGCCCCAGCAGCATCGCTGCTGTCGATTGCTCCGGCTTTCGACCGGATAAATCGACCCGGATGACCTTCTTGCCCTTGGCTGTATACAGGTGCGCAATCCCCTTCAACAATACCGCGGATTCCTTTTCTCCGTAACGGATATTTCGAGTGCTTTCTTCACTTTTGATGGTGATGCTATTGGCGGCGAGAAACTCCCGCGCTCGGGCCGTCGTCTTTCAACCCGGCCGGGAATAGAACCAATCCACGTAAGCCATGATGCACCTCGGGGTTATGATTCATCCAAATGTGACCCAGCTCGCTCAATATAATCGGCGCGGAGAAACAGCACGCCGAAAATAATCAGCCCGATGGCGGAAAACGCTCCCGGGAAATAGCGTCGCATGATTATCATCGCGACCGGATGCGCAATACCGTTCAGTATTTCCACGAAGGCTATGGCTCGGGCGACACGCACCGCCCAGGAAACCCGCCGAAACAGCAGAATGCTGACCGCCACCATAAACGCAACGACGACGATATTCGCGAACGCAAATCTCGTCCGGGAAACGCTGAGTTGCGGAATGGTATCAAACTTGCCGCGCAGATAGCCGGTGACCCGGGGCAGCCACGTATACAGGCCAGCCCACACTTCTTCAATGCTGTGAATAAGCTGTGCGACGGTCAATGCGGCGAACGCCGCCGGGATTGTCAGACGTTTATCCGTCCCCACCACCGCGATCCCTCCGCCCGTTCACTATTAGAATATCGAAAATTTCAGATATTTATGCGGGTTCTTCTCGATATCCGCCACCAGATTGTTCATGCGCGTCACGAGATCGCGGATTTCCTCGTATAACCGGGCGTCATTTATCAAAGCTCCCGCCGAGCCCTCGCCGTTTTCGATCATGGCCAGAATGGAGTCAAGTCGATGGCTCGAACTGCTCAGGTTGTCATACAGGGAATCGTCGGTAATAAGCTTGCCCAGACTGCCCTCGCCGCGATCGATTCGTCCGGTGATCCCGGCCGTGTTATCCAGTGTCGTTTCGAGTTCTTCCATGATGGTCTTCTGGTTGCGGCTGAATTCCGTCATCACGTCGGTGGTCCGGTCGAGCGCCGCCACCAGTTTCTGATAGAGGCCGGTATCGGATATCAGCTTGCCCAGTGAGCCCTCATTGCGGGCGATTTGGGTCGTGATATCCCGCAGATTCAGAAGAATCGAATCGATGGAGTTGGTCACTTCCGGTGGTTTTCGGACCAGGGCATCAAGGCCGACCTCCGGGACTGTCTGCAACACCGTCCCCGGCTTGACGACGGGCAAACCCGGCGTCCCGGGAAAGATCTCGATGTATTTGTCACCCAAAAGCCCCAGCGTCCCCAGTTGCACCTTCGAGTCGGAGGTAATCAACGGCCAGACCGATTCTTTGACACTCAGCTTCACTTCAAGCCGGCGGGCCACGTCGAGATTGACGAATTTGACCGATTTGACGGTTCCCACCTCCACGCCCGCCAGACGCACTGATGCGCCCTTGGCCAATCCGTTAACGTCCTGAAAATAAGCAACTACTACATTCTTGGGTTCAAAGATCGACACCCCGCCGCCACCGAACGAACTGTACAACACGGCGGCGATGGCGAATGTTACCAGTATGCCGATCCACATGTTGCCCCATTTTATTTTCCCGGTTCGTTTCATATCTTCATCCCATTAGGCCATTTTTTTCTGTACCACTTCGTTGACGGAATTCTTGAAAGGCGCCATAAAGTCAATCACATCTGGCACGGTCGAATCGCGCAATTGATCCATATTGCCATCGAATACCAATATCCCGTTGCGTATAACGATGAATTTGTCGCTCAGCTTCAGCGCATCCGCTATCTGATGCGTCACCACGATGACCGAAATATTCTCCACCGTCACAAGTTTGATAATAAGTTCCAAGACGCTTTCCGTGGCCTGGGGATCAAGCCCGGTGGTCGGTTCGTCGAACAGCATGATCTTGGGCCGGGTCGACACCAGCGCCCGCGCCACCGCCACCCGCCGCCGCATGCCGCCGGACAATTCCTCCGGCAGGCGATCGATGATATCCGGGTCGAGATCGACGAACTCCAGCATCTGCCGCACCTCGCTCTCGATTTCCTCATCGGGGCGGTCGGTATTTTCGAATAAATAATACCCGACGTTTTCACCGACCGTCATCGAATCGAACAGCGCCCCGTCCTGAAAAACCATCCCGATCTGCTTTCGCAATTCCCGCAGCTCTTTGAACCTCATGCTGCAAATGTCTTTGTCATCGACCAGTATCGAGCCCGACCAGGGGCAGTCCAGCCCCAGTATCAGACGCAGGATGGTCGATTTGCCCGATCCCGACGACCCCATGATCACCCGGCTCTCGCCGCCGGGAATATCGAAACTTACATCATGGAGAACGGCCGCGTCGTTATACCCATATGTCACGTTATTGAAAGTGATCATAGGTAACCCCGCATAACCGCCCAAACAGCTTTGGTCATGACATAATTGGCGATAAGAATCGTGATCGAACAAAACATGACCGACTCATTGGTCGAACGGCCGACGCCCTTGGTACCGCCCTTGGTGGTGAATCCCTTGTAACAGGATATGAAGGCGATGACAAAAGCGAACACAAACGGTTTGCTCAAACCCATGAAAACATTCCCGAAGGTGAGACGGTCCCTGACCGCCGACCAGTAGATGGCCGACGTGATGTGCGAGACAAAAATGGCGATCACCCACCCGCCCAGGATGGCGATAACGTCGCAGACGATGGTCAATACCGGCACCATGGTAAAAAGCGCGATCAATCGCGGCGCGGCCAGCTTGCGGATGGGATCGACGCCGAACGCCGTCAGGGCGTCGAGCTGATTGGAGGATTTCATGGAGCCGATTTCGGCGGTAATACCGGCGGCCACGCGGGCGGCGACCATGAGGCCGGTGAGAATCGGGCCCAGTTCGCGGATAACAGCGATGGTCATGATCCGCCCCAGATAGAATTTCGACCCCATCTCGGCCATCTCGTTGGATGTCTGCAGGGCCAGCCCCTGCCCGGCGAAAATACCCGTCAGCGTCACCAGAAACAGCGAGCCGATGCCGACCAGATATATTTGTTCCATCGTTTCCGAAACATAAATGGGACGGCCGAAAAGAGAAAATATCATCTTGAAGCTGAAACGGGTCAGCTGGTCTATTTCGTATACAAACCGCTTGAAACTTCCGAATATGTTCGCCGGCATCAAAATACCCCGTGCCTTAAATGCTGATATACTATTTCCGTCAGCGTTGAGTGTCAAGCCATAATTCACTATCACGCCAATAACCGTTGACAGTTCGCCGTTATATACTATGTTTTACGTGAAGGAGCGACAAAAATGAGTCAACGCGGACACGCAATTGCCTTGTTTTCCGGCGGTCTCGATTCGGCCCTGGCCATATTATTGGTCATGCAGCAGGATATTGAAGTAACCGCCCTGATGTTTATGACCCATTTCGGGTGCGACATCAACGATAAATCGAGCTGTTCGCACGACCCCTCGGCTGTCGCCGAAAAATTCGGCTTTGCCGTCAAGATGGTCCACCTCGGATATAAATTCGTGGATATCGTCCGCAACCCCAAATACGGCCACGGCAAGAACATGAATCCCTGCATCGACTGCCGCATCCTGATGTTGACCGAAGCCAGGCAATTCATGGAAATAACCGGCGCCGACTTTGTTTTCACCGGAGAGGTCCTCGGCCAGCGGCCGATGTCCCAGCACCGGCGACAGCTCGATATCGTCGAACGCGACAGCGGTTTAAAAGGCCGACTGGTACGCCCCCTCTCGGCCAAATTGATGAACCCCACCGAACCGGAATTGTCGGGCCTGCTCGACCGCGAACGGCTGGAAAGCATTTCCGGGCGTTCTCGTCGGCGACAGATGGAATTGGCTGACAAATTCGGCCTCGAAGATTACCCCAATCCGGCTGCCGGTTGCCTGCTGACCGACGTTGGCTATTCGCGCCGGCTGCGCGACTTGTTCTCGCATCAGGAGATTGTCGACTTCAACGACCTGAATTTATTAAAAGTCGGACGACATTTCCGGCTGGATACCCGTTCCAAACTCATAGTAGGACGCAACAAAGAAGAAAACGATAAGATC
>Ga0315554_1001965_pt1 | contig 12066 bp, 12 predicted proteins | sample SalMarSW160370MG_FD_202114 | JGI IMG/M metagenome (GOLD analysis project Ga0315554, IMG submission 202114) | Salt marsh sediment microbial communities from the Plum Island Ecosystem LTER, Massachusetts, United States - Salt Marsh Sediment SW1603-70 ... | reverse complement strand
TCTCTCAAGGCACCGCAGGTGCCCGAGAACGGGTCCCTGAAACTGTACATCATTGTACCATAGCCGCCAATGGAACTCAAACGCTAAAAGTCGGTCGCCTTGCCCGCGTACGCATAGCGCCACAGCCGCTCCAGTTCCTCGTACGTCGGCACGCGGCATGCGGCGGCGATCCGCGTGTCGTTGAACGCATCGTCCGTCAGCTTTTGCAACTGCGCCTCGAACGCCTCGCGCGCGATCCCCAGTTGCTCGATCCGGAGCGGGCTGCCGATCACCCGGCTCAGCGCGCGCACGCGCCTGGCCAGCGCCAACGCACACTCGGTGGCGTTCGCGCCCACGCAGCCCACCAGCACCCCCAGCTCGGCGATCCGCTGCGGCGCGCTCCGCCCCGCAAACTCGACCGTGTACGGCAGCAGTACGCCCACTGCGCGCCCGTGCGGGACGCCGAACACGGCGCTCAGCGCGTGCCCCATGGCGTGGGCGAGCGAGGCCATGGCGTTCCCAAAGCCGAGCCCGGCACATGTCGCGGCGTTGTGCATCCGCTCGCGCGCCACCATGTCGTCGCCGTCCTTGACCGCGCGCGGCAGGTACCCCAGGATCAGGCGTGCCGCCTTCAGGCATAAGCCATCCGAGAGGTCGGTGTGCCAGCCGCAGGTATAGCCCTCCACGGCGTGCGTCAGCGCATCGAGCCCCGTGTCGGCGGTCAACTGCGCCGGCATGCTCACCGCCAGCTCAGGATCGACGACCGCCAGGTCGGCCACACTCTCGGGGTGGCCGAGCGGCACCATGCGCTGCCCCTCCCGGTCGGTCAGCACGAACGTCCACGTCACCTCCGAGCCCGTGCCACTGGTAGTGGGGATGGTCAGCAGGCGCACCGGCCCGCCCAGCTCGATCTGGGCCTGCGGCGTGATCTCCAGCACGTCGAGGTTGGGCCGTTCGTAGAGCACGCGGACCGCCTTGGCCGCGTCCATGGGCGAGCCCCCGCCCAGGCCCACGATCCAGTCCGGCGACCACTCGCGTGCTACCGCCGCCGCTCGGCCCACGGTCTCCAGGCTTGGCTCGGGCTCGACCCCATCGAAAACGCGCGCCTCGATCCCCGCCTGCGAGAGGTGGGCGGTGACGCGCTCCACCGCGCCGAGCGCGACCAGCGTGCGGTCGGTCACGATCAGCGCCCGCTCTCCCTCGAGTTCGTCGAGTGCGTCCAGCGCGTCGACGCCGAACACGATCTCGGGCGAGACAAACTTCCACATTGCGTGAGCTCCCTTCCTGGTTCGATCTGGCGCCCTTCTCCTGCCTCGTGCAGGGCGAGGGGCCAGATGCCTCGACGCTTGCGACGCCGCCACGATCCGGGCCGGCTACGCGTGAACGCGTCAGGCCGGCTCCTCCTGCCACAGGTGGCGCATTTCGGGGCAGGTGGCGAGCAGCTCATCGAGCGTGCCCGTGGCCTCGATGCGGCCCTCTTTCAGCACCACCACCTGGTCTGCGCGCCGCAGTGCTACCTTGCGGTGCGAGACCACCAGGCAGGTGCGTCTTGCCCCCTTTCTGCCCGGCGGGCTGTTTCCCTCCCCGAACAAGCGCGCCCACAGCGCCTGTTCCGTCTCCACGTCCAGCGCGCTCGATAGATCGTCGAATACCAGCAGCTCGGGCTCGCGCACGAACATGCGCGCTGCCGCCGTTCGCTGCACCTGCCCGCCCGAGAGGCGCACCCCCTTGGGCCCCACCTGCGTCCCCAGCCCCTGATCCAGCTCGGCCAGGTCGGCCTCCAGCACTGCCTGGCGGATGGCACGCATCAGCCGCCCATCGTCCGCGTCGAGCCCGAGCAGGATATTGTCGCGCAGCGTGGCGCTGAACAGGCGCGGCACCTGCGGCGTATAGGCGCTGCGCGGCGGGACGAAAAACCGCCCTGGATCGTCCACCGCCCTGCCGTTCCAGCGGATCTCCCCCTCGTCGTGCGGCAGTAGCCCGAGCAGCACGCGCAGCAGCGTCGTCTTGCCCGCGCCGATGCGGCCGACGATGACCGTCATCGTCCCGTGCGCCAGGTGCAGGTCGATCCCCTCGATCCCCTTGTCCGAACCAAAATAGTGGTAGGTCAGGTTTTCGGCGTCGAGCGCTGCCAGGCGGTCTGCTGGTGCCAGGGACGGGTAGTCAACTGGCGGGAGTGGCCCCTCGAGGTAGATTGGATCTTGCTCGACCAGCGCATCCGCCGGCGCATCGCCCATCAGGTGTCCGATGCGCTCCAGCGAGACACGTACCTGTCTGTAGCGCGCCACCACCATGCCGCCAAAGGTGCCCATGTCGCTCACCCCGCCGAGCAGCGAGACGAAAAGCGCCAAGTCGCCGACGCTGAACGTCCCGCGCCGCATGGCGTTGCCCGCCAGCAGCAGGATCGCCCCCGTGCTCAACTGCGCGGCGTTGTGGTACAGCGAGTTCAGGATCTCGTTGAACAGCCGGTCGCGCAGCGCGACCACGCGCCGCTCCTCGTTCAGGGCGTCGAAATGGGCGCTCACGCTCGATTCGGCCGCCGCCACCTGGACCGCTTGTACCGCCCCAAACAGCTCGCCGATGAATCCCGTGACCTGCCCCGCCGCTTTGCGGCTGGCGCGCCGGTAGGCCTCGATCCGCCCCGTGGCGGCGTGTGCAACCAGCGCGATCCCGACGGGGGGCAAGAGGGCCAGCAGCGTGATCGGGACGTTGACCGCGAGCATGATCGCCAGCGCGGCGATGGTGATGAGCACGCCGATCACGAGGTCATTGGTCCAGATCACAAAGAGTGGGATCTCGAACGCGTCACCGCGGAAGCGGCTGATCGCTTCCCCGGGAGACTCGGGCAGCGCCGCTGCGCCTGGGCGGCGGAGCACGTACCTGAGCATGTTGCGACGCAGCAGCGTGGCAATGTGGGCAAAGAGCGGCACATCGGCATAGAAGAACCCATAGCCACCCATCTGTCGCCCCACGAAAATGGCAACCACCATGGCCACGATCGACCAAATGTTCAGCCCGGCCGCCGCCGTGCCGGTGACCACGTTGAAAAAGGCGCGCACGATCAGGCCCGGCACGAGCTGCCACGCCGTACGCGCAAACCCCACCGAGATCAGGTCGATGAGCCAGTACCCCGCGCGGAAACGCACCATGCGCAGGATCACCTGCCAGGCCGGCATGATCGGCGTCCCTCCTTCCGCAGTCGCCGTCATTGTGTCATCTAGGCCAGCACCTCTTCCAGCCCGGCCTGCAGCAGCGCGCAAAAGTGCGAATCAGGGTCGTCGGCCAGCGCCTCGCGCGCGCCGTGCTCGTGGATCCGTCCTCCCTCTAGGATCATGATCTCGTCCGCGCGTCCCACCGTCGCCAGGCGGTGGGCGATGACGATCGCCGTCCGCCCGCGCAGCAGGTGGTCGATGGCGCGCTCGATCAGCCGCTCGGTGGCAGGATCGAGCCGCGACGAGGCTTCGTCGAGCACGACCAGGCCCGGGTCCCGCAGCAGCACCCGGGTAAAGGCCAGCAGTTGCCCCTCGCCTGCCGACAGCCCACGCGAGCCGGTCTCCAGCCGCGTGTCCAGGCCCTCTGGCAGAGAGGCATACCATTCGCCGAGGCCCAGTGCCTCGATCGCTGCCTCGATCTGCGCGTCGGGGATCGTGCGATCAAAGAAAGTCAGGTTGTCGCGCACCGTCCCCTGGAAGAGCTGCACGTCCTGGGTGACCATCGCCACGCGCCCGCGTAGTTCGGCCAGGCGCGCCTGGCGCAGGTCGACCCCGCCCAGGTGCACCCGCCCTGCGCCTGGGTCGTAAAGGCGAAAGGCCAGCCGCCCCAGCGTAGTCTTGCCGCTCCCCGTGCGCCCTAGCAGCCCCAGCACCGTGCCCGGGCGCAGCGAGAACGACATTTCGTGCAGCACTGGCTCCTCCGGCAGGTAGGCAAAACGCACGCCCTCGAAGCGCAGCGACAGCGCCCCGCCCGGGATCGCCGCGCCGGGCCCATCCTTCAGTGCGCTCTCTGCGCCCCGCAGCTCGGTCAGGCGCTGCACGCTCGCGCCCACCGTCTGCAGGTTTTGAATTTGTCGCGTGAGCTCGCGCAGCGGCATGCGCAGCAGGTTGATGTACTGCACCAGCAGGTACACCGTGCCCAGCGTGAACCCGCCGGCCTGGTAGAGCCGGTAGCCGGCCCACAGCGCGATGACCTGCCCGGCAGTGAGCAGCCCGTCGGAGGCCAGGTCGACGATCCGCCCCCGCAGCGAGCCTGCTCGGTCGTGCCGCATGATCTCGGCCTGGTGCTGGTAGATTCCGCGCAGCGCGTACTCGTTCGCCCCGTTGGCGCAGATATCCTCCGTCCCGGCGAGCTGTTCCTCCAGGTAGCCAAACAGTGCCGCCTCGGCCTGGCGTCGGGCACGAAAGTGAGGCACGGCGATGCCGCGGATCCGGTTCAACACGACGAGGGCGACGATCGAGAGTGCTGCGAACGCTGCGCCCAGGCGCCCATCCTCCAGGGCCAGGGCCACGACGATGCCGAACAGGAGCAGCACGTTGCCCAGCACGTGGATCACCAGTTGCGAGAAAAAGGTGGCGAGCTGCGCCACGTCGCCGTCAATGCGCTCGATCAGCTCGCCCGGGGTGTGCGCGCCGTGGTAGCTCAGATCCAGCGACAGGCAGTGCCGGGCCAGCTCGCCGCGCAGGGCGTTGGTGGCGCTCCACGCCACGTTCTCCCCGACGTAGGTCGCCGCCACGCCGAGCACCTGCTGCAGCATAGCCGCGCCGACGAAACCGAGCGCAGCATAGAGCAGCGCCCGCCCGCTGGCGCCCGCCGATGTGGCGTCGATAAAGGCGCGCACGATCTGCGGCAGGACGAGCTGCAGGCCGATGCCGGAGAGGAGCAGGGTCGCCAGCAGCGCAAAGCGCGCCCGCTGCGGGCGGATGTGGCGGGAGAGTAGATCCCAGTATTCGCGCAGGGGGACGTCCAAGCGATGCTCCTCGGGCGTGTCTCAGTGCGTAGAACCAACGTTCGCGTACGTGGAGGGGATTATAGCATCGCTCAAGGGGAGGGGCAAGCGCAAATCGCGTGCTCGTAGCACGCTCGTAGTAACGGTTTTTGGCTGTTCCCATCCTATGCAGGTGCTGTGTAGGGCGGGTCCTCCGCTCTTGAGAGCCCCGGGCATTCGGCGCGAGCGGCCTGTTCCAGAGACGATGGAAAAGCCGCGCACGCATCAGGTCTGGTGCTGTGGATGCTGCACAGGGCGATGCCCTCTAGAGGTAGAGGAACCAGGAAGGGGCAGGTCAACGCTTCATCGCGGGGCAGAGGCCCGATGATCATCTCTTCTGGCCAGACGCGCCACAGGATGTCAGTCCTCCCCTGGCCCGCCCAGCGCAAAAGATCCTCCTCCGACACTGGGATATAGCCGTGGCAACAGGTGCCGCAGCGCTGACACTTGAATTCCGGAGGTAGAGCCATACCACCTGCCATCGGGGTAACTGTCTACTGCGGTTAGGCCGTGCGCAAGCACTACTTTCTATTATATCACAGAACAGTGCAGCACAGATGCTGGCCTTGGTCGCATAGGTTGGGATTGGGTTGGATCGGTCGACGGCTGCACCGGTTGGTCGCCAGCGGCGCCGCCTACCCCGATCCAATCGACGACGGGTGGTGCATCGCCGCGTCCGCTCACTGTCTTCGCGTGACCGGCAGGAACAGCCGCACCACGTCGGCCGGGCAAATGACCGTGCCGCTGTTCGTCGCCAGGTCTCCACTCGTATCGCGGGCGCGGACCACATAGCTGTAGGCATTGCCCAGGCCGTCGCCGGCGCCCGACGGGAAGCCACAGGTGACCCGAAAGCCGGGCCCGTAGAGATCGCCGGGAATGTACATCGAGGTCTGGAAGAACCCACTGTGGTAGGCGTGCAGCCTCCCATCGATGGTCACCGTCATGCTGATCACGTACTGTGAGGAGCTGGCCACGGCGTTCAGGTACGCCCATTGGATGTAACAGCTCCCCGTGCCCGCCACGGGTCTGTAGCACGTGGGGCTCGGGTTCTGCAGGGTGGTGACGGCTGAGACCTGAGGGGTCCCCTGAGGCTCAGGGCGCAGCACCTCCGGCGTCCCAGAGGGCGGGGCCGCCGCGATCGTGGGCACGTGCCCGGCCGCCAACATCCCCCAGCCAAGCGTCAGGCCTATCAGGGCCAGCACGCCCGCCAGCGCCATACGCCAACCGGATGCCTTCATGGTGACCTCTCCGCTTTCGAGCTAGGGCCCGTGGGGCGGGCAATAGGTCGTACCATAGTTGGCCGACGAAAGGCCAGCGCTGTCGCGCGCTCGGACGGTCCAGGCGTACGCGGCCCCAAGTTCGGGGTTTCCGCCGCTGCCGAGCGCTCCACAGGGCACCTCGAACCCATCGCCCAGCATGTTGTACGGGACATACATCGACGTCTGGAAAAACCCCGAGGTCCTGGCCACGATGCCCAGCGCGTTGATGGTCAAGGTCATCGTAATCATATAGTCGGGGCTGGCACTCACCGAATTATAGTACCAGTTGATGTAACAGGTATCCTGCGTGGAATCAGGCTTGTAGCACGTACTACTCGGTGAGTCGATGAACGAGATGGCCGGCTGTACGGCCAGGGTCTGCGAAGGCGCCGTGATCTCGCGCACATTCTCGCCCTGGGTTTCCCTCTCTACCGTGACCGGCCCTTCCGGCTGCTGGCTCCGCGCCTCACCCGGCAAGAGGCCAAAGGTGACCGTCAGAACCAAGAGTGCTGCGAGAACGCGATACGTGGGTTTGCGCATCTTTGCCTCCTGCTGGAGCGCGGATCGTGAGAACCGGTAGGGCAGGCCGCTAGGGCCCTTTCTGCGAGTGTCGCATCTCGCCTGAGCAGTGCCGCCCGTGGATCGCCAGTCTCCAGACTGGCTCTTGGGCAGCCTCCTCCGTGGATCGCCAGTCTCCAGACTGGCTTCTGGGAAGCCACCTCTCTGGATCGCCAGTCTCCAGACTGGCTCTTGTTTTCACCCATCGAGGTCGTTGTCGAGTGCGGTTGGGCCACACACTAAAACCGACCTCTATTGTACTATAGGAAGGCGCGGTATACATGCCGGATCGAGTTGATAGATGCCGTGTTCGGTTGCTTAGGTTGGAGTTGGTTGGCCCATGGCCGGGCGTCGCAAGCCTCCGGCACACCTGGCGGCGCGGCTGCCCAGGCGCTCTACACCACGTCAGCCATGCGCTTGGCCGGTACGGCAGCGCGCAAGCCCGGGCAGTTGATGCGCACCGCGTCTTCCACCGCCACTGGAAACGCGGAGCACACGGCGGGCTTTGTTTCGTGGATGCTACACAGTCTGCCGCCTGGTGCAGGCTGCGCGACGAGAAACGGACATCGCTCCGCCGGGTCGCGGGGCCGGGGCGGGATCACCATCTCGTGCGGCAGTACCTGCGCTAGGATATCAGCCCGGTGCTGAGCTGCCCAGCGCAGTAGGTCCTCCTCGGTCACGAGGATCGGCCCCCAGCAGCAGGAGCCACAACGCGTGCACTTGAATTCTTGGAGGGAAAGTGCCATCGCACCTCTCCTTCTCGTGGCGCCCGGCACAGCCTGGACGGCCTATGTACCTGCCTCCCATGATAGCAGAGAAAGTGGCGCCGTACCTGCCGGGATGGGTTAGCTTTGGTGGTGGGTTCAGTAGCGCCAGTTGGGTTTCCGTTGGCTAGCGCTGTGCCTCGCTGGGCTCGGCATCGCTGGGCTCGGCATCGCCAGGTCCGGCGTCGCCCGCCAGGCCGCGGCAGCCGATCCGTTCGGCCTGCGCCCTTGAAGCCGGAAAGACATGGCACGCCTCGGGGCGCGTGTCATAGATGCGGCAGCGATAGGTCCCCGCCAGTGGGCCCTCCTCGCGCAGAAAGGGGCAGGCAGGTGTCCCGTCGCGGCGAATGGGCTCGATCCATCCCTCGACCGGCGCGACGCACCGCAGGATATCGCGCCGGCCCTGCGCCGCCCAGCGCACCAGGTCCCTCTCTGTGACCTGCACGTACGCCCGGCAGCACGCGCCGCAGCGTGCGCAGCGAAAGCCTTGCGGGTGAGTAGGCACCTATCCCTTTCTCTCCTCTCGGATCACGTCCCAATCGATATCCCGAAAGCGCTCCAGGTTCGCCTCCCACTCGCGCCGCGTGTGCTGCATCGCCGGGTCGCCCAGCCGCCCGGCAGTGAGATCGTCGAGAAACTGCGCCACTTCCGTCATCCGCCCCTGGATCAAGTTCACCCCTGCCGGGCGGGTCGGTAGATCGGGCAGATCGCGCAGCGAAAAGTGAAACTCGTGGATCAACCGGTCGATGGCCAGCATCTTTTCCCGGTGCGAGCACGCCCGGTCGTACCGCTCCATGAACCCGGCAAAGGCCTCGGTCGCCCCTCCCGCGTTGAGCTGCTTGCGCTGCACGCTCCGCACGTAATCGTGCCAGCAGATCTCCCACCCGCACGCCGGGCAGCGCAGTTGCTCCTCCAGCCCGTCGTGGCGCGCGATAAAACGTTCCTCGCCCACTCGGTCACAGACCGGGCAGCGCACCTGCCGTTCCTGCTTGGCCCGCTTGACGGTGAGGATATCCCGGCACCGCATATAGAGTGTCATCCCCACATCGTCGATCATCTCGTCGTCGACGATCCCTGCTGCAAAGCGCTCGTACAGCCGGCGTAGCTTGCCCTTGGCCACGCGCCGGGTCCAGCGAATCGCGTCGCGCCCTTGTTGCATGGATAATACCCCTCGTGCGCTATAACCTTGCGAAGGGTTCGCGCATTCTGATGCGCCGCCTTCGCAAGGTTATGTGCGTACAGCCTACTCCTCCACCACCCCCCGCAGTCCCCGCGACGCCGTATATAGCGTTCCCACCCCAGTCAGGTGATACGCCACGCGCAGCGTCTCGGCGATCTCTTCCTTCGTCGCCCCTGCCGCCAGCGCCGCGTTGGCCAGCGATCGCACCCCGCCCTCCGCCCCCGCCGCCGCGTCGAACGCCATCGCCACCAGCAGTTTGAACTTGCGCGGCAAGGCACCATCGCCGAAGATCAGCGGGTCGATCTCTTGCAGGTGCGCCATCAGCTCCGGATCCAGCTTTTGTAGTGCCGCCAATGGATGCTCACTCATCGTGTTCTCCTTCCTTCCCCAACCCTGCAAAGGTTTCGCGCATTCTGATGCGCATTCCGATGCGCCGTCACCTGTGCAAGGTTAAACTCTCAACTCCGCCAACACCTCTCCGGGCAGCGCATCCCGGTTCTCCACCGTGATCTCGCGCACCCTCACCCTCAGGTGCGCCTTGACCCGGTCGGCAAAGGGCTGTGGCCGGCCATAGATCGTGCCTACCACCGCCACGTCACCTTCCAGGATCTCGAGGATTGCCTCCCGGAACCGCAGCGAGCGGATCTCCATCGGCCCGATCTCGTCCACCACTACCACCAGCCCCTGCCGCAGCGCGTCCAGCAGCGCCGGCACCCCGACCGCGTCGATCGCCTCCAGGTCGACCCGATATCTGCCAAAGGACACCGGGTGCCCCAGCTCTATGCCCGCGTCCGCCGTCGCCAGGAGGGCGCGCTTGCCATCGAGCGTCACCAGCTCGAACCCCGTCCGTCGCCCGCTGGCACGCACCTCGCGCGTATAGAACCCACCTGCGCGCTCTCCCAGTCCAGCTACGATGCGCCGCAGCGCCGTGGTCTTGCCGACTCCGGGCCGGCCGGTGAGGAGGATGACGGGCGCGGCGCCTGGCTGTGGAGCAGGGCCGTTCACCCCGCCGTCCCTTTCAGCCACCGATCGAACCACGCGTACGACCTGGCTCGCATGTCGGCGCGAAAGACGTGCGCCTGTGCGTCATAGATGATGCTACGATAGCGATCGCCAACCCCCAGCGCCTCGTATCGCGCGCGTGCCTTGGCCGACTTCTGATCGACCATCTCCTGTGTGAAATCCCCGTGTGTCTCCAGGTAGGGCCGGGGCGCGAGGCCGGCCAGCACGTCGTCCACGTCCCCCCATCGCTTCATGCCCGGCACCGCCAGCAGGCTGCCAAAGCCGTTGATCGGCCTCAGGCGCTCTCGGCCATAGATGTTGCCGATCAGGCCCGTGCCGCTTGACGCGCAGCCTACCTTAATTCGGGGGTCGACGTACATCAGAAAGGCGCCGAGGAACCCACCTGCCGAGTGGCCGATGAAGCCGAGCCGCTCGCCGTCCACCTCCGGCAGCGTGCACAGCAGGTCGAGCGCGCGCCGCAGCTCATAGAGCGCTTTGCCCATGGGCGTCCAGCCCTCGAACAACAGCCGGTTGGCCACGCAGCCGCGGTAGAGGTCCTCCGTCAGATCGATCTCTTGCCCGGACAAGCCCCCAGATATCGGGAACTGGGCAAAGGTCTCGCGGTGCTTCGATCGCGCCAGGCTGCGGCTCCCGAACGGAAAGCGATCGGGGCAGATGACCACATAGCCGCGCCGGCACAGCTCGAGCCCGTATGGGAGCTCGGGATCGCCGGCCACGCCGGCCGGTTCGCTCCCCCCGAACTGGTAGGGCCGATCCGCACCGTCCTGGTGGATGGCCAGGGCGCCCGGCCACCGACCGGCGTCTCCTCGCGGCAGGAGCAGGTAGGCCTGCACGCGCTCGCCGGGCACAGTCGCATAGTCGACCAGCCTGAGCGTGTGTCCCTCGAGCTCCTGCTCGCTGAGAACCCGGGGGTCGAGAGGCGGCGCCTCCGGAGCCTGGCCCAGCAGGGCGAGAAACTCGTGGAGTGTAGGTGCTTGTTCCATCGTCTAACCCTCCTCGTGATGGCACGGAATCGTTCTCGATCTGTTGCTGCGGGCTGACGGCGAGCGTCACGTCGGAGACGTGGCCTACCTCTGGTTGCCTCCTCTCCCATCCACGAACAGAATGGCGGCCAAGCCAAGCGTCAGGCTCCCTTGCATCGTAGACCGTCCGGCGGCCAAGCGTCGGAAAAGGGTACGGTAAGCGTCAAGTAAGGTACGGAGCTCTGTGCTATGATATACTCAATCTTTTCCTCCTTTTGTCGAGAGCCAGAGCCTGGGCAACTCTGGCTCTCGTCGTCTTATCTCCCAAAGCGTCCCGCCTACGCCAACTGCCCCCGGCAGCGCGGACAGAACGCGGCCTCCTTCGCATCGGTGTCGGGCAGCGAGTTGGAAAAGTGCATCACGCAGTGCGCGTCGAGGCAGTGCCCCAGTCCCCAGGTGTGGCCGAGCTCGTGTACGCACTCCTTGAGCGCGCGCTGGCGGTAGAGGTCGGGGTCGTCTGGCAGGCCATAGAACGAGGCGCGCAGCCGCGCCAGGGCGACGAACGCCTGCCGCCCGTTCAGCGACGCCTGCCCAAAGATAAAGTTCAGCCCCTGCGCGTAACAGTCGGCTTCCGTCAGCCCGAGCAGGCGCCCGGCATCGGGATACGAGAGGCCGCGCAGCGCACGGAGGATGGCCTCGCCGCGGTACTGGTGGCGCCGCTCGTCATAGCCGTCGCCGGGCAGCGCGATCGCTTCGCCGGTGCGGGCCGGCCTCGACAGCACCTCCCCCAGCCGGCCTTCCAGCCAGGCCACCAGGTCGGGCGACGCCGGCCCGACCGCAACTAAGACGATGGTTCCGAGAGCTTGACCTGTTTCCATCGCTCCACCTCCACATCTGAGCCGGGACGAGGCCATCGTGGCTCCATTATACAGGCGATCGGGCGCATGGCAAAGCGTCTTCCGTACCGGGTATGCAGGACGCCCGGCCACGGAACATGCATCACGCAGCGCGTCCTCCATTTGACAATCGTCCCCACTTGATCTACCATCATCTTTCAGCGAGCGTTCGTTCGCCCGCTGGACCCTTTCCTGTCAGGCCCTATTGCGCGGCGAGCGCGAAAGGAGGGTGCGATGCCGGGATCGAGACGTATCTCCAGGCGCGAGTTCATTCACCTGGCAGCGGCGGCCGGCCTGCTTGCTGGCTGCAGCCCGCTGCGGGAGGCAGCTACGAGTCCCCCCACGGCCACGGACGTGCCGGCGGCTACAGATCAGCCGGCAGCCACGGACACGCCCGCCGCGACCGATACGCCGGCCCCCACCGCGACGGCGCGGCCCACCCGCACGCCGACCCCCTCGCCCAC
>Ga0315554_1001963_pt1 | contig 12072 bp, 9 predicted proteins | sample SalMarSW160370MG_FD_202114 | JGI IMG/M metagenome (GOLD analysis project Ga0315554, IMG submission 202114) | Salt marsh sediment microbial communities from the Plum Island Ecosystem LTER, Massachusetts, United States - Salt Marsh Sediment SW1603-70 ... | reverse complement strand
ACTTAGTTGTATAGGTTAAAGCATTTGTAGGTCCCATTATGTTTGCTAGCGGATGATCTAACGGAACCTTTTCAGGTCTAACATAAGCGTCAACTGAACCATCTTCTTTCAATTCTGCTCCAGCAATAAGCTTCCATCTATATCCTTCTTCTTTCGCTTTAGCGATATCTTGAGCTGTTATTTTAGTAATTCCTTCACAAGGTGGTTCATCTTTGCTTAAATTTGCTCCCATCACTGTATTTGCTAAAATTACAATCTTTCCCAAAGCATCGTAACCTTCAACATCAGCTGTTGGATCAGCTTCAGCATAACCAAGTTTTTGAGCTTGTTTTAGAGCATCTTCATAACTTAGACCTTTTTCCATCTCAGAAAGGATATAATTTGTTGTTCCATTAACTATACCTTTAGCTTTAGTTATACCTGCACCAGCTAGATTGTGCAAACCAAGATTCAATGCAGGAGTACCACTCAACACAGTACCTTCGTATCTCATTTCAACTCCATTTTCTTTTGCTAATGCAAGTAGTTCTTTTACAGCTAATGCTATAGGGCCTTTGTTTGTCATTACAATGTGTTTTTTGTTTTGTAGAGCTGTTTTAACGTGAGTAATAGCTGGTTCTCCAGTCTTCAAATCAGTCCAAGCTAACTCTAAGATGAGGTTTGCATTGGTATCTTTTATTGTCTTTAGAGAATCCCATCCTTCAATAGCATCTCCATATCCTTTTAGATTTCCATTTTCCTCAACAAGCTCCAATAGTCTCTTTAGGTCTAGACCTGATCTTCTATACCATGAACCTTTCACAGTATCTGAAATTGCAACTACTTTGAAACTAAAATCATATTTCTCTTTTAGATACTTTTCTTGTTCTAGTAGTATTTTTGCTAAGCCTTGACCAACAACACCAAATCCAATGAAAGCGATATTAAATTCCATTTTAATAACCTTCAATAATAACTATGAGCTATTATATCTGCAACTTATAAAGTTGCTGAAATCAAGATTGGTAAAGGCAAAGATATAAAAGACTGAAAAATAAATTAGAATTTGATTTAATGTCTCGTTTCTTTGGTTCTAAAAAACGCAGGAATAAGTACATCACTACTGCTAAAGAGTACTATGAAGATCATTACAATGGGGAAGAGTCAGAGGTACTCTCTGAAGAGGAAGAAGAAATCATTCAAAAAATTTCTAGTTTAGGAGCAATTAGAGTAAAAAAAACCTCAAGCTACATGACACAATACGAATTTGATCTTCCAGCTGAACACGAAGATGATGTATACCACAGGATATTTCTATCCTTAGAAGGTCAAGAAGTGAATATTGATGCTGAATTAGATGAAACCTTTCCAATATTCCTGCATGCGATGGTAAAACAAGAATATAAAGGCAAAGTTTTCGAATCATTTGAAGGTTTGAGCGTTAGCAACTTTCTTACTTTGAGAACTAATAATGAGAAATTAGCGCGTAAAATTTTGGACACACCTAAGGTCAGTATGACTTATATGGCAATATTTGACGATATTATATTACTCTCAATAAATAGCAGCACTCTCTCTGCTAAACTTTCTAGCCTTGATAAATTAGAAGAGTTTTTCCAATTTATGACTCAGCTTATTAAGGTTGTATTTTAGAAAGGTATAGAGTATTAGATTAGAGGTAATTAAAGTGATAATTGATGGACATGCTCATACGTTCGGAGATTTTAGTAAAACAGAAACATTAATTCCATTGATGGATAAATTAGGTGTCGACAAAGTGGTTCTATGTCCTGGTGGAGCTGAACCAGATGCTGAATTTAAGATTCCTAATGTCAAAGAATCTAAATTAATAAAAATAAGTCCCTTTCATATACTCGGGAATATTTTCTATTTACGTTTAAAAAACAAGAAATTTCCAACTCCAGACAATGATTATGTGTTTTCTTTAGTACAAGAATATCCAGATAGATTGCTCCAATTTTTTTGGGTAGATCCACATGATCCTGATTTAGAAACAAAATTAAGAAGCAATTTTGACAAAATGTCCTTTGCTGGAATAAAACTGCACCAATGTTTAATGAAATTTTCCAACTCAGATGAAGGGATGGAGATTATTTCTAAATTTGCTGCTGAAAAGAAATTACCTATTTTTATTCATCTTTATGACTTCAAAGAAGCTAGAAGACTAGTGAAACTTGCTCGAAAATTTCCTGAAACCAATTTTATTATAGCGCATCTGATGGGATTTGAGACAATTGTGAGAAAAGGTAAAGACTTGAAAAACATATATTTTGATATTTCACCATATTACATAATTTCAGAGAAAAGGATTCATCGAGTATTAGAGAAATTTGGTGATAATAGGGTTACACTAGGAACTGATTCACCTTTAGGGGATAGAAATCTCGAAATGAATATTAAAAAAATCCGAAAAATGAATCTAACAGAAAGTCAGAAGAAAAAAATATTAGGAGAAAATATAGCTAAACTCCTCAATATTTCCTAATTGAAAGATTCCTTAATCTGCTTCATAGCTTGATTTATTATTTCTACAGAAGTCGCATAACTGAATCTCAGATAACCTTCCCCTCCAGGACCGAATGCTGAACCAGGTAAACAACAGACTCCTGCATTGTATAAGATATAATCAGCCATTTCTCTTGAACTCATCCCACTCTTCTTAATATTCGGAAAGGTATAGAAAGCCCCTTGAGGAGAAAGGCACGAAAAATTAGGTATCTCGTTTAAACCTTTTACTATCGCATCTCTTCTTTCTTTGAATGCTTTCATCATGTCTCGTAAAGGTTCTTGTGTTCCCTTGAGCGCTGTTATCCCTGCTTTTTGAACAAAAGCAGTTGTACAAGAAAGAGAATTTATCATCAATATACCCATACGTTCAATAATATCCTCAGGTCCAATAACATAACCTAAACGCCATCCAGTCATGCTGTAAGATTTAGAAAAGCCATCTAGAATTATCGTTCTTTCTTTTGCTTCATCTCTGACAGAAGGAGTGTGGAAGGTTGATTCATAGAGCATCTTTGAATAAATCTCATCTGAAAAAAGGAAAATATCTTTCTCCTCAGCTATTTCAGCTACATTTTCGATTTCTTCTTTGGTCATTACAGATCCAGTTGGATTTTGAGGACTATTTAATATGATTAGTTTAGTTTTTGATGTAATTTTATCTTCTATATCTTGCGGATTTAATCGAAACTCATTCTCTTCTTTTAAAACTACTGGAACATCTCCAGCTCCTATATATTTTACAACTGATCCATATGTTGGAAAACCCGGATCAGGATAAATAATCTCCTCGCCAGGGTCAACTAGGCTTAACATAGTAAAGAAAATCCCAGGTTTAGCCCCAGGAAGAACCAAGATTTGTTCAATACTTGGTCTAAATCCTCTAGTATTTTCGATTTCATCTTGAATTGCTTGTTTTAAGTCAAGAATACCTGTCGCAGCAACATAACCAGTAACATTATTCTCTATTGCTTTGTATGCTGAATCCTTAATATGTTGAGGAGTCGGAAAATCTGGTTGTCCAATTTCGAAATGAAGTACTTTCTTTCCATCACGTTCAAGAGCTTGAGCCTTAGCTAAATACTCAAAAGCTCCCTCACCTAATATTCTATACATTCCTTCTGCTAGTTTTTTCATTCCAATCATCCAGAAATTAATTATGATGCAACTTCCTCGCAGCTATAAATGCAATACCTTCTTTTGTTAGAGCTTTAGCAGTGTTATTTATTGCGGTTTGTCTGTCATAATAATTCTGTAATAGATGATCCCAAATACCTTCTTCAGTAATTTGCTCTTTTGATTTGAAATAGTCTAAAATATCAGAAGGATGCTCTCGTTTTGAATCGATATCTATTGGACCACCTTCATGTTTCGCACTAATGTTCTTAACTTTCTTTGCGATCTCAAGTAATTCTTGTGTTCTATCATACGGTTGTCTCACTATAGATTTCCAGGTTTCAATAATATGATGTTCAAGCCTTACAACATCTTCGAATCCAAAACTCTTTCTTATATAAGAGCTCATCTCAATAGTCCAATTATTAACAGCATTTGAAAGATTAAATCCAATTAAAGGACTTGTCCCATCTTCCCTTGCAAATAGTTTAGCAGTCATTAAAGTCCATAAGACAGAATAAGGATTATCATTTCCCATATATACTGAAATCTTAAACTCATTATTTATACCTAACTTGTAAAGCATATATCCTAGAATAACTGTGCCAGGATTTATGTTGAGCACACTTTTTACAGCATAATTGGTATAATAGTAAAGAAATTCATCCACCCATTTGATAGCAAATTCATTAGGTTGTCCTACTCCGCCAAAATATCCAGTAATTGTAGCTGGTCCTCCTAGATGAACGTTAACTGGAAGACCATCAGGTCCAGGAGCAGTTCCTTTCGTATCTAATGTTTCTACTCTTGAAGCTCCGATGATATTAATAGCAGCTGTCATTGCAGCTAAATCTCCATCTTGTTCTTGCTCTTTCATCGCTCTGACACGGATAATTCTACCGGGTAATAGTTCTTTATTCTCTATTGCTCTTTGAGCTCCTTTTATTAGAAATGGGAAATATTGACAAGCTGATAACTCCAAAGTGACAGCTAAGTCTTCATTAAATTCGTATTTATCAACATCACTTCCAAGTATTTTTCGCCGATATTCATCAACAGTTATGAAAGCATCATCATCTCTTTGTTTAGTCAACCATTCTAAATCATCTATATATGAAGGTTGAACTTTTTCGAGTTTCTGATAAATATTCTCGATTTTTCTAGATTCTTCATACCTTTTGTTTATTTCATTTACTCCTCCATACTTATCAATAACTTGTAGTAAATCGTTGATAAAGGGATTATTGTCATTTAGTAGGAAGTTTTGTATTGACTCCAAATTTTCTTTTGATATAGCTAGTTTTTTCCTAATGTCACTCATATTATATTCCTCCGCGAGGACTAGAATTTGTTTATGTTTAACTGTTTATATGAAAACATAATTCATTTTAAATATATCTCTCTCAAGATTGATTATTTTCTTGATTTTTGATTCGTTTTAAAGCTTCTTTTGCACTTTCGCTTACAAAGCGATTTCCGTCTCCAGCTAATTGGTTAAGAAGTTCAAAAGCTACTGTATGTTTTAAGTAACCTAAAGCACTTGTAGCACACTTACGAATAAACCAATCATCACTTTGAAGTGCTTCTTGTAGTAAATGAAGAACTTTTTCTCCACCGATTTTAGCTAAAGCAATTGCAGCATTTTCCTTAACTTGTTGAAATTTATCTTTCATTAAAAGTTGATAGAGAGGTACAATAGCTTTTGTAGTTTGCAGTTCTCCAAGTATCCAGGTCAATTTTACTTTAATCTCACTGTCAGAATCTTTTAAAAAATAAATTAAAAGATCTTCATTAAGATTTTCTAAATTCAATAAGTCCTCCCATTTTTCTTTCCCAATTAAAACTAAAACTCTTTCACGCTCATTAGCTGGAATCCAACCTAAATATTCTAAGACAACTACAGTTTCAGCTCTTACTTCCCAGTTTAAATCTTCTAACATCTTTACAATTGAAGGTATCTCATCAAAAGCCATTAATTCTCCCAAAGATCTTATAGAATTGCGTCTCACTTCCCATTCTTGATCGTTTAAAGCTTCGACTAATGCAGAAATTGCTGCTTTTTCCCCAATCTTACCTAGCGCCCAAGCAGCTTTTATTCTTACTTCTTTAACATCTTCTCTTAACAATTTCATAATTTGAGGAACAGCTAGTTTTTTGTTATGATTGTCGACTATAGTATCTATTGTAAATATTCTCAAGAGTAAATCTTCTTCCCTTAAACTTTCAAGAAGACTTGAGATATCATCTTCCTCTATCATTATTTTCACACCATATATTAATTATGAATCTATATAATTCCAGTTTTCAACAAGCATCTGATATTCAAAGAAAACTTCTTTATCAGAATCATCAGGTTTTTTAGATCTACCCTGTAATTTGATAATTTCACCTGTAGCCACTATTCTTGTATTTCTTCGTAAAATCTGTGTTTTAGTATAAATTACAATTTGCTGATTATTATCTAAATCAAGATATTCGGAAAAAGGAAATTGCTCGAAAATACCAATCATATGCTGCCAAGGTATTGATGATATAACACCTTCGATTGTAATAGTTTTTTCTAAACATTCCTCAAAGTTGTATCTCAATACTATCAGCATATAAAAAATATAATATACTACAATTTGAGTATTTCCCTCAAAAAATTCTTTTAATAGTTGTATGTACAAATGGTAGTAAGGTTAATTCTGATGAACAACCAAAATGAAACAAAAACTGATGGTTCAACACAAAAGAAGATTAGGGTTTTACATATCGATGACGAGGAAGATTTTCTTTATTTAACTAAAGAATTCATAGAGAAAATGAGTGAAGGGGAAATTGAAGTAGAATCTTTAAAAGACGCATCTAAAGTTATTGAAAGACTCAAAAGTAACGAAATAGATGTTGTTGTTTGTGATTATTTGATGGAACAACTCAACGGTCTTGATCTACTAAAAACAATAAAACAAGAAGAGCTAAATATTCCTTTTATAATATTTACAGGTAGAGGAAGAGAAGAAGTTGTTATTGATGCACTTAATTTAGGTGCTAATTACTATATAAGAAAAGGTTCAGATGCAAGAAGCCAATACACTGAACTCGTTCATCAGATTAGAACAGTGCACCATCATAAAAATGCAGAAGAAGCTTTGAAAAAAAGAGAACAAGAGTTAAAAGAGGAGAGAGATCTAACTCAGCTTTATCTCAATGAAGCTGGTGTTATGTTTGTTATAATCAATCAGGATGAAATTGTGGAATTAATTAATAAGGAAGTTACTAATGTCTTAGGATATTCTGAAAAGGATTTAATTGGGAAAAATTGGTTTACAAAAGTATATTCATCAGATATCGTAGATGAAATAAGATTCAATTTTCAGCAAGTAATGGTAGGATTAGAAAAACCTACTCCATATTCTGAAATTGATATAATTAATAAATTTGGAGAGAGGAGAATCATCGCTTGGCACAATACTGCTATAACAGATGAATCAGGAAAAATCATAAAACTATTAGGAATTGGAGAAGATATAACAAAGAGAAAAGAAATTGAAGAAGCGATTAGAGAGAGCGATGCAAGATATCGAGGTTTTGTGGAGAATTTTGCTGGAATTGCTTTCCAAGGTTCAATAGATTTTAGACCATTCTTTTTCCATGGTGCTGTTGAAGAAATAACTGGCTACACTGAAGAAGATTTTGTCAGTGGAAAATTAACTTGGGAGGATATGGTTCTTCCAGAAGATATGTATAAACTTCTATCTATAAGGGATGAACTCGAGAATACGCCTGGTTTCAAGAATGATATGGAATATAGAATCAGGCATAAAGAAGGACAAATTCGATGGATAAGGCAACATGTTCAGAACATAAGTTCCAAAAAAGATGAAGATTTTGTACTTCAAGGTAGTCTAATAGATATTACTGAAATAAGAAGAAAAGAAGAAGAATTAAGAAAATCTGAAAATCTATACAGAACGATTTTTGAGAGTACAGGATTAGCCAATTTAATTGTAACAGAGGATAAAACAATAAAAATGGTAAATTCAAAATTTGTTGAATTATCAGGTTATAATAGAGAAGAAATAGAAAAAAAGAGAAAATGGACAGAAATTTTGATTCCAGAAGATGCTGAAAAACTTACTAAATATCAAGAGCTACATGACCAAGAACCAGGTGCAGCTCCAGAAAATTATGAGATTTCATTCAAGAATAAATCAGGAAAAGTAATTGATGCTTTTATTTCTGTTAAAACAATAACTGGTACTTCAGATTTTATTGTTACTTTACAAGATATCACTCAAACTAAATTAGATGAACAAAAATTAAGAGAAACAGCAAACCTTTACAAGACTTTATTCGAGGTGACTGGGACTTTTATTGTTATTGCAAAAAAAGACACAACTGTAGAATTAATAAACGACAGATTAGCTGATTTTTCAGGGTATTCTAAAGATGAAGTCGAAGGAAAAATGAGCTGGACACAGTTTGTTGCTGAATCTGACTTAGAAAGATTGAAGGAAATAAATAGGATGAGATTCGAAGATCCTTCTAATGTTCCAGAACAGTATGAAGCTAAACTCACAGATAAAAAAGGCAACATATATGACTGTTTAATCCATGTGGGTTTAATCCCAGAAACTGATAAATATATTATCTCAATGATTAATATTACTAAAGCAAAACAGGAAGAGAGAGAGCATAAAAAAACAGCAGAAATGTACAAAACTATTTTTGAGGCAACAGGAACAGCTAATATCATTATGGGACCAGGTAGAATAATAAAACAAGTAAATTCCAAAGTAGAAGATATGACAGGATATAAACCAGTTGAAATAATAGGAAAAAATTGGACAGATTTTATCCCTGAAGAAGAGATGTCTAGTTTACTTAAGTTTAGTCGTTCAAGAACAAGTCAACCAGATATTGTACCAGCCTATATTGAAACCAAATTTATCAATAAGAATAGAGATATTCGTGAAATAATTCTTAACTTAACCTCCGTTCCAAATTCTGAAGACTATATTGTATCTTTCTTTGATATTACAGATATGAAAGAATCTGAGGAAGAGCTTAAGAAATCAGAAATCCTTTATCGTGCAATATTTGAATCTACAGGAATGGCTAATGTTATTTATGATATGGAATCTACTATCGTTTTAGTAAACTCTAGAATGGCGAATCTTTCTGGTTATAAGAAGGAGGAACTAGAAGGGAGAAAATGGATAGAATTTATCCCTCAGCCAGAACTTGATATGATGCGGGAATTTATGAAAAAGAGGATAACAGACCCAAGCTCAGTTCCTGATCAATATGAAACAAAGTTCATTGATAAAGCAGGTAAGAAAATAGGTATTTTAATCGCAGTTACTTATATTCCTGAAACTAACAATTTTCTTGCAGCTGTTGCTGATATTTCTGATAAACAAAAAGAGATGGAATCACTTACTAAACAAAAGAAGGAATTGAGTGAATTTGCTCATTTAATGGCACACGATATAAGAAATAGTCTTTCATCAATAGAAGGATATATTGATTTGATTTTGGAAGACGAAAAAGATTCTGTGGAATATCTAAGTAAGATTAACAAACAAACAGAATATATGAGAAAACTCCTCGATAGATCTATTGAACTTGCAGATGCTGGACAAACTGTTGAAAAATCAGATACTGTAAATCTAGACGAATTATTGAAATCTATTGCGATAATGACTATTCCATCAGATATAGGTTTTTCAGCTGAAACCCTTTTCTCAGTTAAAGCTGATAAAGAAAAATTATCACAGATAATCAAAAATATCTTTGAAAATGCAGTTTTTCATGGACAACCTCGAAAAATTGAAGTAAGAAAGCAAGAAAAATATGATAGTATGGTTTTAAAAATCATAAATGATGGGAAATTAATCAATAAACTAATCATCAAAGAAGCTTTTGAAGAATCAACTTTTTCGACAAAAGGAAAAGAATCTATTCATGGATTAGCAATAGTTAAAAGATTAATAGATGCACACAATTGGAAAATTAAACTTTGTGAAGTTACAGAAATGCCATGCTTCGATATTATTATTCCATTAGAAGATATAGTAAGTAAATAAAACTCAGTTTATATGATAAAATCTCATCCAAATAGTCCATTCGAAATGTAGGTGTATCCATCTAAAAAGGGGTTCATTCCGAAAAGGAAGAATCTAATAAGGTAGTAAACCTAATCTATCAAGGCATACCTTCTTAGATGTTATCATTAAGATTAACAGTATTATTATTGATTTTTGTTTTATTTTTTTGCCTTCTAAACCTTACATAATATCTTATACCTAAAATAATACTTCCTAGAATAGACATAACACCAAGTATCCAATATACTGCTGAAAAAGGTATTAACTCATAGAGAAGACCAGTTTGTTTAGAGAATGGATAAAAAAACATTATTTCTGGATAAAGTACTGCATCAAAAAAAACATGAGAAATTAATCCTAAGATCGCTGAAAGAAGTGAGATATAGATATTAAATTTCGGTAGATACCTTTCTAACTTGAATAACCTGTAACACAACCAGCTGAAAAATGAAGTAGGTATGAAAAAAACAATCACACCTAAAGTACTATGCATAATGCCATGCATTTGACCAATACCAGTTATTAAATAAAAAATAGGTTCTAAATCTATAATCACTGTTCCTATTAACAATGCAATTGGATCTAAAAAAGGTAGAATACTAAAAACAAAAATAGCAAAACCTAGATGTATTGGAGTAAAAGGCATCATATATATTTAGAATGAACCTTAATATTTTTTTTCCAAACGAACAGATGCACATTTTATCTTATACTTTCAAATTGTTATAGTTAATTTGTCTTTTTCTCACAATATAGGGAATCAGGAAAAACATTGTAATGATTGTCATAAATGACATACTAGCAGTTTCAGTTTGTGTTTCTGTATTAGTATATACAAGTAGTGGTGTAAAATCATATATTGTACCTTTTAATGAAAGAGCAGTAGAATTAAGTACAGTAAAAACTGATGATTCATTATAAAACATAGGAGATTGGCAATAGTAGAGTGTATTTTTGCTAACATATTGTTCGTAATGGTGTTCATGACCATATAGCATCACTTCTATGTTGTATGATTTTCTTAAATTAGTAGCTTGACTCTGATAATTTGAATGATAAAACATTACATTTGGATTTATGCTTGTAAGATCCAGAATTTCTTTGACATCGTTGAGATAGGTTTCACTTAGACCATTTATTGTTGCACTATAGCCAATAAAAGACCAGTTGAGAAAATCAAAATTCATGATAGGATAAGAACCTAAATACTTTTTCCACTCTACTGGAGGATCATCAGGAAGAGGTGCTGAAGAATCCAAATCATGGTTTCCACCAATTATATATACAGGCATATCAAGTAAATCAAAAGCCCAGAGACCAAGTTTTATTTGTACACTTGCTGCAAGAGAATATCCTGTTGCGGGGTCAACAAACATTTGGGCAGAAGCACCTTCAATTAAATCACCTGTAAATATTGCAAACTCTACATCTAATGCTTTAAGTTCTTGTATTAAATTGAGGTTAATATCAGTAGTATTGTATATGTCATAAGATGGAAAATGGCTATCTGAAATATGTAGAAAATTGAATGGATAGGATTTTTCTTCAACAATCTTTACTGAATGTGTTTGATAATCATCACCTTCACTGCAATTTAATTGAAGATCATACAGACCAGCTGAGTTTACAGTTGGTTCTACGTTAAAAGACCATCTATTATTCAAGTAGTTGGAGTTGAGAACAATTAGATCGATTATTGTAGTATCATTTACTAAAAAGAATTCCCACTCATCAGTATCAGCTTCTGCATCTACAACTATTTCAAAAGCTTCATTAAATTCTACAATCTTTGGATTTCCTTTATTTGGATAGAGTATCATATCGATTGGCCTTGCAACTAGACTATATCTAGGGTAACTAGTTTCATTGAAGTATTCTGTAGAAGAAGTTGCATTTATCGCATTAAAGACAGGAAAAGGTTCAATAACATCTGAATTAGAAGCTTGTGATGAATACTTTTTCAGAGAGCTTAAACTAAACATAATTAGTAATAAGAATAAAACACCTATTTTCTTTTTAAATTTTGAAATCATTGTTTCTAGTAATATTTTGTATGAAATAAATCTTACTGTGACAAAAAAATAGAAAAAACAGAATATTTACAAAGAAGGGATATCAAAGGCTATATCAATGGATAGACTAAAATGAAAGATAAGCAAAACTGGTCTCTTGATAATATTCCAGATCTAACAGGTAAAGTAATAATCATCACTGGAGCTAATAGTGGCCTTGGTCTTGAAATTACTCGCGTTTTATCACATAAGAATCCACAGATAATAATGGCATGTCGAAATCTGGAAAAAGCAGAAAAAGCTAAATCAGATATTTTGAAAGAAAATCCTAAAGCATTGCTTGAAAT
>Ga0315554_1001962_pt1 | contig 12074 bp, 18 predicted proteins | sample SalMarSW160370MG_FD_202114 | JGI IMG/M metagenome (GOLD analysis project Ga0315554, IMG submission 202114) | Salt marsh sediment microbial communities from the Plum Island Ecosystem LTER, Massachusetts, United States - Salt Marsh Sediment SW1603-70 ... | reverse complement strand
TGGAGTTTGGTTATTAAATCCATAATTACACCTCAGATGATAACATTAAGCTGAGTTGCGGCGGCTTTTGCCCGTCCAACTCCGGCGACTGGTTAGACAGCAATATTTCTATCACTGCGTTTGAAAGCATGACTCTCCAGATCTGTCGAAAACCATCGAACATTCCCCGAAAGCTGGATGGTACGATTCTGGCCGTTTGTTAGACGCATCCAAAGAATATGTCCGCCTTGACGTACCTGTTCGCACTCAAAAGCCTCTAAATAGCCGTCCCACCATCTGACGTTGACTAAAATCATTTACCTACTCCTTTGACGTATGACGTGAAGATCAAGAGCTTGCCTCTTTCGATATCTACTTTTCCCCGCATATAGGCAGTCTCTCCGGCAGTTGACACAAATACATTCGTGCGTTAAGCGCTTTGTATTCTTGACACAATATGTGGGATATTTAATTTTCATGGGTTTGGTCACTTCTGTTTTTTTTACCCTTCCTCTGGCGTCTTGCGCCGGACGTTCTTGTTGATTTCGACCAATTCGGGATTATCCCTAAGAAATTTCACAACACTCTCAACGGCAAATCCAGGGTTTTTTCCGAATTTCTCAAATATGATTTGAAGTAATTTGTAGTCCTCTGGGGTGTCAAGTGTCAATCCCAATTCTGGCCAACACATATCTGGTGGCGCAGGCCAATTGTCAATTTTAAATACATCTGGATGTTGTGCAATATTCCACCCAGCGTGTTGAGTAGGAAAGAATAAGTCAATTGTTTCTGCCAGGGCTCCTGTCTTATAAACTTGAATATCCAACCCATCCGGCCAGGATCGCTGTATACAATTAGAGGCATAATCAATCTGAGGATCGGTTAATAGTATACTGATCAGATGATTTACATGTCGCGGATCTATCATCGGGCAATCTCCAGTAATATCTACAATGATGTCTGCCTGGTACTTATTTGCTGCAGATATGACCCGGCCAATTACATCATCTTCAATTCCAGTATATTGAAATATTTTACACCCGTATGGATAATGCGTTTTATCCGCAATCGGATTATTTGCAGGATTATCTGTAGTAGTGATAACGATCTCATTTACCTTAGTGTAACTCAATCGAGCACAGATCCACCATAGAGTTGAGCGCCCAGCCAACGGAAGTAATACCTTTCCTGGTAATCTTTCTGACCGCATTCGTGCCTGAATAATTGCTACTATCTTCATTTTATTTCCTTAGTGACCTAAACGTCTCGTTGTGTATTTTTCATATTCCCTTTGTAAAGTATCTATGAAACTTTTGAGGGTATTTGTCGTAACTGTTATATTTGCTCTACATGTTGCATTAACTGCTGATGGGTATTCTCCGGAATCTGCAAAGTGGATCGGAGGCTGTATCTCAAAAAATAATACCTTGAAAATATCATTCTCCATAGTTTGAATCACCATACGAGTTACAAATGCAGTTTTCATTTCCTCAGGAACATTCCATACAATAGGTACCACGGTTCCCACAGTAGTTTTAGGTGTATTGTTCATGTTAACTCCTTTATAGATGAAATTCCTTTATTAATAGTCACTTCAAATAATTTATCTGCAGCCTCAATCAATTCCGGTATATGTGTTACCATTATGATTTGAAGGTTAAGTTTTTCTGATATTTCTTTCAGCATCATTCCGGCTAATGGCATTTTATTTCGTGAAATCCATTTAAACGGCTCATCAAGGAATAGGACAGGCCGACACTTTGGGGATTCCAATGATAAAGAGCCTACCCGCAAAGCAAAACTTGCAACGTCAACTGGCCCACCCCCACTGGCATCGAATGGGTTCTTAAAGTTTCCATCCCGCTCAAATCCAAGTCGACATTCCGTTGTTCCTCTACCAGTTATATCAAAATATGCCGCCATTTTGTAAGCGGAATCATCGTAAACTGCTGCCAGGGCAAGTGATACCGGTTCCGTTATTCGATACTCAAGTTCTTCCTGAGTCAGTTTTGCAACAGCAATTATAATTGCTTGTGCCTTTTCTGAGAAGGATATCTCCTTTTCTAAATTATGAATCAATTCCTGGGTGGCTTTCAAATCAGTATTGATCTGCTCTGCCTGGCCCTTTTTGCGTTCCAGTTTCTGTCTGAATTCAGTGAGATTCATATTATTTACTTAATCCCATACATGAGCATCTTCAAGTTGTTCTAATTTTTCTGTGAATTGGAGGTTCAATTTATCCAATTCTACACCAATCTTTTCCAGTTTCTTTTCTGCCTCAGTTGTATTTGTAACTTTAAAACGAGCAGACATCTGACTCTCAATTTCTTTAATCTGTCCCTTAATACCTGCCTGTTTTGTTTTTGCGGCCTCGATCTGTTCTTTTATTTCAAGCACACGTTCCATAATTATCTGCACTCCTTATAGTATATTATACAAAATTACCCTTAAAAATTTAAAGGGAACACTCAGCTTCTTGGCTCCCTATTGCCCTCCACTGAGTGCTCCCGGCCCTTATCATTATATCATCCCACAGCTTCCCATACTTTAGTTTTTACTCGGCCTTGTGTTCTATGTTTATTAAAATAACGAGTAAGATTATCAGGATAGGACAATTCAATTTCCACATCTTCCCGCGCCCGAATTGCGTATGCTTCCATTCGCTCATCTCTTTTTTCAGCAATTTTAATATGAGCCCGACTAATCACATCCTGTTCGATTGGAAGATAAACCGGCTCAACTCTGTTTTCGTCCGCATACCATAAATATATCCTTGGAGTATGATTAATCTGATCAGCTGTTGTCCGCATCATGCTGCCTGGATTAACAAGAATTCGACCTTCGTATTCTGCAGTAAAGGGAATGTGATTATCCCCGGATAAGATCAAATCATATTCTGGAAATTGTGTAAGCAAAGCATGCCCAATTGAAGCCTGTTGTCCGGGCCATGAAACGTTATCTTCAATTACCATTTGATGGGTCATAGCAATCATAGGTATATTTGGCATTTCATATTCTGTGCCCCACCCAAGAAACTTAATTGGCATTCCATATGGGAAGGGAACAATATTGAATCCATATTTTTCAGTTGATTTTGGGCAAAGATGACATCCAAATATTTTATTGTTAACTGTCGCAACACCAATAACTTTAATTACACCGGCAGCTTCAAGGACACCTATCCCACTTGTGAGAAATAAATCAAGCTTGTGATTAGGAAGATCATGTTGGCCTGGGATGATCATGATATCCACCTTGGCAGTTTTCACCTTTTCAATAAACCATTCTAATAACCAAGTAGGCCAACCATTATTGAGCGGCTTGTGCCCTAAATCCCCTGCAACCAGAACCGGGCAATCATTTTTATTTGCCAAGGCAAGAATAAAATCTATCTTTTTTTCTTGGGCAGTAAAGAAATCATCTGTTCTGCAAGTTGGTGTATCTGGACGAATATGCCAATCTGCACTTAAAATCGCATCTGCTTTCTTAGGTACTATGGGAGGTCTGTTTCTTTTCATTTCTTGACCTTATCTATATACGCACATTGAACATTGAAAATAGGACAGGTATTCGGCATCGCCTTTTTAAATTCAGCCTCTAACCGAATTAACTTTTGATCTATTTGATCTTGTTGTTTGTTCAGGGTATTCCACTTGGCTAAAATTCTACTAAGTTCATCCTGCTCTTTTGTTAGCTTTTCAATTACGGTGTTCAGTTTAATCAGATTATCTACTTGAGCCCCACATTTACTGATTTTTTTGTATTCCTCTTCCTGCTTCTTGAGAGCCTCAATTTTAGCCAGATATGATTTAAGCTGTATCTCATCCTCGCGTAATTGTTCAATTTGGGCAGTTAATTTTAATAGATCCTCAACTGTTTTTTCATGCTGAAGGACATCATCTAACGCCAAATCCAATGCATAGAATCTTTTGTAATTGGCTACCAGTCCACGTAATTCAGACCACTCATTTTGATGCCTGACGATTAATTCGTCCATCTTTTCTAATTCAATTAGGTCTGATTCTGCTTGCTCTAACCAATCAAATGCACTGAGTTTTTCGGCCAGTACTTTCTCGCGGTCGGCTTCTATTTTTAGAGCCCCGCGTTCCTTTCTCAATGTGCCGGCAATATTTGAAATTGTAGTATCAATGATGTCCAGATTAACGATATTATTATAATGCCTGGCAACGTCTGCCGCAGATTTATTCAGCAGAAATGGACCTTCTAATTGAAACGCGAAACTTGTTGGGGAGATGTTTAGGTGCTTCTTAATGAGATCAGGTACACCTACCCCGAATGCTTTAAAGGGCTCCTTTTCTCCGGTTAATCGATACTCATTAATTTCCCCAGCTTTGAATACTCCATATTTTTTACTCCACTTTACATTCTTTGCCCGAGTTATTACTTTTCCATCTACTTCTAAATCTATCTGGAGATCCCCTCCCCAGTCAGAAATATAATCAGTCCCACTTGGGTGATTGTTGACCACAAGATTAATCGCTCTGAGAATATTGGTTTTGCCACTGTCATTCTCCCCGATTATGATATTAACGTTAGGATGAAATTCAATACGGGCATCTTTATAAGAACGAAAGTTTTTTAGCGTAATGGATTCAATCATTCATTTGCATCCTGATTTTGTCATCTGATTGTATTCGTAAGTTAAATAGCTCCTTTTGTTCGTACTCATTTGGCGGGATATTTAAAACGAAAACAGATGGTCTTTTATGGAGTATCAAGTTGCGCTCAAAGGTAGTGAGTGAAGGCATATAAACTGCTTTATACTCACAATCCGAACCCCAGGTACATCTCATCCCTGGAACAAATTCAGCTCTGACTTTTGAGCTTGATTGGCATTCAAACATTGCCTTATACGCACGTCCTTGAGCAATTATCCTGCCAATTTTTTTACATGGAAAATCATTATAATGACATATAGCAATTCCCCTGGATATTTGATTTCCAATTTTAAGAATACAAACTGTTATTACGGGACAGTGAACAGTGTCTCGGAAATAGTAAAACTTTTGTTCAGCAAAATGTGGAATATCTTGTCTTGATTTTATCATTTTATTTTCCTTTTCCCTTGTTTCTTATATTATACAAAATCATCCGTAAAAAATTAAAGGCAGTCCTTCATCTCTTCAATAATGATCTGAAATTCCTTTGTCATTTTCCCTTTCTTTGGATAATCCGGCAATATTTTCCGCCTTGGATACCTTTTAAAGTAGTACTTGCAAATCTTATTATACAATCGTTTTCCTATTACTCGACGCGTAGGGGCCTCACTCGGATGAATATACAGGGGTGGCATCGGCGGATTTTCAATATAGTTTGCAATATTTCTCAATAACTTAGGAAGAGGGATAATTTCGTCCAGATGGTATTGCCGATAGATCCTGAATATTTTCCCTTCTAATATATTGGCATGCCGATGAAGTACTCCGCGCAATAGCCCTTTACCGTCAGGGCCCGCAGGTTCTCTTTTCAATTTATGTTTGTGATCCAATACTGCTTCATCAAGCGGGATATGCTGGTGAAGAATTGCACATTTTCTATCTTGATTTTCCCATTGCTGTTTCCGTAAATCAGCAAGTTCGGTGTTTGTTAATTGTTTTAATTTGGAGTTCAATTTAGTTCTTCTCACAACTATAGCTTTTAATACATTGTTCTACTCTTGATTTGAGTAATTTCATGGATTTTAATTGTTGTTCTCTTACTGTTTCGACATCTTCTTTTTTTACATTATAGGCATATATACTGTCTTCAATAGTTCCTACATCAAATATATGTTTCTTTACCCATAAATAAGTTGCAATATAATAGGTGCAATCAATTCTGCTATCAAGATTTACATTTTGTTCTATCACAGCATATTCAAATGAAGGTGAAGTAACATAATAACCTATTCCTATAATGAGTCCCGTTATAATGCCCATAATCAATAAAGTTTTTTTCATATTATCCTCCTTTTAATTAAGTATTACCATAATTTGCACTTTTCATTCTTATTATTATAGAACCACCATTGTCCTGTAACTGGATCTATTTCAGCTACATAGACCCCATGATATTGCATCCTTGTTTGCACTTCATCTTTAGATAATTTAGAAGATACGCCTTGAACTATTGTATTGGGATCAAAAAGGGGTAAGTAAAGAAATATTATCATGAGAATAATCCCAAATAACAATATAAATGGCTTTGCTCTCCTATTCTCTACTTTCATGATTTTCTCCTCGCAAAATAAAATTCCCAATCATCTAATTTAGTTTGGTCACTTCGTAAATGAGTGAATCCTAATCTATCGCATAGTTTTACCAGTTCTGCCCGTTTAAAATTGGACTGTTTAATTTCTGGTAATTTAGTTCCTGGGAGAGGTAATCTGACCAACCAATCATTCCGATCTAATAATTCTTTTGTGGCTTGCTGTTTAATAGCCTGATATTTTTTATGTTCAGGTTTCAGTTTATCTGTTAAAAATCTTGCTGCGGTTATTTCACCTATTCCAGTTACCCCTGGCACCGTATCACTTTTACATCCGGCAATCTTTTTCACTTCCACCCACTGTGCTGGCGTTACTCCATATTCAACAAATAAATCATCCTTGAGGATAATCCGTCCTTTGCCAATGTTATATATAATGCAGTCATCAAGTAATTGGAGTAAATCGTCGTCTGAGGATACGATTATATACTTTGATTTTAATGGCTTTTCCTTTACGATTTTTGCGATTATATCATCGGCTTCATATCCTGGTTGTATACAGTTATTGCAAAATCCAAGTTTAGGTAGGATTTCATCCCTGAGTTCATTAAACTGAATAAACGCGTCTGTCATATCTTGATCAGGTGGTGGACGATCTTTATAGAAAGAATAATGATGTCTGCGAATGGATTTCCTACTATCCCAACAAAATATCATCTCATTCGGTTTCAGGAATTGCCCTATTGTAAATACTTGATTCAGAAACCCGAATATTACCCCGACCGGCTTATCCTTATAGGATAGCATTCCCGTAGTAAACCAGGCCCTATATGCCAGGTAGTGACAATCAACGAGAACTGTTTTCATGAATCAGGTCCATCTTCTTTTACCAGTTCGATTTTGTTTGAATAGAGCCTCTTCCTCATGCCACAAGGCAATAGTCTGTTTTCTTAACTCCTCTTCAAGTTGGTCCTCTTCAACCCAACGAATTGATTTATCAATAGATACTTCCAGCTTTAGATTATTTACTTGGTAAACAGTAGCCTGTGTTTGACTTTTAACGAACTGAAGATTGGCGCGGATATCGTCTATTCCGTAATCGAACAAGATATAAATGGGAGCTACCTGATAGGGCTTCCATACCGTGCTTTTATAAACTTCTACATTTGTCTTAATTCCTATGGTTCTTGAGTTTTCCTTACTTCCTTTTTTTATCACTTTCTTGATTTTAAATGGAGCCCCCCGGGATACCCGCAATCTTAAACTGGAATAGAATCCAATTGCTTGCCCGCCGGGGGAGCTAAACTTTTCCTCGAAGGCCCCTGCATTTACGTTGGCTCGTATTTGATTTGAACAACAAACCAAAAATTCCTTCTTAGCAATAACTCTACAAGTCTTTCTGAATTCCTGACTAAATAACTTGGCTCGACGGGAATATTCGTCTTTCTTATCTTCTAATTCCAGATCGGATTCTAATGCAGCCAATGAATCCGCAAATACCCCATGGATTTTATCAGGGGGTTTGGGGTCCCAGGATCGGATTGGTTTGAATATTTCGGTAGGAATGTCCGGGTGAAGGATATCCTCATCGTCTAATTTCAAATCAAACAATCTGGCGAAGGTTGTATTTAATCGACCTTCCGGATCATGAAATTTTACCTCGCCTCCTAATCGCTGAACTCCACCGGCAATTTCACATAATAAAACTGTTTTGCCAATGCCGGATGGCCCAAATATTTCCACCACAATACCGGCTGGAAGTCCCCCACCTTCGAACCTGCCTCCACTTATTGCAAGATCAAGTAAAGTTGAGCCAGTTGATGTTTTTTTAGTATCAGATCCGGCATATTTTTTAGGCGGTGCTTCAACTGTTTTGGCACTATGGGCCTTTACTTGTTCAGCAATTTTATGAGTTTCACTTTGTACCGGACGCCCGCGCTTCATACTCATGCTTTACTCCTCTTTATCAAAATCAGAACTATCAAATATTCGTAAGTTTGTTTGGGAATGGTCCACTACGATCTGATGTGGAGAAACTTTAGCCAACTCCTCTGCTTCCTGTAATGCAATATTACGTCTTCGTGGGGGACCGACATGCACGATTTCACTTTCCGTAATATATTTCACCTGCCAGATATCATATTTCTCAGAGCTTCGGATCTCAGTTTCCACAACATGAATAGAACAATCACTTACAAATGGGGGATCGCACGCGCGAATAACCATTCTTGGTCGAGTGATTCGTCGCAGGCACCAATACAATCGAACTTCCTTTTCCTTTTCGATCTTACGAACCCACTCAATGCGACAGCGGATTGCCCTTGGCTCACACCAATCTCTTAATGTTTTTTCATCCCTAAATGTACGAGTAAGGCATTCCCAACAGGATAGACATTTATTTGCTTCCATATTTACTCACAATCAGTTTTTAGCAATATATCCATAATTTCTTTGATATCAGAGGATTTCAAATTCTTTCTCTGGGTTAGCTCCTGCCGGCACTGGGCAAGAAAATGGGTCCAGTTTTTATATTCTCTTTTCCCTTTTTCCTGTTTCTGATCACACTTAAATTTCCACAAAGCGTGGTTTGCGATTGTGCTATACATTTCTTGGCAGGATTGACTTTTGAATATTCGAGCAATTCCGGATTCAATGAATTGAGTAATAATCTCTGTTTTAGATGTTTGATTAACTAATGCCAGAAAGGAAATATCATCAACAAGTTGCTGGGGCAAATAGGCCCCGATAAAGGTCATTGCCCCAGCCACTGTTTTATTTTTCTTAGAGAAGATCATGAACTAACTTGCATCTGCTATGCAATTATCCCACTTGTCACAGTCATCACATTCTTCATGTTCATCTGCTTCTCCCCAGGTATGCCCATGCGGACATTTTGTACCGGTTTCCTTTTTCTTGCCTTCTGAAGCCTTTGCACTTTTCGGGGGCTCGGCTTTAGTTTCAGGTTCAGGATCAGCAACCTCTTCCTCTTCCGCCCCATGCAGTTCAATTATCACGGCATCCCGAAGTTCGTCCATGTCATCATAATCATCGGGATCTACTGCATCCAGCTCATAGATCTTGATGACTTCAGCAAGCTCCTTTCGTTTCATTTTTTTGATTTGTTTCTCTGTCGGAGTATCATCGGCGCCTTTTGGTGCTTGCTTCTCAGATTTGGCACCCTTCACTTCTTCTTCTTCCTCTGCCGATGCCCCTGTTTCGTTTTTCTCATCTTCATCATCGTCAATCTCAAAGAATTTATTTTGCAGATCCTTGTATTGCTTGACGACCAGAGTGCTATCCAGATCAACGACCTCATTCAGTATACTTTCGTTCAGGTCCGGTTTGGGATCAAAATCAATTCGCTCAGTTTTGGCAAATTTATTTCTTTCAAACGTTTCTTCCGCAAAACGAATACGCAAGGCATACCCGCCTTCCAGATCAGCAAAGCCCGCAAATTCTTCATTATCCGGATCATTCACTTCCGCATCAAGCTGTTTTTGAAAATTATGGTAACTGAATTCCCATACTTGAATTTTCCCTTTATTAGAGCCGGAGAGTGGGCGAACATTGTATAGAACCCGATCCTGCGCCTTCAACGATTTGATCACTTCTTTATCGGTGTTTTTGCCGGCTAACATAGATTCACGATGTTCACATATCGGGCAGGGCTTCCCCAAAGTCCTTGGGCAGATTTCAGTATCTTTATTCACCCCTACATTTCGATGTTGCCGATACGGGCGCTTATACCAGATTTCCCCGATTTCAATCCTATCTGGATGTTTTGGATCAGATACTGTATATGGTAATATTTCAATTTTACATCTACCGCCTGGTTCTGCCGTAAAAAATCCAACTCCCTGAGGGAGCTTGATATGATTATTTCCACTGGCAGAACGTTGTGAATCCTCTTTTACTCTGCCGCGCATACTTCTGCGTTTCTTTTTTGCCATATTGGCCTCCTTTTATTTGTTTGCTTTTCGTCTTCGTGTCATTGCGGTTTTTACTATTTCATTAGATTGTTCTTTTTCTCTTTTTACACGCTCAACCTCCTGTGATAAGTTTCGCGGAACTTTTGGCCCCGCAAAATAATGTTGTCCATGAAGCGTAACCAAATGCTCTAATGATGATTTTCGTTGATATACAAATAAATCCTTCGCCTGCTGTACCAAATCCGCCTCCAACTCAGTAGTTATTTTTGCAGATTTTGCTTCCTTATATCTTTCATGCATTCGATAGTACGCTTCAATATCCGCTGCATTTGTTTTTGATTTACCAATGCATGTTTCCGGATCTTTATTGGCCTCTGCAATTAATTCACTTCGAACCGTCTTTAAATGCTCATGAGCTTGTAGTGCTACTTTCCTGGCTTGAATTGCTAATTTGATATATTTCCATGCCAAAGTAGCTTGATTAAGACACTCGATGTCCAGTGCGCTCTCATCTATTTGTAGATCCTTTTCAATTTGTGTTTGTTCCATTATTTTATCCTCATATTATATTATACAATTTTACCCTTAAATATTTAAAGGCTAAAACGGCACATCTGTTTCTTCACCCACAACCACCCGATAACATGCGAAAGTTAACTGTGCCTTTCCGCCATCATAAAAATTATCAACAAATTCCTCTAAAATGTTATATGCATACGGATTCCTGCCATTTAGCAATACGCTATTTGCGTATCCTAAAACGGCACGCCGTATCTTTTCAGGATCTTCATTTTGAAGACCCTTTAAAATTTTAGCAACTGCCGGCCAATCTTTTTTCTGTATAAGTGCGCGACAAAGTTCGATGATTTCACTATAAGTTTCCGCACTTTGCTTTGCCGCGGCTAATCGTTTTTCCTCTGGCATTGCGATAACAGAATCAAGAATTTGTAGGGCCAGCCCAGGGTGCCCCATGCTGTCCTGCGCAATTTGCCGGCAAACTTCACGCCCAAGGGCCTCTGCTTTTTCTGCCTTTTCTATCTGCTTCAATAACCGAATAATCTCTTTATCAGTTAGCGGTTGAACATCATGGGTTGAGCAGCGGCGCTTGAATGTCGTTTTGAGTTTATTTGGTTCAGTGGTACATAAAATAAAGTAAACATGATCTGGAGGCTCCTCTAATGCCTTGAGTAGACTCTCTTGGGCCTGGCTCGAAAGCATATGGCATTCATCCAGTAACCATACTCTTGTGGGTCCACTCATTGGTTTGTATCTCATTTTCTGACGAATTTCCCGCATGGCATCGATCCCGGTGTATTGTGCCGCATCAACTTCAGCCATATCATCTGGGTGACAATGGATTAATTCGTTTGCGATTATTCTGCCAAATGTGGTTTTGCCGCACCCACTATCACCCGTAAACAGAAACGTATGCGGAATTTCTGATCTTCTGTCCCGCATAGCAGTTAAAGAATCTACTACCGCAGAATTACCGAACATATCTTCCAGTTTTGTTGGTCTATATTTCGTTGCCAGGCTCATATTTTATTCCTTATTTTGTGTAAAGATAAAAATCCATTGCCAATATATACTCTTTAAACAGGGCAACTAATTGTTTTTTGGTATCTGCCTTTTCCAACCACTCTCGATATTTTTTTACTAACAATGCCCACTGTTTCCATTCTTCTTCTTGTTCACAAACAAACTCAATAAAATGATCGGTAACAGAAACATTTTGTGCTGATGCGACTATTAAAATCAATAAATTGATTTGGTCCGGTTTCCCCGTATATGCATCCAGTGATTCTTGTGGCACTAATGCTTGATTAAATACAACGGATCTAATTCTTGTCAGTAATCTTTCATAATGTTGAGATGACATATGGCCAGGTATTTTCATAATTATTTCTCCCATTTATTATATTATACAATTTTGCCCTTAAAAATTTAAAGGGATCTCTT
>Ga0315554_1001959_pt1 | contig 12088 bp, 14 predicted proteins | sample SalMarSW160370MG_FD_202114 | JGI IMG/M metagenome (GOLD analysis project Ga0315554, IMG submission 202114) | Salt marsh sediment microbial communities from the Plum Island Ecosystem LTER, Massachusetts, United States - Salt Marsh Sediment SW1603-70 ... | reverse complement strand
TGGTCAGCATCGCCGACGAAATGTCGATGAGCGTACGCACGCTGCAGAATCACTTGAAAAGCGAAGGGGTTGTCTTTCGAGAACTTCTCGAAGACACGCGCGTGCGGTTGGCGAAAAAGTATTTGTGTGAGAATTACACGGTCGAAGATATCACCTATCTGCTCGGTTTCTCCGAACCCAGTGTGTTCAGAAAGGCCTTCAAGAAATGGTCGGGAAGCACACCCCGTGAGTATCGAGAGATGACCTTGATGAGAAACGTTCGCGGAATGAATTGATCCGACGCTCAGAAAAATACAGGACGGCAGCCGGGAACCTGGCCGCCGTCGTTTTCGATCCGTTCCAATGCTGCCTGCGCCTTTCACTGTCCGGGCGGCTCCTGGCAAGCCATCTCGGTCGTCATCCACGTGAGGTCCTCAACGACGACCGTCGCCTTCCGGGCAACGTCCTCGATGCTGGCAGCGGTCGTATTGCAGTTATCGCTGCTCAGCCCGGCAATTTGAAGCCGGTAACGTTCCCCCACGAAAATACTGCCCGGAGTAAGCTCGACACGATCGCCGATTTCATCCCGCAATAGTGCGAACTCGGTCGGTGTTACCTGTTCATAGACCACGCCGTCAGGACAGTGAACTTCTTCCGTTTCCGTCCCGGCATTGTAGGAGACCGAACAACTGGCGTTTCGCTGCGCGATTTCCAATTGCTCTGCGTTCCAGAAAATAAAGCGCACCGGGCGCTGATCGGAAAACATACCTGCATCGACGGCGATCGTGAAGGACACTGCGGTATCAGAGGTCGTGTCAGGAGATATCACACTACATCCAGCTGACAGGACGAGCAATACGAGAGCAAATTTCATCGCTGCAGTCCGAGACATATCCGTTTACTCCTCTCTATCTTCAAACGCCTATCGCTATTATTTTGTTCCCCTATGTGGAAGCCGGTCTAGAGCAGCACCCAGAAAATCGTCACGTTCGTGACCAGATTGAACGCGGCGTGCGCCGCAACGGCAGGCCATATCGAACCACCCTGCGTACGGCATTGCGTCAGAAACCAGCTCAATCCCATCATCATCATAAACCACAACGCTCCCGAGACCCAGGTGAACTGCAAGCCTGTAGACGCCTGGCGGATACCATGATGCAAAAAATGTACGCTGCTGAAAGCAGCCGCATTAACCATTGTTGCCGCTCGTCCACCCAGCCGCTTCTCAACCGCGGCAGGGTCATTCCGCGGAAAAAGAACTCCTCCCCGACGGGGCTAAAAAGCATGGCGGGGATCGTGTAGAGCAGAAATAGCTTCAGCCGCGGAAGTTGTTTCAACACGGCATCGATGTCAAACGAATCTCGAAGGCTGATATACCAATTATCGGCTCCAAGGCCATACAATTCATAGCCGATGAAAAAGATGATCAGCGACGCCAGCGCGGCAATAAACATCCCCCGGTAAAGCCAGCGGAAATCGTGTATGCGAATCAAACCCACAGCCCTGCGTCCGGATCTGGAGTAGAAGACGAACGGAAAGCACCACATCAACAGGAAATTCAGCATGACGAGCATGCGTGTCTCAGTTGGCCCGAACGAGCCCCAACAGCGAATGCCGGCCAGGATCAAGAACAAGACGAGATTCAAAAACCAGGCGCGCCGAAAGATGCGCGCCCATATCGGACGCAGGAGCGTCGTGTCCATTCCGGGCACCTCCTTCTTCTGTAGATACGCTGATTGACGGAATAAGTTGCAGCTTGTTTCGGGTCCAACCCGGGACGGAACTCGCGCTTGACTTAAATTGATGTCCACAGTCAACCGCATCACCAAGGGGAGATTTCCAAAAGGAACCATAAAATCACCTCGCAGAACAGTAGAGAAACTGCAAGGTCGCGGTAAAGAACTGTGCCATATGATTAATCTGGCTGAAGGACTACGAGCAAAAGCGGTTCTTTGCTCGCATCTCGTGTGCTGTGATCCGCGAGCAAAACGTATGGGTGAGGTTGAATTGTGGATTCGAAACTCAAACAAGTGCTGCCGAAGATTGACCTGAAAATCGGTCGAAGGGATCGAAAAGACTCGAAACCCTTCAGTTACTACGATCTGATCGACGTGCTCGAGCACCCGGGCTGCCCCGTCTGCAATCTGCTGGTGCAGAAATCGGATCGGTATCTCGATTCCATTTTCTCCGAGAAGCTCCTCAACCCTGAAACCCAACAGGCATTCCGGGAGCGAAGAGGGTTATGCGCGCAGCACAGCGCCCGGGCGACCGAATACATCGGCGGATCGCTGGAGATCGCCATGTTGTACGCCGTCGGTCTCGAGGAAGTGGTCAACGCCTTTATGGCGGACTCGCCAAACGGAAATGGCAGTTGGCTGCAGAATCTCACCACTCGCAGCCAGTCGGCCCTGGAAAATCATCTGGCCCCCACTGGAACGTGCGCGGTCTGCAGTTATATGGTGGAATGCGAGCAGCGCTATATCGAAACGCTGGGCAAGTACATCAGTGATCGAAAGCTGGAGAAGGCGTTCGAAGCGTCCGAAGGTCTTTGTCTGCCGCATTTTCGCATCGCACTTCGGGAGATCAACGAAGAACCCGCGAGAGATCTTCTGGTTGCGCTGCAGAAATCGATATGGGCGGAGCTAAAAAGAGACCTCGATTCGTTCATCGCCAAGAGCAATTACCTGCACCAACATGAAATTAATCCGCGCGAAGGTGAAAGCTGGCGCCGCGTGATGCGCATCGCCGGAAAGAGCGGCGTCTTCGGTCCTGACCGATTCTGATTTGGATGGATGGTCACATCCACGCTCTCAATAATACAACCCCGTTCACTTCGGAAATCAACGTGTGCCGGTTATGTAATTTTCCAGTTGAGAGATCATAAATTCTTGCTGTTCGATCGTGCTCTTGACCACGTCGCCGATCGAGATCACGCCGATCACCTCGCCCGCATCGACGATGGGCAAATGGCGGATTCGCTCTTCGGTCATGAGAGACATTGCGGTCTGGATGTTGTCGGCGGGTGAGAGGGAATATACGTTCCGGGTCATGATGGCTCGGACGTGTTTATCCGTCGACACCTTCGCACTTGTGGCGACTTCACGGGCGTAATCGCGCTCGGAAAAAATGCCGACGAGTTTCCGGTTTTCCATCACCAGGAGGGCGCCGACATCTTTTTCGGCCATCAGCTCCAGCGCAGTAAAAATCGACGCCTCAGGCGGCACGGACCAGACGTCATATCCCTTGGACTCGAGCAATTGGCGGACTGTAATCATGGCAACATCCTCCCATTTATGGAGTAAGCGGATGTAATAAGTCTACTAAAATACCGGCGGAATAGCAAGGAGATCGGCGAGCAAAACTTTTTGGTATCGTGCCTGTTTGGGAGGGTGGAGCGGCGAAACACACCTCCGCTCCACCTCGGAGCCTGGGGATATCGACCTTGGATGCGCCTGTGCATCACCCGCCGCGGTCAAGCCACTTCGGCATATTCGAATTGGCTGTAATACAACTCAGCGTAGAACCCATTTCGTGCCAGCAGTTCTTCATGTTTGCCCTGCTCAACGATATCTCCCTCGTTCATCACCAGGATCAGATCGGCGTTGCGAATCGTGGAGAGACGATGGGCGATGATGAAGCTGGTGCGGTCGCGCATCAGATTGTCCATCGCCTGCTGGATCAACACCTCCGTGCGGGTGTCAACCGAACTGGTCGCCTCGTCCAGAATCAACATGCTCGGGTCGAGCGTTATCGCACGGGCGATCGTGAGCAACTGTTTCTGCCCCTGGGAAATGTTGGAGACTTCTTCGTTGAGCACAAGATTGTAACCTTCGGGCAGCGTACGTACGAAGTGATCGACGTGCGCGGCTTTCGCAGCGGCGATCACTTCCTCGTCACTGGCACTTGGCTTTCCATAGCGGATGTTCTCCATGATGGTGTCGTTGTACAACCAGGTATCCTGCAGCACCATGCCGAATATGCAGCGCAAATCCGCGCGCCGGAAATCCTTGATGTTGTGCCCATCGATCAGGATGGCGCCCTCATCGACATCGTAAAATCGCATCAGCAATTTGACCATGGTCGTCTTTCCGGCGCCCGTCGGTCCTACGATGGCGATCTTCTGCCCGGGTTTGACGTCGGCGGAAAAATCTTTGATCACGACTTCATCCGCCGTATAGCCGAAGCGAACGTGCTGGAATTCGACATGACCTTCGATTGCATCGGGCTGTACGGGATTTTCGGCATCCGGAATTTCTTCGGCCTCGTTTAGGAATTCAAAGACCCGCTCCGCCGCGGCGGCGGTCTGCTGGAGGATGTTGGAAATGTTGGCGATCTGCTGGATGGGTTGCGTGAAGGAGCGCACGTATTGGATGAAAGCCTGGATGTCGCCCACGGTGATCGTTTGCTGGATCGCCAGGTAACCTCCAAGAATGGCGATACCTACGTATGCGAGGTTGCTGACGACGTTCATGATCGGCATGATCAGGCCGGTGAAGAACTGGGATTTCCATGCCGAGCTGTACAGCGTGTCGTTCAATCCATCAAAACGTTCGATGCTTTCGGCTTCCCCGTTGAAGGCCTTCATCACCAGGTGTCCGCCAAACATTTCTTCGACGTGGCCGTTGACGTGGCCGAGATAGTCCTGCTGCTGCATGAAGTATTTTTGGGATTGACTGACCACCAGGACGACGATTCCCGCCGAGAGTGGGATGATCAGCAAGGCGATAAGCGTCATCTTCCAACTGATCGAGATCATCATGACCAAAACGCCGATCACCGTGACGACCGATGTGACGATCTGCGAAAGGCTTTGACTCAACGTCTGATTGACCGTATCCACGTCGTTGGTAATGCGTGAGAGCACTTCACCCTGGCTGGTTCTGTCGAAGTATTCAAAAGGCATACGGTTGATCTTGTCTGCAATATCCCTACGGAAGCGGTAGGTGATGTCCGTAGAAATCGAGGCCATGATCCAACCCTGGATGAACGAGAACAACGTAGAAGCCAGATACAGCGCCAGCGTGATCAAGATGATCCGGCCGATGTAACCGAAATCGACTCCGCTGCCCGTCCCCGTAACGATCCCGATGACGCCCTCGAACAACTTCGTCGTTGCCTGACCCAAAATCTTGGGTCCGACGATGGCGAAAATCGTTGAAGCCACCGCGAAGAGCATCACGATCACGATGGCGGTCTTGTAGGAACCAAGGTATGCGATCAACTTGCGCATCGTGCCCTTGAAATCCCGCGCTCGGTCCCCTTTCAACATGGCCATCGGCCCGCCGTGGCCCATTGGTCCGCGACCGCGCATCAGCCCGCGATGTCTAGGCTGCGATGATGAATTACCGTCACGAGAATTCATGCCAACTCCTCCTCGCTCAACTGCGAGCGGGCGATTTCCTGATACGTTTCGCAGGTCTGCATCAATTCGTGATGCCTGCCTTTTCCTACCACCCTGCCTTCCTCGAGCACGACGATTTGGTCAGCGTTTTTAACCGTCGCCACACGCTGCGTGACGATCAAAACCGTCGAATCACCGGTTTTCTCTTTGAGCGTCATGCGCAACTTCGAATCGGTTTTAAAATCCAGCGCCGAGAAGCTGTCGTCGAAGATATAGATCGGTGGTTTCTTCACCACTGCGCGGGCGATCGCCAGGCGTTGACGCTGGCCACCGGAAACGTTGGTGCCTCCCTGGGCAACCTGCGCATCGAAGCCATCTTCATCGGCGAAGATAAACTCGCTGGCCTGTGCGATATCGACGGCTTCTCGCAGGGTTTCATCGCTGGCATCTTGATCCGCGTATCGCAAATTGCTCTCGATGGTACCCGAGAACAGCATGCCTTTTTGAGGAACGTAGCCGATCTTGTCACGCAGATCATGCTGCCGTACATCGCGAACATCGATCCCATCCAGAAGGATGCCGCCTCCGGATACGTCGTAGAAACGCGGAATGAGGTTGATCACCGTAGATTTGCCGCAACCCGTCGAACCGATGAAAGCCGTGGTCTCGCCGGGGCAGGCGGTGAAGCTGATATCGTGCAGCACGTCGTCCATCGCGCCCGGGTAATGGAAATAGACATTGCGGAATTCGATCTCCCCACGAAAATGCCTTCCAAATTCCTTAGGTTTTTCCGGATCCTTGATGGCGATCTCCGTTTCCAACACGTCGGCAATGCGATCGCCGGAGACGGCCGCCCTGGGCAAGAAGATGAACATCATCGACATCATCATGAAGGCGAAGACGATCTGCATGGCATACTGCAGGAAGGCCATCATGTCACCGACCTGCATGTTCGCCTCCGCGACCTGATGCGACCCGACCCAGATAATACCCAACGATAAACCGTTCATCAGCATCATCATCACGGGCATCATTGTGACCATCACGCGAGCGATGAACAAACTGGTATCGGTCAATTTGCGGTTGGCGTCATCAAAACGCGCGGCTTCGTCATCTTGCTTGTTGAAGGCGCGAATGACCATCATCCCCGATAAATGCTCACGCGTCACCAGGTTGAGGCGGTCGATCAGGCTCTGTATGATTTTAAACTTGGGCAGTGCTATGGAGAAAACCACCAGGATGACGGTGAGCAATGCTCCGACGACCACGGCGATGATCCACCACATCTCCGCACTTTTGTCGATGGCACGGATGATACCGCCGATACCGAGGATCGGAGCAAAAAAGACCAGGCGGATAATCATGAAAATGACCATCTGCAATTGAGTTACGTCGTTGGTCGATCGAGTGATGAGCGAAGCCGTTGAAAATTTATCGAATTCCGTGCTGGTGAAATTCTCCACTTTTTTGAACACATCTTTACGAACGTCGCGTGCCGCTCCTGCAGCCGTTTTGGCGGCCATGTACCCGACGGCGATGGTACACAAGCCGCCGACGAGCGAGATCAACAGCATCAAGCCTCCCGTGCGCAGGATGTAACTGGTCTGCAGCTGGCCGGTGTCCATACCGAGTGCCTCGTACTCCGTGCGAACGGCCTCGACGGCCATCTGGGTGGTCATGCTGGCCCTGAGGGTCGTGACCATTTGATCTATTCTGTCTTTCACCGCGGTTAGCTGAGCGGCTGGCAAGCTTTTCAGCACGTCGAAAACATCCATCCCTGCCGGTATCTTGGAAAGGTCAATGTTGAATCCCAGGTCCATCGACGGTGCCTGGGATGGGTTGGCGATCATTCGCTCGATGCCGGAAACAGCCAGCCAGGACTTTCCCATGATGGGATTCAGCGCATCGATCTCCTGCCGATCTAGATCTTTGCGTACGTAAATGGGTTCCGTCGCCAGGATGGGGTAATCTTGAATGTACTGCTCCGCTTGCGGCGTGCCCGGCTTCACGAGAAGATAATCGTCCAGCACGCGTGAGGATTCCTCATCGCTCATGAAGATGAGAAGCCGTTCCATTTTGCTCTGACGAACGGCGACCGGCACGGCGTTTTCGACGCCGTTCTGCTGAATTCCGTTGTTGATGATCTTCGAAAGATAATCCGGCAGCGCGAGATTCGCATTTGCCTGAACGAACAACAGCAAGATGGATAAGACGATGAAAAGGGCGTAGGGTTTCAGATATTTTCGCAATCGCAGCATGTAAGCTTGCTCCTCGAATAGACCTTCAGTTTTCGGATTCGTTGGGAGAGTGCAGCTGGGCGGCCTTTTCGATCAAGGTATCCAATGCTGTCGCTATCTGTTTTCTTTCACCGGGTGAAAGCAGATCGAACACATCATCCAACCAGCTCACGCGGGCACAGATCGACTCTTCCATTATGCGGTGTCCTTTGTCCGTCAGCGCAATTTGCTTGACTCGACGGTCACCCGGATCTTCAGAACGCAGGATCAAATCCTGCTGCACCAGCCGCTCCAGCATTTGGCTTGCCGCGGCGCTGCTCACACCGATGTGATCGCCCAGATCGGTGACTCCGGCGCTGCCCATGTGATGGAGATGGATCAATGCACCACACTGGGACATGGAAAGCCCGTTTTCCTTTGCATAACGGATGAAGTTGCGCATCGAGTTACGCATGAAGATTTCCATCCAAGCACGCATTCGATTCATGAGCACATCATCATCCACCATGCTTAACCTCCCTTAATATTTAAGGAGTTTGAAATATAAACGAATCTTAAGAATGTGTCAAGGATGGGATTCGGTCCAATTCGGGCCAGGGCAGTTTAGCGATCTTTAAGCCGTGTGAATCGGTCTTGCCGGAGATGACGCGTATGGTATTCTCTTTTCAAGAGCGTTCGTGGGGCCGCTGCCGGAAAGTACGAAGGTTTTTCGATGTTGACAAGCATTTCTTCCATAGTACAATTGTTCTATAGCCGGTGGGTAACTGCGAGATGCGCACGGCCACCCGGGCCGGAACGAGACGAAAACCCCCATCGGAGAGGAGAATTCCCATGTTCCACACAATCGTTCTTGTCGGCAATCTTGGCCGCGATCCTGAGATGCGCTACACCCCCAGCGGTCAGGCGGTGTGTAATCTCAGCGTAGCCACCAACCGCACCTGGTCACGCGACGGCGAGCAGCAGAAAGAAACCACCTGGTTTCGCGTAACGGTCTGGGGACGGCAGGCAGAGACCGTGAACCAATATCTGCGCAAGGGCCGCAGCGTACTGGTCGAAGGGCGCCTCAATCCCGACGAAAATGGAAACCCGCGTATTTGGACCGGCAACGACGGTCAGCCACGCGCATCCTTCGAGGTCACGGCTCAAACCATTCGCTTCCTGGGAGGGCGCGGGGACGAAGGTGGATTTGATGCGGATCAAGGCATGGGACCACAATCCGAAGACGAGATCCCCTTCTAAAATAAATCCACGAAAAGCCCTCAGCCCGTTCTTTCGTGGCTGAGGGCGACCTTTCCCTCTGGAGTTAGTCTATGTCCAAGAGTGCAGAAAAATCCAAAGTACCCGGCCACATCCGAGTCAATTTACCCCAACAGCTTCAAGCCACGTATTCCAATTTCGCCTTGATCAGTCATTCACGCTCCGAGTTCATTATTGATTACGCACAAATCCTGCCGCAGGTCGCGCAGGCCAATGTCCTCGCCCGTGTCGTGATGACCGCCTTCAACACCAAACTGCTTCTACGCGCATTGACGGAACACATGGCCCGCTTCGAAGCGGAGCACGGCGAAATCGAGCTTCCGGAAGGCACTTCGCTGGCAGACCAGCTATTCAAGGGCGTGCCCCCGGATTCGCCCGACTCAAAACCTGCGGACGAAGAGTGATTCTTATGGACAAACTTGAAGCCATCGGTGAGGAGATCCGCGAGTACCTCGAAATTAAAAACGCGGCGCGAGATCGTGCCCTGCAACAAACGCGCAAAATCATACGCCACTGTTCGAAAGCCATCCGAGCCGCGCACCGTGATGAACTCGACGCCTGCCAGGAACAACTGCAAGGGGCAACCGATCTCATCGCAATGCTGAAAGAGACTCTGGCGGATTACCCCGATCTGTTCCACGCAGGATACACGCGCAGCGCGCTGCGGGAATTTGTGGAAGCGAGCATCGTCCTGGCGCTGCTCGCTGATGAGCCCTTGCCCTCTCCGAAGAATTTGGATGTGGACTATGCCGCCTATCTAAGCGGGCTGGGTGAAGCGGCGGGAGAATTGCGCCGTCGCGTTCTCGACATTCTTCGCCACGATGAATTCGCCGAAGCGGAACGACTGCTTGGTTACATGGACGAAATTTACAGCCTGCTCGTCACGATCGACTTCCCCGATGCCATCACGGACAATTTGCGCCGGACAACAGATATGGTGCGCGGCGTAACCGAACGCACGCGAGGCGACCTGACCACGAGTCTTCGACAACACGAATTGAAGATTGCTCTCGAATCCGTAGAGAAGAAGCTGGGATCTGGATAGGGCGTGGCCGAACGTAACATACGCGCCTCGGAAATCGTGGAATTCGTATACTGCCGACGAGCCTGGTGGTACACCCAGCAGGGATTTCAGTCGGACGAAACCCAAAGGCGCCAGGCCATGGGGAATCAAATCCATGGGCGCCATGGTCGCACGGTCATCCTGACGGGATGCCTGCGTACGCTGGGCTATATCTTTCTAATTGCGGCGTTCGTCAGCGGGGTTGCATATCTCGCCTCGTTGGCACTTGAGTGAACGATGCCGGTCATTATTTTGATCTTGTTCGTGATGGGGCTGTTCATCCTGCGCATTGCAAGCCAGCAGTATACCCTCGTCGGTCTTCCGCGCGGCAAAGTCATCTACCTGGACACAACGAAGCTCGATCCTACGCCGAATGCGCTCTACGACCCTGTAATCGGGCTTTCCGGTAAACCCGATTATCTCATCCGGGACCATGAGGGAATCGTTCCTGTCGAATTGAAATCCGGAAGAGCTCCCCTTCAACCCTACCCAGGGCATACCTATCAATTGGCAGCGTACTGCCACCTGGTTGGCGCAATCTACGGCCGCCGCCCAAAATATGGAATCGTAAAATATGCGGACAAATCATTCGCCATCGACTTCAATGAAGAACTGGAAAACAAATTGCTCGACATCCTCGCTGAAATTCGGCGCTGCGAACAACATATTCCGGATCGTTCTCACGCTTCGCCCAGACGATGCCGCGCCTGCGGCCACCAGGAAAACTGCGACCAAGGTTTGGACTAAAACGTAAATCCAGTAACCCTCAGCTATAATACAAACGATGACTCTAGATGCATTTATTCCCCAACGCGTGGCTATCGCCGCACATCCGACTGTAGAAGCAGCGCGAGAATTGGCGGACGAAATCGCCGTATACCTCGCAACCCGTGACGTATCGACGATTTCCGCCGGACTCTACGATGAAGAGCTGCGCAAGAATGTATTGGAAGGCGGCGCCGATCTGCTTGTTGCCGTCGGTGGTGACGGAACGATGCTGCGCGCCAGTCACCTTTGTGCGGCTCCTCGCGTGCCCATATTGGGGATCAAACTTGGGCATCTGGGTTTCCTCACGGAGGCCCCCCACGAAGATTGGAAGCCGGCCGTAGACCGAGTGCTTGCGGGAGAGTATCGCCTGGAAGAGCGCATGATGCTGCGTGCCGTCCACGTGCGCGCAGGCGAGACGCAGGGAACCTGGGAATTGCTCAACGAGGCGTTTATCGGCAGGGGCGAAATGACCCGGCCGGTAATTCTAAACACCGAAATCGATGGCCATCATCTTACGACCTACGTCGCTGACGGGGTGATCATCGCCACCCCAACCGGTTCTACGGCATATGCGCTTGCGGCGGGCGGCCCCATCTTGCCGCCGGAGCTTCGCAACGTGCTGATCGTTCCTGTAGCACCGCATTTATCCGTCGATCGAGCCCTCGTGTTATCCGAAGGTTCCTGGGTTCGCGTCGAGATCCACATGGATCATCAGGCCGCACTCAGCATCGACGGTCAAGCGCCAATTCCGCTCCAGGATGGCGATCAGGTCGAGGTGTGCGCAAGCGAACACTCTATCTACTTCGTGCGTTTCGAAGACGCGGATTATTTCTACCGCAATCTGACAATGCACATGAACAGGAATCCCTCCGCAGGAGTCGAATGATGAGCGACCAGGTAATGGTATGCGTCAACCATCCGAACCGTGAAACCAGGCTGCGCTGCAATCGCTGCAATCAACCGATTTGCGCTTCTTGTGCCGTGCAAACGCCTGTGGGTTACCGCTGCCGATCGTGCATTCGAGGACAGCAGAAAATTTTTGAAACCGCACGGCAACACGATCTGCCCATCGCCTTTGGGGTGGCCGCTGTAGCCGTCTTGATCGCAACCGCCATCTTAAACTATTTAAGTTATTGGGGCATATTTGTAGCGCCGGTCGTGGGCGGCGGGATCGCAGAAATTGTACGTTGGTTCACCCGCCGCAGACGAAGCCTGCGTTTGCCGCTCGTCACCGCCATCGGCGGTGGAGTCGGTGTCGCTGCATATTTAAGCTACTTCGTACTTTCCAATCTGGGCCTGTCTTTCGCTTCGAGCGGAGTCAACGCAGCCCTTCTCGGCGGCATGATTCCTTCTTTCATCTGGCCCGTCGTACATGGTGCTCTTATGGTATCTGCACTCTACTATCGTTTGAAAGGGATTCGCCTTTGATTGTCCCATGCTGAG
>Ga0315554_1001958_pt1 | contig 12089 bp, 13 predicted proteins | sample SalMarSW160370MG_FD_202114 | JGI IMG/M metagenome (GOLD analysis project Ga0315554, IMG submission 202114) | Salt marsh sediment microbial communities from the Plum Island Ecosystem LTER, Massachusetts, United States - Salt Marsh Sediment SW1603-70 ... | reverse complement strand
GACGTCTTCCGCAGGCCAATCACGCAGGAATTCGAGATCGAGTTCGCCGCGTTCTTGCGTGATCTGCTGCAGTACGCGCTGGATGCGGGGACCTTTCTGATTCGCCAGTCCGGCGGTGCGAATGGCTTCGATCACCAAATCGGGATCGGCATCGCGTACCGCTTCCCAAGTGGGAAAGGCGGCGTGCAGCGATTCGAAAGCACGGTCGCGGTTGATATCGTTCGTGTTCTGGGAAAGGATCGTGGATACCAATTCATCCAAAGCGGGCAGTGGATTGCGCCATTCGGGCTGGCCGTAAGCATCCAGCAGACGTTGGCAGACCTCCAACGCACGCGCTTTGGTCGACTCCACGGCCGTCTAATTCCCCATGTGCTCGATCACCGCGCTGCCGAATTCGGAACACTTCAACTTCGTTGCGCCCGACATGAGACGGTGGAAATCATAGGTCACGGTCTTGGCCGCGATGGCGCCTTGCATGCCCCGCACGATGCGGTCCGCAGCTTCGTCCCAACCCATATAGCGCAGCATCATCTCGCCGCTGAGAATCACCGACCCCGGATTGACCTGGTCCAGGTCAGCATATTTCGGCGCGGTACCGTGGGTGGCCTCGAAGATCGCGTGGCCGCTCTCGTAGTTGATGTTGCCTCCCGGGGCAATGCCGATTCCACCGACTTGCGCCGCAAGGGCATCTGAAAGGTAGTCGCCGTTGAGGTTCATCGTGGCGATCACGTCGAATTCACGCGCTCGGGTGATGGTTTGCTGGAAGGCGATGTCGGCGATGGCGTCCTTGACGAGTAGACGTCCCGCATCCAGGGCTGCCTTCTGTTCCGCATTTGCTGCCTCTTCCCCCTTTTCCGCTTTGGTGCGATCCCACTGCGACCAGGTGTATACGCTGTCGCTGAATTCCCGCTCCGCCAGCGCATATCCCCAACTGCGGAACGCCCCTTCCGTATACTTCATAATGTTACCCTTGTGCACCAGGGTTACCGAGCGTCGTTCGTTGTCCAGCGCATAGCGGATGGCCGCGCGGACCAGCCGCTCACTGCCCTGCTTGGAAATGGGCTTCAGGCCGATGCCGGAGGTCTCCGGAAAGCGCATCTTGGCGTACTCCTCGGGAAAGTTTTCCTTGAGCAGTTTTTTGAACGTCTCATTTTCTGCGCTGCCCTGTTCGAATTCGATTCCGGTGTAGATGTCCTCCGTGTTCTCGCGGAAGATGATCATGTCTACGTACTGAGGGTTCTTGACCGGTGAGGGGACCCCTTCGAAATAACGCACCGGACGCAGGCATACGTAGAGATCGAGGGCCTTGCGCAGGGCTACGTTGAGCGAGCGAATGCCGCCGCCGACGGGTGTAGTCAATGGGCCTTTGATCCCCACGAGAAATTCGTCGAAGGCCTTCACCGTCTCCTGCGGAAGCCATTCGCCGAATTGATCGTAGGCTTTTCCGCCGGCGAAGACTTCCATCCAGGCGATGCAACGCTCGCCGCCGTATGCCTTTTCCACAGCGGCGTCCAGGACACGCACCGAGGCGCGCCAGATATCCGGGCCGGTTCCGTCACCTTCAATGAAGGGCAGAATCGGGTTTTCGGGCACGTTAAGAACACCGTTGGATATAGCGATTTTCTCTCCGTCACTGGGAACTTTGGATAACTCAAAGGTCATGGAAAAACTACTCCTCGAAAAATATAGATATGGATATTCGGGGGATTATAGCACGGGGTTGCGGTATGGCCGCAGATCACTCAGCGAAACAGGCTCCGTGCGGCATGAGCGTGTGGAAGTCATCCCACGCAGGCTGGATGTACGTCAACTCAACACGAATCGAAGTCTTGCACCTTCCCATTTTTCCCACAAGCGGCCATCTCAGGCGTATCCCCGGGGATGCGTTCGATGCCATTCCCAGGCGCTGGCGATGATCTGCTCCAGTTCGGTGAACTGCGGTTTCCATCCCAATTCACGTACGATTTTATCGGCACGGGCCACCAGGCGCGGCGCATCGCCGGGTCGGCGGGGCGATTCGACGGCCGGAATCGGATGACCCGTGACCTGGCGAGCGGTCTCGATCACCTCCCGCACCGAATATCCCGCGCCGTTGCCCAGGTTATAGATCAAGCGATCGTGGTCTTGAAGTGCATCGAGCGCCAGCAAGTGGGCGCCAATCAAATCCCGGACATGAATGTAATCGCGGATCGCCGTTCCATCCGGTGTGGGGTAATCGCTGCCGTAGATTTGAGCATCTTCACGCTGCCCGAGCGCGACTTGAAGCACGAGCGGGATGAGATGGGATTCGGGTTGGTGCGCTTCCCCACGCTCGGGCAGCGCGCCGGCGGCGTTGAAGTAGCGCAGTGCGCTGTAGTGCAGGCCGTGGATGCGGCGATACCATTCCAGAGTCTGCTCGATCATCAGCTTGGTCTGCCCGTACGCGTTGACCGGTTCTATGGCAGAATCCTCCGAAAGCGGCTCGTCGCTGGAGGCGTAAATGGCGGCCGAGGAGGAAAGCACGAAACGCTGCACGCCGGCCTTGAAACAGGCGTCGATGAGGCCGATTGACAGCGAAACGTTGTTGTAGAAAAATTTCCCCGGAGATCGCATGCTTTCCCCGGCTTCGATGAAGGCTGCGAAATGCATCACGGCATCGAAGTCTTCAGCCGTCAATTCAGCATCCAGTGTGGCCCGATCCGCCAGGTCGGCATGGATAAAACGCGCGCCCGCGGGGACCGCGGCACGGTAACCCTTTACGAGAGAGTCATACACCGTGACCTGATGGCCATTTTCCAGCAATATCAGCGCCGCGGCCGAACCGATGTAGCCGGCGCCGCCCGTGAGGAATATGTTCATGTTCATCAACCTGGTCGATGGATATCTAACCGGCGATATTATAACGGCATTTTAGCCGTCGCTGGCGGGTGTCCGCACTGCTCCCAAGATTTTTGGGGCACACGCAGGGAGATTTCTCCAATTGCTCATTCCACCAGGATTTCCAGATTGGCCAATGAAGCGACCAAGTGTTTCGTTTCACCGTCGTCGAAAACGATGGTCACTTCCTCATCATCGAATTCGATTTGCGTGGACAGAACGGTTCCCTCTCCAAATTTCGCGTGTGCGACGCGCATGCCTGCCTTATAGTGCGCTTGAGGCCGAGGCGGAGTTGCATCTTCCCAGCGAGTCTGGCGTTGAAAAGAAACTTGATCCCAGGCATGTCGATTGGGGTGGGTGCCATCGAGTCGATCGGGGGGAAGATCATCGAGAAACGGCGACGCATCGCTGAGCGTTGAAACGCCGGCCTGCCGGCGGCGGAAGGCGCGCAGCAGAAAAAGTCGATCCTGGGCACGCGTGATGCCTACGTAGAAGAGCCTGCGCTCCTCTGCCATCGCTTCCGGATCGTTGAAGGATCGTTGGTGGGGCAGCACCCCATTATCCAGCCCAATGATGAACACGATGGGGAATTCGAGACCCTTGGCGGCATGCAGTGTGAGCAGCGTGGGGGCGTTCATCCCTTCCGTCAGGGTATCTTGGTCCGAGACCAGAGCAACGTGTTCGAGGAAGGTGGTCAATCCCATTTGTGCGAATTCCTGCGCTGCTGCACGCAGCTCCAGGACGTTCGCCCAGCGCTCGTCTCCTTCTTCCGTGCCATCATCGATGAAGTCCCTATATCCGACATCTTGCAACACCCGATCGATCAAGGAATCGATGCTCAGCTGTTCACGCTGCTCCAGCCAGTCATTTAGCATGCTTCCGAATTCAGACAGGGCGTGCTTCGTACGCCCTGAAACTGCAGCCTGCACCTCGGGTACCGCATGCTTTGCCAACGCGGAGATGATCTCATACGGTGTAAGATGCTGAGTCTCGGCCGTTTCGAGCAACGTTTCGATGGTCTTCGCCCCGATGCCGCGGGGGGGAACATTGATCACTCGCAGCAGGGCGACCTGGTCGCGCGGATTGTGGATCAAACGCAGATAGGCAACGACGTCTTTGATTTCCCGCCGGCCGTAGAACCGCTGGGCGCCGACGAGCCGGTACGCCAGGCCCGCCTTCAGAAACGCCTCCTCCAGCACGCGGGATTGTGCGTTCGTGCGATACATCACGGCGCAATCCCCGGGGTCGATATCTTCCATCAACGTCAAACCGGCGATGGTTTCTACGATGTAGCTCGCCTCGTCGTTTTCATCATACGCTTCATGCAGTGTGATCTTCGCCCCTTCTCCCCGGTCGGTGAAGAGGCGCTTGGGCTGCCGGTTGGGATTGCGATCTATGACCGCCATCGCTGCGTCGAGTATGGTCTGCGTCGAGCGGTAGTTTTGCTCCAGCAGGATGATTTGGGCATCCGGATAATCCTGGCGAAATCGATGCACGTTGCGGTAATCCGCACCGCGCCAGCGGTAGATGGACTGGTCGGGATCGCCGACGACGAAGAGATCCGGCCGCTCTCCCGCCAGGTAACGCAGAAGCACGTACTGGGCGGTGTTCGTGTCCTGGAATTCATCGACCAGAATGTGTTGGTAGCGCTGCTGGTAATGCAGGCGCAGGTCATCGTTTCCGCGCAGCAGAAGCACGGCGAAAAGCAATAAATCGTCGAAATCGAGCGCATTGTTGACGCGCAGCTGTTCCTGATAACGCTCATAGACTCGACGCGTGACCTCCGCATCGTAATTATCGGCCGTAAAATCTTCCTGCACGATGAGTTCGTTCTTCGCCCGCGAGATGCTGCCGAGGATCTTTCGCGGGGAAATCTGCTTGGGATCGATGTTCAGTTCCTTGAACGCGTTGCGGATCAGGGCCTGCTGGTCGGCGTCATCGTAAATCACATAGTCCCGCGTGAAGGGTAAGCGATCCGCTTCGCGGCGCAGCATGCGAGCGCACAGGGAGTGGAAGGTCCCCAAACTGACGCCCGTTTGCACGGCGCTGCGCTTGCCGCTGGATTCATCGAGCAGTTGCGCCACGCGCTTCGCCATCTCACGCGCCGCCTTGTTAGTGAAAGTCACCGCCATGATGTGGCCCGGCGAGATACCGACGTGGCTTACGAGGTAGGCGATACGATGCGTCAACACACGCGTCTTCCCCGAGCCCGGCCCCGCGAGGACGAGAACCGGTCCCTGGTCTGCGGTGACCGCTAGACGCTGTTGCGAGTTTAGTGTTTCCAGGAGTTTCATCATTCAGCAGGTCAGGATAACGACGAAATGGGGGATTGAAGAAACCAGGGATCACGATCTGTGTCTCCCTGGCTTCGAATCCAAATTAACACTCGTGACAAATGATACCTCATTCTAACGAACCCTCGGATGTTCGACAAGACCAAAACCTACGAAAGGTGAGGGCCCAAATAAAGCACCTCCGGACCGGCGAGCAGGCCTTCCAAAGGCTTGGCCGCCAGATTCATCACTCGGCTGTCGGCGAAGTAGGGAAAGTCGAAGTGGATTTCGTCGCCCGGCTGGCTTTCGGGGATGGGCATGAGGCGGGCCGTGAGTGGCTTGTTGTGTCTCAACGAAACCGCACCGATGTCGAGTAAAACGGCCGTCATGGCCTCCGCCGTGACGTCGCCCGGAAGAGGTATCGTGTCCAATCCGGTGCCGCACAACGTGGCATAAAGCAGCAATGCATTGACGCTGAGCGCTTTTTTCGCCGCAGACGCAGCCAGGACGTAATCCTCCAATACCGGGAGGAACATGCCGCAGAAGCCTGTACGAACGAATTGCGCCCGGTCCAGACAGTCCGCCAGAAAAGCCACCCCCGCGGCCGTTCCACTCAGGCCAACCGTGGGGATTCCCAGAGCTTCGAGTGCGCTTCCGATCGAGCGGGCTTCCTCGGGATACGGCGCCATGGAAAAATCGATTCCCAGGAATTGCGTTGCGTGTTTTACGGCGGCTCTTTGGGCGATACTTTGTATCGAGGCGGCGTGCGTTTCGACCGCGCCGACAAGACGCCGCCGGGCAAGGGATAAAGAACGTGCTTCAATTAAGGATTCCACTGCCAGATCGGCCGCCTCGGTGGCGATGGCGACGGTCATGTTTCCGCCCCGATGGTACGCGGCCGGGAAGAATGGAGTTCCCGGCGCAACGTTGGCCAGAGCGGCGAAGCGCAAATTCGAGAAACCGTCGTCTGTCAAAAGCGATGTCTCCTGTATGGCGCGGGCGCACGCTCGCGCGGCAGGGAGGGAAACGCCATTTTCAGGATCGGCGAACAAACCCGATGCGAAGACGATTTCCGTCGCAGCGAGCACGTTGGGGATGAAAGCGTAACCGTCGAGTTCATCCGGCAGCGCCGGTCCGATAGACGCATAGTCGATGGCGTTGATAAAACTCTCGGCTTCCAGTTGGCGGGCGAAGTTGGCGCGCTCTCCCGGGGGAACAGGCTGTTCCATCTCGGCCGGCGGAGGTGCGGCGATGCGCAGCGTCTGTACTTCATAGCCAGAATCTTGCAGCATTTCCCTGCAGGTCTGCAGGCAAGCTGCGATGGTTTCAATCCGTTTGGATTCGACCGGATAGCCGGGATCCAAGAAGCCTGTCAAGGCGCGTATTTTCATCTTACTCCTCGCTGACGTATGATTTCGTAGAGAATGACGGCCGTCGCAACGGCTGCGTTTAGCGATTCCATCTTGCCCGGCATGGGAACGCGGACTCGATGCGCGGTGATCTTCTCGATGGCCGGCTGCACCCCGCTCGCTTCCGATCCAACGATCAATCCCGCCGGTTCCCGCCAATCGACTTCGAGGTACGAACGCTGCGCACGGGCATCTGCCAGATAAAGCTGCAGGTCTGCAAGATACTGCGGTAATTCTTCGATGGAAGAGCGCACGATGGGAAGGCGAAAATGAGCGCCCATGGCGCTTCGCACCACTTTTGGATTGTAGGCATCGACTGTACCTTCAGTCAGCAGTACGGCATCCACACCGGTCGCAAGTGCCGTGCGTAAGATCGTGCCCAGATTGCCTGGATCCGTGATGCGATCGAGTACCAACGCCAGGTCGATGTCTCTGAGAATCGGACGTTCCGGAATCGGCAGGACGGCCAGAATTCCCTGCGGTGCAACGGTATCCGAGCAGACCGACATGATTTCATCCGAGACGGTGAAAACCTCCGCACCAAGGCGCTGCATATTGTGGATCAAGCCGCGCCCGCTCTCATCGAGATGACCCGTGTGAAATGCCATCCGGATGGGCGCTTGCGCTGAAATTGCCTCGCTTATCAGACGCGTTCCTTCGATGATAAAAACCCCTTCCTTTTCACGAGTCCCACGGCGATTTTGAAGCCGACGCAGCAATTTCACGCGCGGGTTGTCGGTTGAAGTAATCATGGTTCCACGACGCTGTTCGGCCAACGCGAGGCAAAGGCCGCAGCAAACACTCGCACAGTGGGTGCATCGATCAGGGTAATGCGTATGTCTTTCAAAGACGTGTCCGGATGTTCGACACAGAAGTCGGTAACGGCGTCCAAGATCAATTCCGCGCCGCGTTCCTTCGGGAATCCGAATATGCCGGTTGAGATGGCTGGCAATGCTACATTCTTGAATCCCCGTTGATCTGCCAGGGATAACGCAGCCCTGACAGCGGTGCGCAGCTTGGCGTCTTCGTCGCCTTCCCCCCATCTGGGGCCGACGGCATGGACTACATATCGACAAGGCAGCGTCCCGGCTCCCGTCAGCGCCGGCCGAGCAGGGGAAATCGGACCATGTTCTTGCACCCAGGCATCACTTTCCTCCTGGATACACTTTCCCCCTCTGCGAACGATGGCGGCTGCCAAACCGCCCGCGTGGAGAAGATGAGCGTTCGCAGCGTTGACAATGGCATCTACCTTCTCATCAGTCAGGTCACCGTAAACAAGACGCAGGGTTTGCCCTGTGGGAAGTTCGTGCTCGGCGACCAAAGGAGACATAGGCTTCTTCCTCGAGGTGAATTCTCATTGATTGTAGCATCAGATTCTTATAGGTCGGCACTTCTGGAGAGCAGAAGTCGGTGGAGAATGCCGATGACGGTCTTTCCACCCGGCATTTGTTCTTTCAATGAAAAAAGAGCAGGACGCGGACTATCCTGCTCTTCTGTATCGGCATCTCGAGGTTTATTTGGATGCGGCTTCAACGACCGATGTAAACACTTTCGGATCGCGCACGGCCAAATCCGCGAGCATTTTTCGATTGAGGCGAATTTCGCGCTGCTTCATGTCATGGATCAATCGGCTGTAGGTCGTGCCGTTCAATCGTGCGGCGGCGTTGATGCGTGCGATCCAAAGACGGCGTAAGTCGCGCTTCCGTGTCCGACGGTCTCGGTAGGCATACCACAGGCTCTTGAGCATTGCCTCGTTCGCGCGTCGAAAAAGGTTGTTGCGCGTGCCGTACATTCCCTTGGTGAGATTGAGTACTTTCTTGTGACGACGGCGTGTGACGATACCGCCTTTTACTCTGGTCATGATCCTCGCTCCTGCGAACCCCTGGGCGCCGATGCGGTGAACTGCACCCGTTTGGTACACCCAACGGCCGCTGCTCAGTTACCTGCGGCTACGATGATTGTCCCGTTCGAGCGTTCGGGTTGGCCTTGTATTTGCTCAGATACGGGGCCAAACGACGGACCCGTTTCGAGAGCTTCTTGCTCTTGACCGGCACCATTTTGGAAAACATGCGCTTGGTTCGTTTTGGCGTATTTCGGCGCAGATGGCCTTTGCCGCTGACCGTACGAACGATTTCCCCATTGCTGGTCTGGCGGAACCGCTTGGCGGTCGCCTTGTGCGTCTTAAGTTTGAATTTACCCTTCCGTCCCACTGTACTTCTCCTTCGAGACAGCCCCGCGGACGACGTTCAGTCCGCGGGGTAGAATTTCCATCGGTTGTCGAGAATTCTACTGCGCTTACTTGTTTTTCAGCGGCGCCAACATCATCAGCATCGTGCGGCCTTCCATGTCGGGCATCATTTCGATCGTGCTGACATCGGAAAGCTCTTCGGCAATCTGCTTCAAGTCTTCGATCGCGATTTCGGGGTAGGTGATTTCCCGGCCGCGAAACCGAATGCGAACTCTGACCTTCTTGCCTTCGATTAACCAGCGCCTTGCGTTGCGCACTTTAAAGCCACGATGATGCGGGGATGTCTTTGGGCGCAGACGAATTTCCTTGATTTCTACTTTGGTTTGTGCCTTGCGCGCTTCACGATCCTTCTTCGATTTTTCGTAAAGGAATTTCCCGTAATTAAGAACACGACAAACGGGCGGATCGGCGTTTGGCGCAACTTCGACCAAGTCGAGATCGGCTTCCTTGGCAATGTCGAGCGCTTCACGGATGGAAACGACGCCAACGTTCTTGCCATCGGGACCGATGAGACGTACTTCACGCGCGCGAATGTGTTCGTTAATTCGAAATTCTGATGCGCTGATGTTGTGTTCCTCCGATTCCTACGCTAGAGACGCCCTGCGCGCGAGCGGCCCACATGATTTTCGGATGATACCACGAGAAAGGGGAAATCGTCAAATCCGAATTGGTTTTTCTGCATTCATTCAGCATCTCTCGAATTGAGAGTTGGCTCATAAATTACACGAAACGGAAGGAAGCGCCTATTGTGCGGCGCTTCCTTCGTATGTTTCAAATCGAAAAATCGTGGGGTTAATTGAAGAACTGCCATGCAAATCCGAAGTTGACGTTGGCCTTATTCTCGCCTTCGGCGATGGTGACGGTTTGATAAAATCCATCCGCTCCACGCTGCGGGTAGGTCGGCCCACCGGGGATGAGAATAACGTCATTGCCATCCGTCAGGGCACTGTAGGACACACAGTATGTGCCGGTCGGCAAACCGCTGAAGACGTAAACCCCGTTTGCATTCGTAACTGCGGTGCCAAGTCCCGTCGATGGGCAGGCACCACTGCCGATGTGTAAAGTGACGCCGGACCATCCGGTCTCAAAGGCATCGTAAACCTGATTGGGACCAAACTCACCAATGTCTGGGTCACCCCAGGAAACACAACCCTGTCCCAGCACGACGGGTTCACCTGCTTCCCCACCGGTGAACTGACATATATCATGCCAGAGGACTCCGCCGATCGAACCCAACACGGGGGTGGGCGTTGGAGGTGAGGCAATGATCTGTATCATGGCCGGATCGAAATTGATCGAAACGATCGAAGCGGATATCCAGCAAGGCCGGGGACGATCCGGCAGTTGCACCACATACCAGCTGTTGTCGCTCGCCCTGCCGACTGCCGGCGCCGATTCCCCCTCGAGTAAATATCCATACTCGTCGAACATAACGTTCGGGCCGGTACGGCAATTCGCATTGACCTTGGCCGTCAACCTCGGCGGTTCGTCGGTCGGTTCGAGCGTTGCGGTGGAAGTCGACAAACGTATTTGCTTTTCTTCGGTCGGTGTTGGGCGCAGGTTCGACCCGTCCTGTCTGTCCCGCGTCGGAGTCGCCGTCGGCGCCTCTCCGCTTTCCTCCTGAATCGTCTTAAAACCGGGAAAATCACAAGCCGCTAAAATCAGCGACACGACGGCAATGACGATGAACCACGATCGTCGGTTGCGAGTATGCATTAAATGTCCCTTTCCTGCAGGTTGCGTCAGAAAACGAAACAATCGTCGGATCTCAAATTCGTTTCCAATCCTGGAACGACTCCGGCGCTGGATTTGTGAGGCGCATATTCCACAACATCGTCGAAGTACAATCCACCCCTCATCGAGAGCTAAATGAAAACCGGAAACTCTCAGAAAATTAGTGACGTATTTTTCCAGCAAGAAAGCGAAGTAGACCCGATCGATGATTTGCTAGGAATCCTTGGTTAAGGTCATATCGCCCACAGCAGAGTCTCCCGTCGTAAAACCGACGATGTACTCGAGGGAGATCTCCTGCGGGGTTACCGTTCCGACCGCGGAGACTTTGTCGATTCTCTCATCGGGCACCGATTCGCCAACAATGGCGACCTCACCGTCTTCCGTGATGGTGATGGTCAAATCGCCGAACAGCGGATCGCCGGGGATGGTGAAAACGGCGCCTTCGGCGTCGAAATTGCCGCTGTAGGTAATCGGATCGGGATCGGAAGCGCCAAAGACAAAGCCGTCCAGGTCTACGCTGATGGTCAACGTGCCGTCTTCATCGGCGTTTACCGTTGCGCTGACGGCTCCGGAAGAACCGAAGGTAATGTTATGCCACTCACCGCTCCAGCTGCCCAGATATGCCTGAAGAGCCTGGAAGACGGGGTCTTCCGTCGGGGTAGGCGGCACTTCCACCGTTGACTCAGGCGCAGTCGTGGCCGTCGCTTCCGGCGTCTCGTTTCCGCTGCACGCTCCGAGCAGCAAAGCCAAGAGCAGAATCAGGATGATTGTATGCTTCCACATTATCCTTTTCTCCTATCGGTGATCGGTGGTTCGTGATTCAATTTTGCTGGTCCAAATGTTGCCGAACGACGATGCTGTTTTGCAAATTTGACTTATATTATCGAATTTTCCTTCGTATGCAAGTCGTTCAAATTGGAATTTTTTCCATCGCAAAATACGATCATCTGATCGTTATGAATCAACGTTCGACCTATGAAGAGAGTGCGACCCTTTGTTGACAATGAATTATTGTTGATCCTGCGGCTCGGTCACTAACTCTGGTGGCTGATCAATGGCCCTAATACTTCTCCCACGCTGATCAAACCCAATGTGACGAACGGCGTCGCGGCCCAGGCGCAGCCCATGGCCAGCAGCCAGCGCTGCGGCGCTGTGGCCTCCGCAAAGATGACCAGCGAAAACAACACGGACAGCCACACGGTCAGCAGCGGAAATGCCGCCAGCGCGGTGAGCAAGAAGGTCGCCGACCGATGCACTTTTCGCCCGCTGCTCCGTGCACGTTTGTGCGTCCAGCGCCAGATCAGCACCGACCAGGCCGTCAGGCTGTAGGCCATGAGCACGAAGGTGATCGCCACCCACAGGCCGGGATCGATATGCCAATCGGCAAATGCGCCTCCCTCGCCGAAATAGCTGACGATGGCCAACACGTTGACCGTCAGGCTGATCAAACCACTGATGACGACGAACACGTTCGAACGTTTCATGGCGATGTCCCCACTGGCCGCAGCAGCAACCGCTCACGGCTTGCACTTAAAATCGGAAGACGGGATAGGACCTGCGTGTCCTGCT
>Ga0315554_1001957_pt1 | contig 12091 bp, 8 predicted proteins | sample SalMarSW160370MG_FD_202114 | JGI IMG/M metagenome (GOLD analysis project Ga0315554, IMG submission 202114) | Salt marsh sediment microbial communities from the Plum Island Ecosystem LTER, Massachusetts, United States - Salt Marsh Sediment SW1603-70 ... | reverse complement strand
ATTCTCTCGGATAATTTTCGAAAGGGTTAAGATAAGATTATCTTCATTGTTTAAAAGCGGATGCTGTCCAGTAGCAAATTCATAACATACAACTCCAGAATTATATAGATCGCTTCTATAGTCATAAGAGCCTCTAAAATTTGGGCTCAACATTTCTGGTGCTAAATATTTAATTGTGCCTTGAGGCAGTCTATTTGAAGCATCTACTGTTAACGGTGTTTCATTAAGAACAAAAGCAATACCCAAATCTAAAAGAATAAAAGGACGATTTTTAATATCAGTTTTAAAAATATTCAACGGTTTAATATCTCTGTGAATCGTCTGAAATGAATTCCATAATTCAAAAATCGCTTCCAATAAGCAGATTAAAAGAGTTTTTATCTCTTCCTCATCAGGTCTGTAACCAGAATTAATTAAAGTATATAAATTATTTCCGGATAAAAATTCTTCTGAATAAACTATATAAGATTGATTTTCAATTATAATTTCATAAGGGCTTAATTTACCTAACTTAACTATATATGGACTTCTGCATCTACCTAATAAATTAACTTCTCTAATAAGTCTTTTTTTAATTTCCTGAATAAAATCTTCTTTTAATTCCTCTTTTACTTCTAGTTCATCCAAGGAGGGGACTTTTACTAGTTTTATAGCTTCATATTCTTCATTTAATTCTGCTTTAAATACAAATTTAAATCCACCTTTATCAACATACTCAAGATTTTGATATTTATTTAATACTTTTTTTAATTCTCTAAAAAAAGAAGGATCAAATTGCATTTTTATTTCAAAAATAGCGATATTAAATTAAATATAAAATAAAGTTATATGTTTTTAAGTTTAAGTGTTTAAATAAATATTTAGCAAAATTTTATTAAATAATAACCATCATTTTTTAAGTTTTTAATTTTGCTTCCATATTTTAAGAGTCAATCATATAAACTATGGCTAGCCAAGTTTTAATTTTAACCCAAATTTGTCATTAGAAAATAAAGGATATTTAGCAAAGTGATGAATTTTCATCACTTACAAAATAATATTGTTATCAAAAACTATATGTTTTAATTACAGTAAACCTTAAAGACTTTAGCGAGTCTAACTTATTTTATTCAAATAAGTTATCTAATGTTTTTTCTAATGGCGGTCATTAGAAATTTTTCCTAATGACAAATCTGGGTTTAACTAAAATATACCTCATTTTTGTTACAAAATGATTCTGTCCCGAAAATTGTTTCAAATTAAGTATGAATCGATTTCCAGGACAGTTATATAAAAATTATTTAATTTCAAAATTAATTCGCCGCAAGTCCTGCAGAGCTACCTATAAGTCCACTCACAGTTTGAACTGCAAATAATCTTCCATGTCCGTTATCTATTCTAAATACACTAATCGTATTTGTACCATGACTTAAGGCATACAAATATTGAGAATTATTGCTAACAGCCATATCAATCGGGGCCGAACCCGATCCGGTTGACGCTGTATTCCCTCCGTCATGAAAAAGTACCAATCCTCCGTTATGCCTTATTCGATAGCCTGAAATATTGCTGGTGCCGGTATTTGTCGTATAAGCAAATCTTCCGTTTTTTGTAATGGCTACCCAGCATGGGGCTGTTTGTGAATCATATACCGGGCCTGTTATTAAATTGATCCCGCCTGAGCTTACATTATATGAAGACATGGCGCCCGCATTTGCACCGCCGCCGAAAGCATCAGATACAATCAAATGGCCTTTATTGTCAAATGCAAATCCGTACGGCGTATTACCCGCAGAAGCTTGTGTATTTGGTCCGCTTGCTATCCCGTTAAATCCAACCACATAAGTATCGATCATGTTGGTTGCTTTTTCGGTTACAACCAGCACCCTGCCGTTTGGGCTGAATTCAATTTGTGCCGGTCCAACGCTTGCACCGCTTAAAGGCTGTGTTGATCCGCTAATTTGTGAAATTGTGCCATCGTTATTAATTCTGAATCCCGTTATATTCTCCGTCAATCCGGCATTTAAAACATATAACAATCTGCCGTGAGTAGTTAAGCTAACCGGCATTGTTCCCCCGGAAGATTTCTTGTCTATCAAAGTCAATCCGTTTTCTCCTACAGATAAAACCGATATATCATTACTCCCTGCATTCACCGCAAAAAGCAGACCCCCGTCAAGGACTAAGGCACCCTGTGAACCAAGCCCCGCACCTGTACCTGTTCCGCCCGTTGAAAAAGAACCTGCCATTGACATTGTTCCATGATCGGATATTTTGAACATTACAACTTCATTCCCTGCTGCAGAATTAGAAAGAGTATAGACGGCATGCACGTTATGGCCATTGTTGCCATATTTATCTAATGATTGTACAGCATTTTCATTTACAGGACCATTAATTGAACTAACATCATTTTTTTCACATCCTGCAAATATCATAATGATGAGAAAAAGAAATGGAACAAAAATTTTTGTGTATTTCATAAATACCTCCGGTTTTTAATTAATAAAATCGTTCGCGCAGTCAACATATAATTGGAAGGTCACAAAAATATCACGACATGGTAAAATTTCTATCTGAAATTATTAATGTGATTAGTTTTCCGGTTAGCTAACTAGTATTTTGGCAAGCAATTCTAGAGGATGAATAACATCATAACCCATTTCTGATATTTGATCTTTACAGGAAATACCGCCGGCCAAGACTAAAATATTATCTTTATCCCCGGCGGTTTGAATTTGTTTAAAAAGATCTTCGGCGTCTCTCATGCTTACTTCATAAAAATCTTTCTTGTATCCGAAACTTCCCGCCATGCCGCAGCATTCTACTTGAGAAGTTATAACATTAAAACCCAGTTTTTGCAGCAATTCAATTGTTTGATCTGCAGCTCCAATTGTTTTTTGCTGGCAATGACTATGGTAAAATAACTTATGATCAGATAATTTCTTAATATCAAATATTTGATTTGGATTAATATTTTCTTCTATTAATAACTTTTTCAGATACTCGAAAGGCTCATAACTATGATTCTTAATTTTTATGAATAGCTCTTCATCTTTTATAAAATGTTTATAATCCCGGCGAAACATTGCAAGTACACTTGGTTCAATAACCACTATATCATACCCTTTTTCAATCCATTGGTTTAAATATTGAACTATTAATTGTGCACGTTTTGATGCCGCAACTATCAAACCTTGTGAAAGAGCTGCTCTTCCATCCGGTATAACTTCACCGAGAGTTAAATTAATTCCTAAATCATTAAACACTTTGATTGCTGCAATACCTCTTGCAGGATAAAGATAATTAGTATAAATATCTGCGAATAATAAAACTTTCCTTCCGGTATCGGACTTCTTTAGTAAAGATAACCCAAGTTTTTGATAGTGTTTTACCAAAGTTTTATTTGTAAAAGCAGGCAACATTCTCTCCCGGCTTAGTCCCAGAAATTTTTCCAATAAAATTCTTACCGGTCTATTTCTTTGCATTTTATTTGAGATAGCTGGAAATCTGCTTCCCCATTTTGCAAAATGATAAAAATTTCCGAGGAAAAGCTTCTGTAAATTCGCTTTTTCATTTAAATTATCTTTTGGTAATAATCCTTTAAAAATAAATGAATACTTTAATTTTTCTTTTTCATTTAGTCTTTGATGAAGAATCTCATTTAACCAGGGGATATCTATCTTAACAGGGCATTGAGGAACACACCTTGAACAGCCTGTACAAAGTTCGCTGAAACGGGCATTTTCAAGTTTACCTGTCCCGGTTTCCCATGCACCTCCTATACCCCCGGAATATGTCTCACCGCCGAATGCATGCCCGCCAACCGATTGAAAATTCGCGCATGCATTCAAGCAGGCTCCGCATCTTATACAGTATAATGCTTCATGCAGAATAGGATCATTACGCATTTTCATTCTGCCATTATCAATTAATACGAGATAAAATTCTCGTTTATTGTTTTTCTTTTTATTGAACGGATACAAAGGTAAACTAAGCGGTGGTCTTATAATACTTGTATATGAAGTCAACGGCTGCCCGGTACCGCTCGGTGCCAGCAATTCAAGGAAGGTACCAAAATCATTTATAGATGGCAGTACTTTTTCTATTCCAGCAAGAGCAACATGCACAGGCGGAAGAGTATAACATAAACGGATATTCCCTTCGCTCTCGACCAGAGCAATAGAACCTGTATCGGCTGCAATAAAGTTTGCTCCTGTTATTCCAATATCAGCAGTTAAAAATTTTTCTCGCAATTTTGTACGAGCAAATTTAGTTAGCTCTTCCCCGGTTTCAAGAGGAATACCCGGGTTAAATTTTTCTTTAAATAATTTTGATATCCTTTCGCGGCTTTGATGTATTGCCGGTCCCACTATATGCGAAGGCTGTTCTCCGGAATATTGCAAAATAAATTCAGCAAGATCTGTTTCCGCTACTTCAATTCCTCCCGCTTCCAATACATGGTTTAATTTAATTTCTTCCGATGTAATTGATTTTCCTTTAACAACAAGTTCTGCTTTATACAGCAGGCATATTTTCAAAATATAATCACATGCGTCCTTTGCATCTTTCGCTAAATAAAAATGACCACCGTTCAATTTTATTGAAGATTCTAGTTTTGCCAATAACTCAGGAAGATTTTCAATTGAATATTCTTTCAATTTACGTGCATGATCTTTTAGCAAATCATAGTCTTCAATTTTTCCTATTGCCGAGTAATGATTTAGATTAAAAGTTTGAACATTTCGTTTTACTGCTTCACTTTCGATATCAAGCGACATCTTTATAGCTTTATGAAGATTTTCAGGATTACTCTTATTTGCTACTTCTCTTGGGTTAATCATTCCTTAATCCAGTAAAATAATATGTAATTTATCCGGACCATGAACTCCCCTGACAAGCTCACCCATATCAGCCGTTGCACTTGGACCCGAAATAAAGATCCATCCGCTTTGTTCTAAAGGTTTTTTCGATATATATTGATCAAAAATATCCCGGGGGCGTAAAACAATATTTTTTGATTCTAAAATTACAATATGTTTTCTCGGCAAAAGACTTATATAACTGCTCATATTAGAATTTATAGAAATACATACCGAACCTGTACGAGCAACACCGGCAAATGCATCTGTAATTCCAACCTCGGCAGACGACATTTGTTCTGCGTTAGGCTGTTTAACAACATTAATCTTCTGTTCAAAATATTTAAATAGATGGCTGGGAATATATTGCGGTTCCGACATTATTATATTTTTTGAATCCGAAATACTTTTGACTAAAGAATCATATAGTACTCCAGGTGAAGAATTAATTTCTTCCACGGTTGCACCCGCTTTTTGTGCCGTATCAATAAACTGTAAAATTATTTTAGAGTTGTTCACATCTATCTTAAGAATGCTTCATGTAAACCGCCATCGACATTCAATATCTGACCGGTTGTTTTACTTAATCGATCGCTTATTAATAAATATGCCGCTTCAGCCTGATCTGCTAATGTAATAGGAGATTTCGTAAGAGTTCTTTGAGCATAAAACTCAGCTAATTTGTTCCGAAGCGCTTCAGTATCTTCATCTTCGGAAAAAGAAATATTATATTTTACCAAGGAGCTAATAACCCTGTCGCGCGGAAACATGCTGCCGCCTTCAACAACAGTAGCCGGCGCCAAACCATTTACCCTTATATTTGGAGAAAGTTCAATTGCTAATTCACGTACCAGGTGATTTGCCGCAGCCTTACTTGTATCATAGGCAAGAGAGCCTTTTTTTGATACTGCAGCATTAACACTTGTTGTAATAACCAGACTTCCTTTTAATCCCTGTGCTTCCCAAACTTTCTTTGCTTCATCGGCTATTAGGTATGAACCTATAACATTTATATCGAAAGTCTGCTTCCACTTTTTATCCGGTATATATCCCTTTTCATCCGGCGGCACAAATATACCTGCAGTTATTATTATCCTGTCGACACCGCCGTAGGCAAGAATTATCTGACTGAACATTTCCCGAATGCTTTCCCGGTTTTTCACATCAACCACTAATCCTAGTGCCGGACCGCAATTAGAAATACCGGAGCCGGCCACACCTATTCCAAAGCCGAAAGTATTTATAATTTCTTTTGCCGTTTCTTCTGCGGCTTCTTTATTTATATCGGCACAAACAACATGGGCCCCTTCTTTGGCAACTCTTTTCGAAGCTGCTTTACCTATCCCGCTGCCCGCTCCAACAACTAAAATAATATCGCTGGCAAATTCTTTTTCGGGCGGCATACGGCGGAGTTTTGCTTCTTCGAGTGCCCAGTATTCGATATCAAAAGCCTCCTGTCTCGGCAATGCAATATATTCATCAATTGCTTCTGCACCGCGCATTACTTCGACTGCATTATTATAAAACTCTGCCGCCATTCTTGATTCACTTTTATTTTTACCCCAGGCAATCATTCCCAAACCCGGAATAAGAATAATTGCCGGGTTAGGATTCCGCATCGGCGGTGAACCCGGATGTTTACAAGCTTCATAATACGCAGCATAATCATTACGATATTGTACCAAACCTTCTTCAAGTATTTTTATAAGTGAATCTGGATCTTCGCTCTGCGGATCCCAATTAACATACAAAGGTTTAATTTTGGTTCTTAAGAAATGATCCGGGCATGATGTACCTAATTCAGCTAAAAGCGGAGCATCAAAACTGTTGACAAACCTCAAAATCTTTTCATCGGTTTGAATTGTTGCTGTAAATTTATTCTTCCCGGAAATCAATCCTCGAAGCTTAGGTAATATCTCAATTAATATTTTATTACGATAGCCCGATGATAACTGCTTGAATTTTTGTCCTCCAAATGTCTGATCGCCTTTATCATGTTTCTTTATATATTCGGCGGCTTTTTCAATTATCGTTAAAGTTAATTCATAGCATTCCTTATCATTATCTGCCCAGTTGATTACTCCATGCTGTCCCAGAATTAAACCTTTTAAGTTCGAATTCTTTTTACATTCTTCTTGAATTTTTAATCCAAGATCAAAACCTGGACGCTGCCATTTGATCCGGCCGATTTCATCTCCAAAAATTTCATTTGCAAGTATTTTTGAATTTTTTGAAGCGGCTACTGCAATAACAGCATCTGGATGCATATGATCTACATGCCTAAATGGTACAAAAGAATGGAGTGGTGTATCAATAGAACTAGCGCGAGGGTTCAGGTTAAAAATAGTATGTTTGTACATACCCACCATTGAATCTTCAATTCCTGTTTTTACTCCTTTTTCATCTGCCCCATTATAAATAGACTGAAGTTTAATTAAAGAATCTTGATACAATGAGGCGAAATTTTCCTTTTTAGATGTACGCAGGTCACCACCGGAACCTTTAACCCAAAGAACTTCCACATTTTCACCGGTTAACGGATCTTTCATAATAATTTTTGAAGAAGTATTACCTCCCCCGGTATTTGTAATACGCTGGTCATTACCTAAAATATTCGAGCGATAAACAAGACGCTCAACAGGATCCAGTTTATCCGCTTTATTATTATCCCATCCATAATTAACATGTTTAAATTTTCTTTCTGTAACAGACATTTATTCGCTCTATATATTTATTATTAAAATTTATTGTCTAAAGCCGGTAAATTTAAGTACCGCTGATAGGCCTCCCCCCAAGCTTCTTTATCCTTGGGTTCGTAATATTTTAATTCTTTAGTATTTGAAATAATCTGCCTAGCATCGTGCAAATTTTTTAATTCACCAAGTGTGATTAACTGAACTATTGCATTCCCAATTACAGTAGCTTCTGCAGGTCCGGCTATTACGGTTAAACCTGTTGCGTTAGCAGTAAATTGATTAAGTAATCTATTCTTTGAACCTCCGCCGACTATATGTACTTCCTCAACTTTTCTTCCGGAAATTTCAGCAAGATTTTTTATTACATGATTATAAGCCAAGGCAAGACTTTCCAGAACACACCGGACGATGGCTCCCGGTGTTTTAGGTACCGGCTGTGAAGTCTTCCTGCAAAAGTCTTGAATAAATTTTGGGTGGTCGCCAGGATGAAGGAAAACAGGATCATTAGGAACTATAAAAGAACGGAGCGGCTTCTCTAAAGTCGACATTTTCATTAATTCAGCATAGGATAAATTTTTTCGCTTTGATTCCCATATTCTGCGGCATTCCTGCAGAATCCAAAGACCCATAATGTTTTTTAACAACCGGAAAGTTCCGTAAACCCCTCCTTCATTAGTAACATTTGCCTTCAAAGCGCCCTCACTTAAAAGCGGAGCCATTGTTTCTAAACCAACAAGATTCCATGTTCCGCTACTTATGTAAGCAAAATTATTTGTCTTAGCAGGAACAGCAGCTACAGCACTTCCTGTATCGTGGGCAGCAACTGCGATAACATCCATTTTCTTATATTGACCAAGTACTGCCCCCGGTTGTACAACTTCAGGAAAAATTTTAACCGGTATTTTTAGTTTTTCAAGCAAGGGCTTGGCCCAATCGTTTATTAATGGATTATACATTTGTGTTGTAGTTGCACTTGTAAATTCACAGACTTTTATACCCGTTAACCAAAAGTTGAGTAAGTCAGGGGGGGTAAGAAATGTTTTAGCAATTGAAAGGATAGGTGATTGGTTTTCAACCAAACTCATTATTTGATAGAGAGTATTGATAGACATGAACTGGATACCGGTTTGATAAAATATTTCTTCCTTTGAAACTTTAAGAAAGACCTTTTCCATCATTCCTATGGTTCTGTTATCCCGGTGATGAACCGGGTTAGCTATCAAATTATCAAATTCATCCAAAAGTACAAAATCTACTCCCCAGGTATCTACACCTATGCTTGAAGATTTTAATAATTTCCCTTTATCAATACCAATTTTAATTTCATTCCATAACCGTAAAATGTCCCAGAATAAAGTTCCATTAACCCTTGCGGGAATGTTTGGAAAACGATGAATTTCGTTAAGGTTTAAAACCTTACCGTCAAATCCTACCTCCATTACACGGCCTGATTCACCTCCTAAATCTACCGATAAAACAATCCTTTTCGGTTTCATAATAACAAACTCAATACTCTAAATAATTACTTATCCGTTTGGATAACCGCCACCGGACTTTTCTATCCCTCTTTCTTCCGCAATCTTTGCAGCATAATTATCACAGCGATATATTGAAATCGGATCTGGATGAATTCCCATTTCTTCCCTCACTTCTGAAAGCAAAGGGCGCACATCCGTTTCAAAAGCATCAACTAATATTCTATGAGCTCCCAAAATATCCCCGGCTTCCTGAGCTTCTTTAAGTTTAGGATAGTCAACGATCAAAGCTTTTGCATAAGCGGTTTGGCAATTTATAATACTCAAAATCATAGCTTCAAGCTTTGGTTCTATTGTATGACTCTGATCGATCATATAAGCTACATTATCTGCTTTGGAAGAACTGGTTATTGGAACTTCACTTTCAATAAAACAAATTTCAGTTATGCTCGGGTTTGAATCACAATATTACTTTTCCAAAATTTTTAAGAAGAAGATTGGTATGTCGCCTATCCAACTGCGAAATTATTCTCAGAAAAACAAAATAATTTTTATTTTTTTTATTTTCCTATCATCTTATTTTTCAACTTTTCTTGAAGTTCTTGATTTTTTATAATGAAAGAATAATCCGAATTAATTATTCAATTTTAAACCAATCAAATTCGGCGTAACCTTTGCTATCATTTATATTAGGATTGATACTGAAAATCCCAGCCTTTGCTCCTATCCAAACTCCTGGTGTTGCAGTAAATTCTTTTCCGATTGGATGAAACTCATTCCCTTTTAGACTATAAGAAAATGAGCAAAGACCCCCTGTGTCCACATGAACGCGCAAGTAACATGATTTACTCCTAAACTCAACAGAATCAATTTTTTTTGTTTTATCGTAACCTTCAAAGTAAGTTCCTGTAAACAACCCAAGTTGGATTCCTTCCGGAGTTTTTTCCAATGAGATATAAGCCCATTCTTTCCCCATAATTACTAATCCGCTTTTTTCACCAATAAGATCAGGTTCAACTTTAATTTTTGTTGTAACTGTAAATGAAGGTGCAGAGAATTTTTGCAAAAGGAGATTTGGCACAAACCAAAGATTTCCATTTTGTGTAAAATTTTTTACGGAGTATAATCTAAGTTTACCTGGGTTTGCTGAAAGGGAATACCAACCAGCTTTTGGATTTGCCTGCCACTGCCATTGTAAATCCAGGTCTATTGTATTAAACTCATCTGATGTTTGAGGTATTTCGATAGGATAAGTTTTATTAACATTTGGTTTTTGCCATTCTGAAACAGGTTCACCGGTACCATCATTATCCGGATCTTCGCCAATTACCGGCCAACCATCTTTCCATTCAACAGGTTCAAGATGAACTATACGACCATAAACTCCCCTGTCTTGAAAATGTACAAACCACCATTCACCTGATTTTAATTCAACTATTCCCCCTTGATGCGGTCCGTTAATATTTGTATTCCCTTGATGCAGGACTATTTTTGATTCATAAGGGCCATAAATATTCTTTGAGCGAAGAACAGCCTGCCAGCCTTTTTGAACTCCTCCGGCAGGAGAGAAAATGTAATAGTAACCATCTTTCTTTAACAACTTGGGTCCTTCAATTACAGGCTGTGTTTTTTCATCATGAAATATTATTGTTCCGTTATCTAAAATTCTTTTACCGTCCCGGCTCATACGATGTAAATACAGGATGTCGGCTCGAAGTTTACTTCTAACCAAATAAGCATTGCCGTCATCATCCCAGAAAGGGCATGGATCTTCCCATAACTCAACATCAACAAGCTGATTTAATTCCCATTTTCCTGCAGGACTTTTAGTCGTTGCCATAAAAAGCCCCTCGCGGGGAGTACAAAAAAAGACATAGAATAATCCTTCATGATATCGAATAGATGGTGCCCATGAACCCTGGCCATGTGCGGGTTTATCAAATTTTTCAAACGGAAGTTTTTCATAAACATGACCGATAATTTTCCAATTCACCAAATCTTTTGAATGTAAAACAGGAATTCCCGGCATACAGTTAAAGCTTGAGGCCACCATATAAAAATCTTCTCCAACTCTAATAATATCGGGATCCGAATAATCCGCAAATATTATGGGATTTTTGTACTTGCCGTTTCCTAAATCGGGTACCCAACTTTGAGCACAGATAGAAATTGATATAAAAAATAGAACCGCAAAGCAACTAATAAATGATTTCATTAAAAAATATGATATGAATTGAACATAAATAAGTTTCTAAAAAATGGAATTGACTATTGCTATATAATAAGAAAAAAAGGGATGAAAAGTATTATATTTTTTTCATCCCCTTATAGAATTAAAGACCTAAGCTTACACTGAACATATGAACTGCACTAAATACACCGAAGTTAATATAGGAGTAATCGAAATAAAATGTAGTACTTATAATTTTATATTTAACTCCGCCGCCAAAATTTAATCCTTGTTCTGAATCCTTTGCAAAGAGTCCCTTATAACCGACTCTCAATGAAAACATATCATTAAACACATATTCGGTTCCAGCATTTATCGATTCAACATCATCACTAGGATGAAGCGCATCTGCAGAAATTATCCAGTTACTATTCGCCGTTCCTTTGAGTAAATCCATCGATACACCGACACGAAATAGGATGGGAAGATCATATTGATCGGTTTGTAAATTGGCGTTTATGTTTGCATTATTTCCGTTAACCTGTTGGTCTATATCGAGCCGAACCAACAAATCACGCCAATTCACCAAATTGATAATCTTCTACTTCTTTTAATCGAAAATTTATTTTGATCTCTTTGTTTTCTTTGCCGAGGTATACTCTTCAATATCATAATTAATGTTTTTATCAGGCATTGGAAGTTTTGATATTTCTACACCCGAATCGGTATAAAATTGTGTCGCAAGGGTATCATGAAAGTCCGAAAAGACAACAACTCTTTTTATACCTGCCGCGATTAATGCTTTTGCACATGTTGAACATGACATATTTGTAATATAAGCAGTCGAACCTTTAACCGTAACACCGTGTATAGCCGCTTGAGTCAGTGCATTTATTTCCGCATGATTGG